>JADEYI010000120.1_pt1 | contig 149230 bp, 169 predicted proteins | sample 8542331 | NCBI WGS metagenome assembly JADEYI01 (sample SAMN16510988, study PRJNA670497) | mine drainage metagenome | isolation source: biofilm near Copperflume 1 | place: Germany: Marsberg coppermine Kilianstollen | collected 2018-02 | reverse complement strand
TGGACTCGCCAGATCCAAGCAAGACCCAATCAACCGTGGGCACGGTGCTCAGTAGAGCTTTCCGAATCTGGTCTCAAACTGGTCAAAATTGTCTGGGATTAAGTTTTGGGAGATAGTGTCTTAATTATCAACCCTTTTTGGCCGAAAATAATTGTATTCTGGGGGGTTTAGAATGATTACTACGGTCCTTCCGTTCCCTCTTTCATGGCCGGCGCAAGTTGCCCTGGCAGGCACAATTGCGCAAGCCATCCTAGGGAACTAAAGCAACCCTCCCCCAAGAAGCCCTTTCAAAGGCCGGCAAAGATTCTCGCTGGGCTGCCGGCCGCTGACTGCTGGGGGTGACATTCTGCATGCATCGCATGCAAGATATGACGGCCGGTGTAATTGCCTAAGTTTTAGGGTTTTATATTTAAGGTGTAGTCCTAAACATACAGGGTTTAGCCCTGAACCCAAAAACCCAAAACACCTTACATGCGTGTTAAGGCTAGTGTCACTGCGGGGAGGAATGGCTGCCTTGCAAACCAATAGGGTGCACCGAAAACATACCCCAAAGCGTCAGGATTACATAATTGAGGCATGTGCGCGCATGTGCCGGCAGGTGCGCGCATCGCCAGCCTGGTGGTGAGCCGGCCGGAGCTCTTCCAGGAGTGGAACGAGGAGATGGAGTACATGTCCGGCCGCATCAAGGCAAGGCTTCTTTGATCACATTCACCCTTTTTGTGTTAAGTATTCCCCCGTGTGCACCAGGAGATAGAAGTTTGAACCCCCTGGGTGCAAACGCGCATTTGCTGGTACTTTAATTTCAGGAAATTCTATCCTTTGCTTCACCCAGTCACGATGAGAGGGCAGGATCCTATAGCAACGGTCATGATGGTCAGATCATTTTCAATGTGCGGAATCATGGGTGCAAAAGCTATCTGGGGTATCACCAAACCAAACAGTATTGCTATCAAAAGCCGGGCTGGAAAAGCGCGCACAGCGAGTCGTGAGCGCAGATACCGTGCAATAAGCTGCTACACCACCTCAGTAATTTAAAAAAGCAGTGGCAGCGAAGAGCCTCCAATCTTTGCTCAAGCTGCGGCTATTCACCGCTCGCTTACATGTGCGGGCATGTGCCCGGAGCTTCGGTACGTCAATTCTGCTGCGGTTAGTCACCTGGGCGCTGACATGTGCCGGCATGTGCGCGCAGGACGTGCGGCAGGTGCTGCATGACGAGCTGGCGAAGCTGAACGGCGACAAGGACTGGTCCTTCATCCTGCGCCAGCTCGGCATGTTCTCCTTCACCGGCCTCAACCCCGCACAGGTGCGCGCATGGCAGTTCACAAATTCTGGTTCTTAGGAATCTTCTCAATGATTCAGATGTTGTGCCTTCTGAGGCTGTCACTGAGCCAGCCCAAGGAGCAGAGATTGCCACCAGACTGCTGACATGCTTGGCCAGCCAGCCGGCTGGCTTGCCAGTCAGAAAACTGAGAATGAATTGCATCAAAGTGGTGTGGAGTTAAGCTCAAACGGCGACAGTCAATCAGCGGCCTCAAAAGAACTCAGCTGCACGCTTGAGGCCTCTTATCGATTGGTATCCAGCGATTTGTTCACTGATTCATTCTGTGCTGATTCAAACTTGAACGGTGGAGTTCTTCACTGGGCTCAGATTGGCCCTGTGCGCTTGGCTGATGCGTTCTGCCTTGAAGACCAAATAGAAGCTGGAAAAGAAATGCAGGCGGTCAGAGCGCTAGAGGAGTGAAAATTGGACGGTGCACTGGCATCTTTGCGCAGGAGCCTAAATTGGAATATTGCACAGGGCAGTCACTGCTGGGGCTGGTTGCAGCGTTTGCTAACATATTAATATTTACAGGACTTTGCAAGAGTTGGGCTTTTCCTTATCAACCTGGCATCTCCTCAGCAAATAGCAGCCCAAAGTTTAGCCAGCTTGTGAAGTAAAGCAAGACCTTTATCCTCTAATTCACAAAGAGGTAGTCAGGTGACCCTTGCTAGCATTTGACAGGAGTACGCTGGTGCTATGCAGGTGGAGAACATGACTAACAAGCACCATATTTACATGACTAAGGACGGCCGCATCTCGCTGGCAGGCCTGCCCTCCAGCAAGGCCGCCTACCTGGCAGCCGCCATCGACGACTCGTTCCGGAACTACTGAACCGCGCTTTACTACGAATGGGATTAGTCATGTGGATGTCTCATTGGTCGTCACAGTGACAGTGACGCTCTTTGCTGGTGACTCATGTCTCTTGCATGTATTCAACCAGCATGCACATATTATTTGGAAGGTCCAGTACCTCGTTCGCTCAGTATGCTTTACTGCAAGGTTTCGCTTGTCAGGCACAATGAATGCACCGGTGTTGGCCTGATCTCTTGGAGCCATCAAATGAATGGATGTAATGGCGGGGTTGCCACAGGCGAGGTGACGGTGTAAGTGCATAAGTTTAAACTGATAATTCATGACAACAGCAGTGACATCCTGTAAGTAGACACAAAGGAGGCCACTCGTGGTTCACCCTCATAATGACATAAAGTCTGGGAGACAATAATTGCAATGCAGATTCTTTGCATTTTGTAATGGTTGTCAACCGAGCTTAAGGTTTCCTATCGTAATTGCATTTGCAGAACTTCCGCTCTCATGGCCATGTTGCTCAGTAATAAGTGAAATTGTTTACACGAAATCATAATTCAAGGAGTGCTTCACACCTACAAACTTAAAATAAGTCAAAATCGGTAGTCCAGTACTTGCAAGCATCAGCTCAACGGTCCATTGCCACTTGAAAATAACAGTGGGGAGGGCTCTGACTTCAATTGCAGCCACAGAAGTGGCCGTCAATATCATATTTAATTAGTAAGCATGCATATGTCCCAGGTTCAGCACAGCACACACTTCTTTCAGTCCTGTCAATTTCAACATCAAGCAGACTTCACCCTCTTCACAGGTACTTCCCAGAATGCGAGATGGTAGACAATCTGCACATTGCAATGGACTTCTTGCATGCATTTTGATTCAAAGAGTCCCTGATCATCAAAATGAAATTGTCAGACCCCCAAGGTCCATGGAATTACTTCAGGTGAACGCAGCCATGTGGGTGCAGGGATCTGCGTCAGAGCTGCAATCTGATGCTCCATCAAAAGAGTTAGGTCAAGGTCTTAAACTCACAAGTTGCTTTCTGCATGTAAGGAAGCTGCAAAGTGCTGCTGCGACAAGGCAGTACCAGCACCCGGGGAGCAATGATGAAGTATCAGCGCCTAGAGGACAAAGGCATCAGCGCCAGGGAAGCAAAGATATCAGGCCACAACCAGGAAGCAAAGATGTCAGCGATCAGAAAAACAAAGATTGTGGCGCTCAGGGAACGAAGATATCAGGCCTCCCAGGGAGCGGAGCGAAGATGCCAGCTCTCAGAGGTTGAACATATCTCCCCAGGGGGGAACGTGGATAAGAAATGGGAATCAAGGGAGCGACGATGTCAGCGCCCGGGATTAGAAGGTATCAGGCCCCAGGCCCGGGGAAAAAATATATCAGCGCTCAGGGAATGAAGGTATCGGAGCGGCCTCCGGGGGAGATATCAATGAGTGATGGGCCCACAGAGATGCCCCCGGCTCCGGCCAGCGCGCCGGCAGGACCGATGTCAATCAGCGACGGCTCGATGCCAATCAGAGTTGCGCCAACCTGCGGAGCACATGGCAACCATTTGAGCGTTTTGGGAGATTTACAAAATAGACAACCGGCAACAAATGCAGCTCTCCAGTTGGTATGTAGTGCAATCACTTGATAGATATTATCCCTGGTTTTCACTGCTTGAATATATTGACAGCTGGCAGCTGCACACAGACGGTTTCTCCCCTGAGACCATTTGTAAATGCAAAGGCACTGCAGCACAAATCCACAGCATGGCACGCTTCTTGACAAGCCAGCTCACTTAGAAGCTGTGAAAGTCACCAAGACTCAATTGCATAGAGCAGCTGGCGGCTTCAGCCACAAGTGTGCAGCTTTGCCTGTATTGGGGCTCGCATCGTCTCTTCATTCGGGCACTCTAACAGACTTCGTTACACCTGTGAGAAAAAACAAAATGGGTAGGGGCTCACATTGACTCCGGTGGGGTCAAATTTGAGCACAGTTGGAGAGATGGAGAAGAGGTTCTGGTTTATGGCAACGCCGGTGTACGCATTCGACACCAGGCAAGGGGCGAAATTTACAATTGTCGCCTCCACGCCCACCCCTGCAGGGGGAATTAACACAGGGTTGTCAGTCGAGGGTTCGGAGAGCAACGTGACATGACAGTGAGGCAGGGCTCGATAACAGCTGCAATGTTTAATAGCTGCCTTATGGATGTGGCTGCAGACACTCTGTGTGTATGCCCTATGGCCTTCGGGCTTTGGGTTTGCCGACACTGTAATAATAATAATAATGGGACCTGGCTTCCTTCTGCTGCAATCTCACCACACAAATGAACAGCAGGTATTCTGCCCAATGCACACTGCTGACTCAGGGCAACACCCTGTAGTGTGACACTAGACAGACGCACCTTGCTTCTGGCAGGAAAGGCATGTAATAATAATTTTAATAATCTATATGCTAAAACATTTTAATGGGTTTGAAGTGTGACAGCGCACCGGTGAGGGCTGCCTTGAAGATCTCGGGGTCGAAACTCGCCAGGCTGGTGGGGTTGGCGATATCTGACAGCAGCTGCTGGAACGCCTCGATAGACCCGTCCTTCTGCAGCACCTCGGGGAGAGGTGTGGTCAGCAGCTGCGCGCACATGCTCACATTCCGTTAGTAATCCTTCACCGGGAAATCAGTACAGTGATTTATAAATGATTGAGACTACTGGAGACAGCCAGCAGCGGGGTTGGCAGGGCAGATGGATGAAAACACCATTGAAGCATGCATATCTGCAAATTGCTAGCTGGCCAAACCAGTAATGACGTGTACTCACATGATGAATGTGAGCAGGTGCTTGTCATTCACATGCATGCGCATAGTTGAGCTGTATCTTTGCGAAGGCATGCTTGCTGTCAAACAGCAGGCACCCAACACCCTTGCACTTGTGACCGCGCTAGTGCTTCTAAAAATTGGGACAGGGGTCGGGTCTGCCCAGAATAGTTGAATTCAGGCTTGTCCAATCCAAGCTTTGAAGCGATTGATTCTCACACAAAGACCGTGACTGGCAGAATTAGAAGACGGTGACATCTCAGTTCAGCTAAACCGTTACAAAGAGCTGAAGGGCAGATGAGGTCTGAGCACCTCGTAGAGGGTGGGCTTGTTGCCATCTCCGCTGCCCTCAGCAGAGTTGTCGCCATCCCTTGTGGCGCTCTCCTGGAAGGACTTTGCAAAGCTCCTGGTGATGTACTGGATGAAGTTGGCACCTGCCAGCAGCAGTTGTGTCACATTCAATTTCACTCCCTTGCGCAAACCAGGAACTGTTTGTTCTCAATCTTTGGCCATACTGCAACATCAAGGACACCCCCTTTGACAGATAGCAGACCCCTTCTAAATTCAAGACAATGTGCAAGGATGCTGTTAAATGCATTTTGACGGGAGGGTGGAAAGACCACATGGATGTTTCAGTGCGTCCATAACAGTTCTTCAATGTCAGCATGAATCTCCCAAACAGCGGCAGGACCGCTATGAGGCTGTCATCGGCTGTGCAGGGGACGCGATCAGGTGCTGGCTGCTTGTGATGGGAGCGCACCAGAGGGCACCACTTTGCTGTCAGCCTCCATAGTGATGGCCGTCTGTGCTGCAACCCGAAGCAGATCCTCCTTGGCCGCCTTGGGGTCGCCTACAGCAACGGTCGGTAGCTTGATAAGGACATATCGAAAGGCTCGATATTGTGACTCACTCTGGGAATCAGGTCAGCTGTTAGGGAAAACATCTGTGCAACATCTCCTGTAGTCCATTATACGTTCCGTGACATAGTGATTCGCGAACTTTGCTGGTCACGGACGACCACGCCGTACCGTTGTTGTTGGAGAGCAAGGTTGCGGCAAGAACTGTTGCCCAAGAGTCCTCGAGTGTGGAGTTGTGCTCCGCAAGAGCCTTGGAGAGCTCAGGTGAGCCAGCAACCGACGACACGGCGTCTGCAGACACATGTGCAAAGCACAGGCACAGAATCACGGCTCCGCAGAGCAGCAGATGTCTAGCCATGCTAGCGTCACAGGCGTTGTACAGAAACCCACGGCCTTGACTAATATATAATATGTGCGCCCAATGTCTTCACTTAGGTATCCAACGGTCTCTCATGCAATGCAGGCAATGTGTAGACTTTGGTTTAGCTCCCAGCTGTAACTAGCAGGGTTCGTAAATGCAAAGGGGTCCTTTGTCGTGTGTCGCTCGTGTGCCCGATGCGTGACCTTTGGGCAGGGTTGGGGAAGGGCTCCATCCTCGTTTTAATCTTTACGAAAATCTAGCCACAAGCTGACTCTCGACTGAAAAACGGCAGCAAATAAAGGACAAACGCCCGTTGGGAGGCTATTTTGCGACGTCCAGGAGTTGTCACTATGGCCTTCAGAAGGTGAGATGGTCTCTTCAAAATTGGCTTCGACAGACAGCCAGACAGACATGATTGTTTCGTGTTTCAGAGACGCCACAGTAGTCTTTCAAAACGGCTTACCGCATCTTAGTTCCGAAACGACATAATACAGAGCTATACGGGCCCTTGTCAACACTTCACCTGGCAGTCGATAACGCCTTGCCGTCGTCTGCAGGCTGTGCTACAGCCTTGCCATCCTGGCAGTCGCGCAAATCGCCTGCACAGCTGCCGAGAGTGCCCAGAATGGCCTGCACGCGCTTCCAATCAACTTCCAGGGAGACGCAAATAGCAAGATGGCTGGGCTTGAGGCCTGGGGCAAGATGCTCGGCAGCGCCCTTCTCTTCAATCAGGCACGACGCGGCTAGCACCCCTGTCTTCCCCTCACATGTTTGAAACCTGTGATTGTATCTTGTCGCGGCTCGCGGTGTACCGTTCAAGTGGAACATGGATTGTAACATCCTGTCACAGGAGCGGTTGTCCAGCACTGCGTTTCCTTCTTCTTCAGTTTGAACGAGTCAGAAGGCCTTAGCAAGTCAATGCATCATCTCCTTGATCTCACTAGGAGCCGACTGCGAGCTTTCAGCAAATTTCTAAAAACAGAAGCCCTCAGCGCATCTCAGCCTTCAGTGTTTCACTTGCACGTGCAGGGAGGCAACGCTCAGTCTGCAGCCTACAGCCTGAAGTCCTTGCTGGACAAGACACAGGAGCAGATTGTGCTGCAGGCTGCCGGCTTGGCCAAGCAGACACAGAAGGCTGAGGAAAAGAACCCCAACGTGAGGCCCCCGACCTTATAAACAGTTGCATGCATGCAGCCTGGCACCCAAACGTCATTACAAGAGGCTTGGCGTAAAGTCTGTGAGTGTGTCATTTTGAGGTTATCATGTAGATGCTTGACTGCGCATGGCTGTCCAGCAAAAGTGGAGTGTATGCTGCTAGTGCCAGAAACGTGAAGCAAAGTACTCTCAGGATTGCATGACAGCCAATGCTGTTGAGGTGCTGAAGGAGTCACTGCAGAGTAAAATCATGCTGACTTGTTGCAGCGCACCCATGAACAGATGGTACCACTGCTGAACCCCAAGAACTTGGGCATGCAAAACGATTAACATAACTCACCGCTGACTCATTTCCTTGCGCATGCATGCAGGCGGTGCCGCTGCAATTCAGCGCGGCGCGCGCGAACGAGAACCCGCTGGAGAAGTGGACGCGCGTGTTAGTCACCGAGGCCAATGCGGCAACTAAGAAGGCGATTACTAAGGGCTGGTCAGCGCTCAGTCGGGTCGGCCAGGCCGCCTATGACTCAGTCCACGGCACCGGCTCGGTTTCAGATGTGCGCATTCTGCTCCCATTCAATCAAATTGTAATTCGATTTTGCGCCGTAGAATGATGTCCTGAATAAAATAGAGGCAAGGGGATGAGAGTGGTATGTAAGCCTGGCAAGCCACCTCCGTATGAAGAGTAGAAAGAGCATGTATGGCTTGTGCTTCTTGCTTCTTTGCGATGTTCGCCTCTGTTTTGGGAGATTTCCAGTCACTAATTTCAGTCCAGGGCCGCAGGGATGGAAAGATGCTTCAGAGCAGCAGTGCCTGCAGCAGTAGGTTGGCATGGGAGGACCCACAGCATACAGTTCGCACACCCTTGTCATTGTTCATTCTCCTACAATGATTGTGCCGTGCTCCTGTGACAGGTTTGGTCAGCGGTCCAGACGAGCTTCCAGGCAGATGATTCCGAAAGTGCAGAGGCAGAGGCGGAGCTGCCTCCCTTCCTGTCAGACGCCACCCTCATCGACATCGCAGGTGCGACAAGACGAGCTTAAACTGCGCATTGACAGTAATACTGTACTACTCATTCTAAACCCGGCACCCCTGGCAGAGCTAAACACTTTTCAAGGCAATTTTTAGGGTCTTCCTGACTCCAAAAGTACCAGGGTCTGCTCCATCGGTGACTTGTCGAGGGCTTCCCGTTCTGGTCTCAGAACTGTTATAGAATTGCAACTTTGGACGATAGGGTGTTATTGCGGATTTTAGAATGAGTACAACGGTAGCACTAAAGCAGGAGCAGCAGCCCCTGACCAGTCCGGAGCCGTCAGCTTAATGTACGTGAGATGTATCAGGCAATGTAAGGGTCTTTCTTTGGTCCTTGGACCAGAAAGGGGCCTCTTTCAGCCAAAATCCTGGCAAATGTCAGTAGGCAGCCAGCTGGCTCCCTGGTGGCTTGCAAATGACAGCTTAGACGCAGCCTTAGCATACAGTATGTCAGTAAGAGTAAAGTGTTCTGCCTCTCTGCTCTTGTAGCCCTCTCGCTCTTGTTCCTGCTTTTGTAATTTCTGTGCATGCAAATGGCATCGATAATCACTTCCTCGTTGCGCGCAGACCCGGCGGTGTTCGCGTATGACTTCACCCCCGTCTCAACAGACATCACCGGAGTGGGTGTGAGTCTCAACATCTTCAGTATCGCTCCCTGCGTGGTAGTCGTGGACGCCGTTGGTGTCAAGGTGAGCTATTTTAAATTCTGTACCCTAAATAAAATATAGTGAGGATTGCCTACATGGATCCCAATCATGCAATCCTATTACAAATCAGGACAGCTGCACAACATGCAGCACACAACAAACACCAATGAATTGACAGATGAACGATAATGCCTGGCTCGGTCTTCAGAGGAACGGGCAGTGAGTCAGTGCCAGGTAGGACATTTTAGGGTCTGGGATTGCGCAAGGGGGATACCCTGAAGAAAGCCCTTAAAAGACACCATGTGGTCGTTGTAGGTGTCAAGGTGAGTCATAGATTGGAACATTGCTGGGTCAAGTCGGAAGAGCAATGTACCATTGAGCTGAGCAGAGAAGACTGGCTGCAGAGGATTTTGGTCAGCAGTCATAGTGCACATAATTGACATGATGTAATTTGACAGAGGAAGAAGTACTTCAGACGAGGTGCATGACAGTATATCATCACATCTAGCAGTAGTTTAGGGCTTAGGGGCAACGTACCTAGCCCTGAGGGTTGAAACAAGCATGTAATAATAACACATTGGATGGGGTCTCAGCAGATGCTGTCTGTGCATGCAGGTTGAGAACGTGCTGATCAAGGTGGAGCCAGCCCTCATCCACGTCGGCCCAGTGGTGAGTAATCTGTCTGTCACTTTCAAAATTATACCTGCAGCATCCTTGCCGAGGATTCCTCGTCACGCCATTTGCTTTGTCTGCTTACACTCGCCTGCTGAAACCATCCTGTGCCGCTCATTCCTACCGATACAAATAAACCCCCAGCTGGAGTGCAAGCGTTCTTGCTTTCCACTGTTGGATGCAAGTTCCTTCTACTGGGCACCTAGTCTCTGGCCATGGAAAAGGAGTAGATTCTAGGGATCTCTAGCTGCTCTATTTCCCTCAAGACCCTACGTTAACTCCCTTTAAACCCTGAAGCTGGTGCATCTGCACAGGGTGTGGATGTGGGAGCATCCCTGATCGAAGTCACCCCACATCTGATCAACATCGGCCCCTTCGGGTCCGAGCTCTCCATCGATTTGCCAGGCGCCATCGCCGTCGAAGACACAGGCATTTCGGTAATGAAATTCTAACTATCTCCCCTGTCCTAGAGGGTTGATAATGTATTGGCATATCCAAGCAAAGTTCTTGCCCTATAGAATGTCTATGTAGATGGGGTGTCAGGACAAATCCCTGTCCGCCAGGCCAGAATTGCGAGTCCAGCAAGGGGTAGGATTTGTGGCAGCCTTCTCCTGAAGCTTGTCCGCAGACGCCCCTTCCTTTGGCAGGAGCAGCGTGTAATAGTAATAAATTTGGCCGTAAGGTATTTGGCCAATTCCCAGAACAGGCTGTGAGATGTGCCTAATTTGATGCGCGCAGGTGTCGCCCATCGGCACCGAGACCGAGTTCGGCCCCGGGGCAGAAGCTACCGAAGAAGAAGAAGCCGCGGCAGGGGGCGGCGGCGCTGACGGCGCAACTGCCTCGGACCTGCTGACTTAGGGCCCCTTCTCTCAGGGGTATTAACCCTAGCCCTACGCCCCATGACACATCCATATAAGGCTGATGTATCTTGCTGCACAGCTGCTTTGCATGCGGCTCTGATTGATCATTCTTTGGTGGGCCTTGTGTCACATCTGCCTGCTGTTAGCTTCTGGGGCAGCTGTGCACAGAAGCCTGCAGGGCAGGGTGTGCGAGCTGTTGGTATGGCTCGAGACCACAGCAGCAACGTATGCTGTTAACATTAGGATTGAGGGCTCGAGCATCTGAGCTTCAGGGTCCAGAGGCATGAAGATCGGGGGACAGAAGTAGTCCGACTTGATTTCATTCACTTTCATTCTGGAACTGCATGCATGCGGCGGGGGCTGCTGATGCTTGAAGTCTGCCTGCATGGAGTTCAGACATTCTCCTTTGTTTCCAGCTGCAACATGAAGTGGGTGGTTGCCATTTTGAATCTTAGATATTTCAGACCTGGTGGGGGAAGCTGACCCTGACTGCAAAATGAAGAGCAAAGTTCTGAGAAGTGCAGTGTCTCCCTAGGAGAGGCAACAGCTTTTGCTCTTCAGCTCATTACTCTCAGCAGGCTCAGAGTCATTAAATTGGCACACCATGAATTCAAAATGAAGAGAGCACACAATGTGATTGAACCTCAAAGTGAGAAAAACTGGAAGTAAACACGGTAATGACACATTGCAATGTGAAAGGGAAACTGGGTCTGAGAGAATATTGCCAGTGATTGACATTGCTGCTGATATGATGACCTGTCAAGTGTCTGAAGTACCTTGCTGTTTCAGTTGAGCCAGCCCGCACCTACTTGTGTCCATTCTGTAAGAAATGTAAACAGCTATTCTTGCTACAAGTCTACAAAGCTGCAGTTGAGGCAACTTAGCGGCACAGACTGACCAGTCAATTCCCCATGAATGAAGGGTGTGGGAAACACAGATGACACAGCACAAGATATGATCGATGCTGCATGTGTCGAGTGCATTGCTAAGTTGCATGCTGTAATGCGGGTCTGCACACTTCATGACTGCCCGTATATGACCAATTACAGTTCTTCAGGTGTCACTGCAGCTGATCAGCTCATGAAAAACACAGACCATCCAATATGTGTGTCACAGTCGCAACCCTTCTTCTCTCTATGCATTTTGTAGTCCAAGCAGCAATTGCTGCATCCCAACAATACTGCACCTTATAAAAGCTCCTGTCTGCTTCATGACTTCAGTGCCAAGTCCCGTGCTTACTCTACATGAGAGAGACCAGCTTTTCTCGAAATAACACTGCAGAACATTCAGCCCAGCCGTTTGAGTATCGCAAAGCCACAGCATGTGCCACAAGTGCCGATCTTTGCAGTCAGTATCCCTCTTAAATGCCTGGCTCTTTCCAGGCGCACTCTTCACTTTGGTCTGTTGTGGCTGTGCAGGGCAAAGCGCCGCCCGATAAAGCAAGCACAATATTCCTCAGCAGCAGGCCATCATAGAGCCGCAATATGAGTGCCAGATGAGTCAGCATTAGGTCAGCTCGGTGAGTCATCAGGCTGCGGTGGGCACTGCTGCTGACATCTCCCCCTCTGCGGACGCCTCTGCTGCCTTCCTGCTCCTTTCTGCGCACAACCCGACACAGAACAGCTGTAAAAGCTCGCTGCATTCATGTTGTACTATCTCTCAGTGCTCAGAAGTCTGACAGCTCCTATCACCGACCACGCCAGTCTTTTGCGCCTATGCCTTTTGACCTATAAACCTCCTGTGTAGCAGGTCTAGCTGGCAACCCAGGGCCCAGTAGCAACATGCCATAGCTTTTGGACCAGGGCCTCAAAAGCTTCCTCACTGTCTCATGAGTGAGCTGTGCACATGCTATCCCTGTGCTGTCCATCCGCCAATACTCAAGCAGGAAGCGTCCGGGCTCCTCTAGCAATCAAAATCACGACTTGAGGCTACGCAACAAAGATGACTCATCAAGTGTGGCACTCATAAGGTTGGCAATGGAGAGGGCGCGCTCAATCAGCTTAAAAGGTGGTGACTCAGGATTACACTCACCGAGCGTGTAGCCTGACAGTTCGGCAATGGAGAGGTTGCGCTCATGGGCGATCGGCACACCCTTGGATGATACTTCCGGGTTACATGAGCGAATTGACTCACCCAATGACTGACCTATGAGCGATGATAGATGACTCACCGAGCGTGTAGCCCATGAGGTCGGCGATGGAGAGGCCGCGTTCGTCGGCAACCATCTGCAGAGTGCGCTGCGCTCTGAGGCCCTCGATCGTCGCGCGGGCGTTGTTCAAGGGATTGCCGCTGCCCAGCTGCTTGCCAAAGCCGTTCTTGATGCCCGCCAGCTCCAGCACGACGCGCACCGCGCCGCCTGAAAAACAAAGGAAAAAAGTGGACGTCAGAAAGAGAATTTGAACCCTTGAGCTGTACGCGCCACCGCTGCCGTGGCGATAGTTGATGCCTGCCTGCTGACGCGGGAGGTGTACAGCACTGGCTGGAAAGAAATTGGACTAAGGTGGACATCACAATTTGCATGCTGCCGACTCTGAAATGCATGCTGCCGACTTGTACAGCAAGGCCCCACGCCATTTCGTTTTGGCACTGCAGCTAGCACAACAAAGTGAAGCCCCAAGCGCCGCACACTTAATGGGTAGAATATCCAGGGAGCATTGCAACAGGAGCTGCTCAGGCATTATTCCAACTGCCACGGGACGTCCCTTGCACCGCTCATTCCATCATAAGAGTAACTTCCCATGCAGATCAACTAATATGCAAGGTCGCACCTGCAATGACACCGGTTCCCTCCGACGCGGGCCGCAGCATGACCTTGGCGGCTCCGAAGATGCCGTCGAAGCGGTGGGGGAAGGACTGGCTGCGAGTCAGCGGGACTGTGATGAAGTGCTTCTTCGCGTCCACCACCGCCTTCTGGACTGCATCGATCACCTCCTTGGCTGTCGCTGTGCCCACTCCCACTGTGCCCTTCTCATTTCCCACAACCACCACCGCCCTGCGCACATCAATCCGAGGGTTAAATTTCAGGGAAACAAATGGTTTTTTTGAGTTTGTAATCCACTTGGCCCGAAGGCACCAGCTTGATCTGTTTGAGTGGGGCAGTGCCTGTCCGGCAGCCAATAGCATGACATTGAGAGCAGAGAGCATGTGAGGACAATCCTGGTCTTAAGCCGGTGTGTGGAGTTGAAAATCCCCTCTAGGCTCTGTGGCACAGCATTCAAATCCCTCTGGCTGAGACCGCTCCGGGCAGTCAACCCAGACTGGGTCAAAAAGCCACTGAGCTTCAAAGTTCAGACCATAAAATGCGTCGTCCCTGATGCACTGCCGACTCGTTCTGCATGAGGACGACGCGATTTCCAGAGGGGCTGCAGCTGTGATAAGGCACTCTGGCTGGCCTGCATCCTTTCATGATGGCCCCGCCTAAAGAGGCCTGACAAGTGGAGTGAGAGGCTGCAGCACGTTCTGTTAACGTCAGGAGATGGGCATGGGCGGCTCACCTGAAGCTCATGGACTTGCCTCCCTTGACCACCTTGGTGACACGTGAGACCTGCACCACCCGCTCCTGTAGCAAAACAAGGAATCTAGCGGTCAGGTCCGCAACATGCAAGCACTGCAAGAACATTCGGCAAGAAAAGTAAAGCACAAGCTCTGACAGGACAGCATGTGATTGTCTCAGAGTCAGCATAAGCTGCGCACTGACTGACAGCTTTGAACAGGCTCAGCGGGAATAGAAACTTGCAGCTGCACAGAGCTGCTAAAGTCAGGAGCCTTGACTATTTGTCACCCTCTCAGACTCGCCTTCCTGACCAGAGACACCCTTGCAGCCACTATGCAGGCTTCCTAGCAGCGATATGCAAGAGTTGAGGAGTTCTCTGTGCTTGAAGGAAGGTCCCTATAGTAAGCAGCCTGCTGGCAAAAACACCGCGTTGGTTGCGCAGGAATGGGTGGGATGCCAGCAACTCACTGCATACTCCTTCTCCTCTTCCTGCTGCCCTGGCGGCCCTCTCCTGCCCATGTCACGGCCTCCCCTGCCGCGCCTGCCCCTGCCACGAGGGTCCTCCCATGTCTCATCGCTGTTGTCCTCCACTCCATCCACTACTGCTCTCACGCTCACCTGGGGCACCGACAATAATCGAGATGAGGACCGTTGAGTAATTCTTTACAGACATTTGACGTCGCAGGGACATATCGAGAAGGTCCCCTTCTAAAAGGGAAAACAATGTTGCACTTCTGGCTGTAAATTTTCGCTTGTCAGGTGAGCTACGAAGGAACTTATAAGGCATGCCAGCTTCCTAACACGGGCTCCATTTTCAAATCTTCTGTCCACGTATGCCAGAGCTCTCCCCTCAACAAAGAATGAGAGGCTCTACTGACTGCAAGTGACTGGAATGACAAAAGCAGCGCAGAGGCCAGCATTCCCGTGGCTGTCAAATAAGACCTTTAGCATTAGATCTCACCGTGCTACATCTCGAGAGCCTGTATGCGGGTCTGCCAAGGCACAATGGCTTTGTCTGTGGGTGCAAAGTCTGAGAGGATGGCAGCACGCTTGGGAGCGGGAATCTGAGAGCTCCCAGGCTGTGCATCGTGGCGGCGGACTCTACAAACCCACCGCTCGCAACCAAAATCCTGGCAATCCTGGTGTAAATGAAGAGCTGAGATGTCTTCTCGGCCGCCCATCACACATGGATAAAGTGTTGGGTAGCCAATCTAGGCGTCACCTACGTGTATGAGCGTCGCTGGCAGTGCCGATCGAAGCTGCAAATTCCATTTATCGTCCGTTCTCTTAATGTGCGTGGTGTCAAAATCAATTTTTTGCCAGGTCCAAAATGATACATACTTTTGTTCTTTGGTGGACCTTCCCTTCCTGACGGGAAGTTCCCAAGCATTCGTGTAGCAGACTTGATAACATGTATGCAAGGCCTGCATTGTCCTGCCGTTTGATTTCAAGACAGAACAACGATCCCTTCAGATCGCGGCTCAGCGTTGCAAGCTGTACACCCTCTCACTCTCTCTCTCTCCAGAGGTTTCCCACTCAGACGCAGCAGGCCTTCCCCCAGCAGTCAGGACTTTCTTTCGATAGAAGTCCTCTTCCAGTCCACAAAATGTGCCAGTGGAAGGAGCAGCCCAAAGGGATTCTTTGAGAGGAAGAGTATTGGGACCCGCTGCAGTGTATTTGAAGGAGACAGCCAATCAACTGAACATTACCCTGTACACAAACATATCCCCTGCAATATGCTTAGCAATTCTTAAATTCCTTGCAAGTGACTGAGATGCTGACCACTGGTTGGTGCTTGTAGGATCCACTAGACGACTTCTTTAACAGAAGAGCAGAACGGCAGCACCTGAGCAGGTGGCTGTACTCAAGGCCAAGCAGCATTCTGGTGATCCTAGGCCCAAGGAGCTCAGGAAAAACAGCGCTTTTGAAAGAGGTGTTCCTAGGCAGTCAGGTCAGCTCAACCGACAACAGCAGCTCGCAGGACAGTCAGGCGAGCGATGGCAGCATGGCTGAGCCCCGCACCAGTATTCCAGGAGAGGCAGATCCCAGCCTCTTTGTGTCATACATAGATGCGCGCGAGCAGCGAATCTCACAGCCAGCTGATCTGGCGCGCGCCCTTCAGAAGGCAGCCAGCAATCTCAAAAGCAGGATGCTTTATGCCATGCAGCTGGGATTGTTCAACCTGGCAAGGGCGAATTTTGGGAACTCCACAATCAGCCTTGATCCGGTTGGAAAGGCCGTCAGTGGGCAGCAAGACAGAACCCCAGCCCTTGCCGAGATCATCAAGAACTATGGAGAACTCTTGGCCAAGTTTAGCCAAGGCAGGCAGGATAGAAGGAGAGGTGATGCGAGGATGCCCTGGCCAGTGCTGTGCATAGATGAAGCAAATAAGCTGATGGCCTGGGCAGAAGACGACAGGAATGAGCAGCGGGAGTTGGATGCCCTCCTCAACTTCTTTGTCCGGGTACGCGCTCGCCTGCCGACACCTGTTTGTGAAGCATGTCAAAAGTTCAACTTGCATTTTGCTGGCAGCACAACACAAGAAACTGACAAGCAGCTGGTTCTTGCAGGTGACAAAGCAGGAGAAGCAGTGCCACGTCATCCTTGCCACGTCAGAGTACAGCTTTCTGCCGTGGCTCTCCAAGAGTGAGACTCTCCCATACATGAAGGTGCATCCCTGATACAGTCCCAAACCTCGGCGTTCAGCAGTACCGCTATCCTGCAATGACAAGGTCTATGCGCTGCAGGGGTTTACACAGGATTCTTATCCATTGAAGTGGTTGGCGATTTCACCGCAGCAGAGGGTCGTGAATTTTTGCAGAATTATGCACTTCCCGGCTATGGCCATACTACAGAGCTTACTGATGACCAGTGGTCAGCAATTTTCCAGGTGGGCTAGAACCTTGTCTGTTCCATGTGCAAGGCAATCGTGGCCCTCGATTTAAGCTCTCAGTCTTTCCTTGTCTTACCAATGCAGGTTACAGGTGGAAATCCGGGCCTGCTGATATCAGCTGCTGCAGATTACAACGGCGACTGGGAATCATGTAAGCGCTTGCTGATAGAATTGGGAAAAGATCATTTGCATGCTGTGCACTTTCTGACACAGCAGTCTGTTCTTAAAGTATCCAGCTGCACTGACTGCTCCGTGTTTGGTGCAGCTTTATTAGATATCTGGACTCCAATGCTCATGGATGTCCAGTCAGCAATGTCATCTCGCCACCCATGGACTCCACTGCAGTTCATTGCTATAGCAAGTGCACTGCTGGCGGATGATCATCATGCTTTGCAGTTCTCCGAGGCCGTACTCTTACTGGGCTCAGATGGACACCAAGTGCTGGAGGCCATGGTTGCGGCTACTCTGCTGACGTACAGGCCATTATCAGGTATGAAACGCACTTGGATATGCTCATCTGCTTCAAATCTGCAAGACTTTCCCCTGAAACAACTCCCGAAGCGAGCCTCGAATAGCAAGCCACAGTCTGCGGCACTCCTACTTTGAGAACAGTATTCCATAGTGATAGGCTGCAGACTAATGAAGGCCCCGCAGATGTGGCTGCAGACGCCCTGCGTGTATGCCCTATGGCCTCTGGCTTTGGGTTTGCCTACCTGTAATAATAACAATAATAATAATAACAATAATGATAATAATAATGATAATAATGATAATAATAATAATAATTCCATGCAGACTGGAGCAGGGACCTGCCTCAAGAGGGGCACGGAGAGAAGTGTGAAGCTGTGGTGACTGCCTCTTCCGCTGCGCACCTCTACGCTATGCACATTCTGCAGGCCGCTGGAGACTTTGCGGCACTACCAGGAGGTCAAGGCAGCGAGGTGAGTTCCAGCACCTGCCTAATATGTCATAGCTTCTGTTCGTGCAAGCTTGCCGCACATGAGATCAACATGTCGCTAGCCAGGCGCAACATCGGAACAGACAAGTTTTTGACTTCACTGCAGGTCTCTGGAGCAGAAGCAAGCCCAGACCCAAAAATGGCCCCTGTGATGGCAGCTCTGCAGACTGTTGAGCTGCAGATTGACCGCATCGAGCAGAAGGAAGAGAAGCTGGAGTCTGAGAAGCCAGAATTCTGGAGAGAGGATCTCAGGCAGCTACGGAGGGAGGAGGAGCAGCTGCGGAGAAAGAAGGAGCAGCTGCGGGAGGAGGAATTGTTGCTCTTGCGCAATTAGTAGGGTGTCTTTTTGGCAGCAGAGGAAAAGCAGTGCATGGAATGGAGAAACTACTACAGCAGCTGTGGCAAACACTGCTGCGTGTAGCATAGCTGGCTTTGTACATGTTCGGCAATGTGCTGGAAGATTCTGATGTAATGATGCTGTAGGTCTGATGTCACTCCTTCTTTGACAGGATACCTGCCTTCTGCCAACATTTTACAATTCATTCCTCTTTCACATCGTTTCACGCTTTTGGAACCCACTCCAAAGCCTGTCTACGCTGATCTTTGCTTAAGGCTGCTCTCAGTCTCGTTTCAATTATTCCCTGAGACCAACTTACCATCTGCCATAAGTAATGTTCGTTGAAGCTTGCTGTGACTCTTCGACCATGAGTTTGCAAAATCGATGTGGTACTTGGTGGAAAGTACAAAATCAGAACATTGGAGAGCTCTGCAATGTCAGACTTTGAAGCTCAAATAGCACCTTAAGTTCAGCGCAGGTCGCATGGCAGGCCGCAACGTACTTCTTTGTTAGCTATACCGCTCATTCCTCATTCAGAGTCTGCACTTATCCCTGGAAAATATGGTAGTGATGCTGTGTCAGCCAAGCGGGTGTGTTTGCCCTGTAACAAACTCAGCAGCAGCAACTCTCTTTCAAATCAACGAAGCTCCTTCGACTTCAAAATGATGACGGACTTCAAAATCTCTGTGCCAGCTACAACGTTCTAAAGGGGCAAAAACACTTTTGCTTGCGCGCTCGCAACCCGGTGGCTCCAGCCCTTGAGCACTGCCTTTGCCTCCAGCCAGGTCTCTGCCCAGCCCTCAGCGCCCTCTCTGGCCGCCACCTGCAGCACCAAAGTTGCACCATTCGGTCAGAACACTTTTTGGGGACCGTATATACGGCCGAATATACGGTCATACGGTTTTAAAATATACGGAATACGGTCAAAAACGGCCTATTTTGGCCCAAAACACCGAATATACGACCGAATATTCACCGTGTGCCGAATGGCCGAATCCGTATGGTGCAACTATGTGCAGCACAGTGATTTCTTCTCATGACAGTACCCAGAAAACATGACCTGATGAAGCTCGGGGGGTGAATCAGGAGACAGATGTCAAGCATGCCAAAGGCATGGTTGACCTCGCCACCCCCAATAATAAAATGAAGGCGTCACGTGACGACTGCCCCTTGATGATCTAAATCAATTTCCAAGTAGATCAATCGATCTTGTTTGCAACCTGCGCAAGAAAGAGTCCAGCAGGCGCTGCTGAGATGATTTCGCTCCAACATTCTCACACACTTCGCGCAATCCCGGATGATCTGCCCCATCAGTGATATACTATCGTGTAGGAGCTTTCTGGACTGCAGCCATGCTGTGCTTCCCATCGAGAAAACATGCTTCTCAAGGCATTACATCGTAGAAGGACCTGTCCTACAAACACTGCTGGCAGCTGATGTTCCCATGCTGTTGGGCTGTTTGAGTTTGACATTCAAAAAGTGAGTCACCTCGAGCCTGCTTAGGTGCCAGGAGTGCCACATGGCATTCCCTCCCGCGCCCGATGATGTGGCGCGCTGATGTGGCGGCACCGGCTGCTCCTGCTGGGACCCTTGTTTGCGCCACCGGCACGTCAATGCAGGACCTGCATTGCAACAGAATGAAATGAAATATAGACGCCCGGATGAAGCTCGGGGCGTGATTAAGGAGGCAGAGGCCATGCATGTTAAAGGTGAATCCATGGCCCCTCGTTGCAACAACAATACCTGACCACGGCTCATCAATGTCATTAGAACAGCTTTTGCATGCTGCGTGATGCTGCTAATATACCATGCTCAAAAGCTTGCAATCATTTACACATTGCAACTTACTAATTGTTAATGATTAGAGAAAGATAGAACTCTTCTAGGCAGGCAATCCGTAATGTACAAGTATGTCATACCAAGGTACAGCATGCACATGCTGCAAAGTAGACCACATATTCCCAGGATTTCCAGTGAAAAACCCCCCCAGGAGAACCTGCTTCAAGGGTCAAGACCTCCGACCCCAACCATTTGCTTGTTTGCTCATGCCAGCTGCAAATCATGAAACTGCATTCTGTGCACTTGCAAAATTTCAACTCAGCAGCCCGCTGAGCACTGCAGTGTGTCACAGGGTCCACCCATTTGCAGGCAGATTGAATCTCCTTATTGAAGCCTGCAATTGCGAGCGCTGAGTCAGTGCATGTGGCCTCACCTGCAGAGTTTGAGCCGAGGTCCAGGGAGGTGCTCCACGGCGTTCCCTCCCGCTGCACGGCGAATTTCAAAAAACCCTGCAGCGCGCCCCTTGGGGCAACAGGAGCTTTTGCCGAGCCGTTGCCTGATGAGGCGTCGGGGCCGTGGTTGATAACGCCGCTGCCCTCAAACACATCCCCCTCCCTCAGCTTCACCTGACCGCCTGTGTCAAGCAGACTCCCTATGATTTTAGTATGAACAAGGGGAGTTATCCTAAAAGTTCTTCTAGAATTACTCCTCCTGGTCAGAAGCACATTCCTAAGCACGCAGAGCCCAGGGGTCTCTAATTTACAAAACCTCATAGCCCTCTGCAGCGCTTCTTGCAGTGAAATATAGGGACAATCTGAGGCCCCTGGGCCCTCAAAAAGAGGAACGGCGGGCTTGCAACTGCGCTGCATCTGCAGCGCTATGGATGCCGCTTCAAGCGCACCTTGTCGAGTGCCTAGAAAATCTAAAGAAAGGGCACCCTAAGTCCAGCATATGGGCTTTTCCTAAGAGCTTAATTAAACAGGCTTACGCGCTTTAGGCACGTGTGCAGGTGAGGGAACGCCCCACCTTGAGGCCATCTGATTACTAAGGACCAACACATAACTCAAACGCTGACACACCCTTCAGTCGCGCGTCGACATGGAGGGAACGCCCCAGGCGCTGACGCAGCTCCAGCCGCCACCCGCCGCGCGATTGAGCGCCGAAAGGGAACGCCACGTACGTGCGCACCCGTTGCAGCGGGTTCGTCACCCTCTCGCCCATTCTTGCATTATCCTTCGCTCCACGGCTCGCAACCCCCTGCACCGCAAAGGCACGCTCTCCAAACATATACCCTCGCTACGGATCGATGGACGCTTCCTTTCCGCCCAGAAGGCATTCTGGGCACAGCACAGGCTTTGAGGTACACCAACAATTGCCCTGACTGCTCATTGAGCCACTTCTTTGTCAGTGATTTCACGCTTGTGAACCGATTGATACAGCAATAACTTACACACAGAGGGGATCCAACTGATTGTGAGAGCCCTCAGGTTGGCAACATCAAAGTGCTCAAGGCTGCACTCCACTGCCTGGAGAAATTTTCAAAAAAAAATCATAGCGCACCTGGCTGACCTTCTGGGCATTGCCAGCGGCTGAGAGGCGGCTCAGGCGTTCGATCAGGCACTCCCCTGCCGCGCCAAAACAGGCGTCTACCCTGCCATTCACCTCAGCTCCCCTGCCCCTATCCTTTGCACACCCCTCCATCGCGCTATCAACCCCCTTCTGCATACTCCCGCTGTCCTTGCTCCTGCTTTCAGTGCTCCCGGCTTGCGAAATTACTGCTGCATTTACAGCCTGCCGCTTGCCATCTGTGCTGGCGTGAACACTGACTGGGATGGGGCTGCCAGGATTGGTGCCTGCTGACGTGGCGCCGTTGCCTGCTTTGGTGCTGATGTGGACCGCTGACGTGGCATCATTGCCTGATCTGGCACTGGGGCCTGTCTGCAGCTCCAATAAGGAACCCTGGTGCAGGTCTGTCCGCACCTGCGCTCACATGCCAACAACACGTGATCATTAATGTGCGAGAGTGCGAATCACACAGCTCTAATGAAGTGAAACTGCTCTTGTGGCAGACAGCGTCTCTGCAAGCTGAGTCAATGACCCTGCTTTCCTCTTTTTACGCAGCCTGAGCTTGAATTGTATAAGGGCCTCACACAGCCAAGGCATGCATTGCCAAAACAAGAAAAGTAGTGAAGGCAAGGAAGCAGGTTGCAGGAGTTCTCACAGGATGTTCACGAAAATATAATGCTGTCTTGGCCATCCAGGTCTCAATGCTTCGCACCCATATTCTGCAGGATGTGCAATGCGCGCTGAGAAAGTTTGCATGAATGGCACAGGAATGGTTTTTGTCAGGAGTGACTCACCGTGCCGGTTAGTCGCGTGCCGCCAATGTCCACGCTGGCGGACAGCTCAGCGTCGGGCGCGCTGTGTGCGCTTAGCCTCAGCGCTGCGCTCTCCTCTATGAACCCCCCCAGCAGCAGCGCGTACCGCCTGTCCTGCGCAATAATCCCCCTCAGACACAGGGGAAATAAGCACTGGCCATTACACGACAGGCGACGTGCTCTGACACTTTGCACAAAATTACACACCTATTTATGAGCATGCTTTGCCGCCCCAGGGTTGAGACTGATTTTTGCAATGCTCGGCAGGGGCAGCCACCATATTTGCCTCGAGCGCTTCTTAGCAAGAATTGGCTTTAGAGCTCTTGCAACGCTTGGCCTGGGATGGCTCAACGGAGCGGCAATTCTTAAGCCAGAATTGTGCTTGGATCTCTGTGCTTAGCTCTACAAAAACAGCAAAATCCTCACACCGTGCTGTGGTAATCCTTAGAACAACAATATAATGCCACAGTGGTGTTGAGCTACTGTGGTACCGTACTCATTCTAGAACCCGCACCCCCGGCTGCGCAGGAAACTTTTCAAAGCAAGTTTTAGGGGTCTTCCTGACTCCAAAACCACCAGGGTCATGCTCCATGGGATTGGGTTTGTCCAGAGCTTCCAAATCTACTCTAAACTTCATAGAGTTTACCTTTTCGGAGATAATTGACCACACTTCCTGTCAGAAGAGATCATTTGTTGCGGGTTTCAGAATGAGTGCTACAGTATATCACCTCTGCCAGGCCTCCCAGTAAGGCTGCACTCGGTCACTGTCACGCGCCAGCTTGGCGCGCAGCTGGCGCTGATGTGTCCACCCCTGGCGGCTGCTGCGCTCCAGCTCAGCGGTCCACGCCAATTTTGGGTTAAGCCGGCGCCGCGAGGCCCGCCCAGTGAATTCACCCAGGACGTCCAGCCTGTACCGGCCCTCTGCCTGTATGCTGGCATCCTGTCAACACAACACTGCGATCAGTCTGAGCAGTCCTGACTATTACACACGTGATGATCAAGGTGCACACGCTCTCAAACTCTTGCTGGTGCTCTCTCCTCGCCATCCACCGTCATAGGAAGGAACACGTGTTTCTTATAATGACGGGGGCTAGCTCTAGACTTTGGACCTTTGTTGGCTCTGCACATGGCAATGTTGAGGTCCCCATAAGGGTTCCGGCAGTGCTTTCCATCTTTGTCTTTCATTGTTGAATCAATTGGGACCCCAAAATCAGCCAAAATGTCATCACTGGCATTGCTGGGTGCTCCCTTGAGGTCCCATGGGTGGTCTGAGCCAAGCTGGCCAGGCTAAGCAGTCAACTTCAGTCTAGAGCATGAGCAAATAGATGGAATGTGAGGGGAATTCTTTCACGACGCCCTCCCCATTGAATGCAGGCTTAGAAGCCATCTGAAACACTGGGTGCAGTAATGTCAGGTACTGAGCATATGGCAGTTCCCCAATCCACAGCTTTGATGCGTGTTGCATAAAGTTTTTCGCACTTGCGGTAGGCATCGGTTGCTGATGGTGTCCTGGCCCTGAGGATGATCCTGGTATACCAAGCGCAAGCCTTGCCCCTTCCCATCAATAATTGGCGCCTGGACGGAGCGGCCCGACGCGGACTCCATCTGAACCACTAATCAATGGAAATACATCTAGTTACAGGTGGTGAGATCTTTCAGGCGCACTTATGATGTCAACATTACTTTCAGGCGTCGATATGTGAAAATCACATGCCAGCACTCGTTTGCTTTCACGTTGAAGGGCCGTTCCAACAGGTCAAAGGAGCAACGTGCTGAAAGAGTCGAATTTTCTCCTTGCACAATTTGTTGCGAATTTTTTTGGACAGGTGATGATTTCAGACAAGTTCAGCGTGCAGATCCGAGCCTGCTGGTCTGGGCCCTCTTCAGGAAGACCAAGACAATATTAAAGGTTGGATCGCACGTATACGGTCGATGTGCATAAACAATCCCTAATTGCTCGACTTTCACGGGATCTATGATGTCCGTGAAGGCAGATGATGTCGCTCCAAGATAAGGTCCCTACTGAGAGCGACTCTGGTAGATCTGTACTGGGTGAGTCTCCAGTTTCCCCCAAGAGATTTTTGTTAGCAAGGGCACCTCTTTCTGAGACCTACAAAATTAGAGGCTTACCAAGTTCAACCGGTTCATAATCACTCTTACAGGCCTGCAGATATGTCTGCACCCATTGGGACTTCCAAGTTTGAGGCTGAGCAGCATATGCCAATGGTGCTTCCCCACAGCGCTGTAGCATCCAAGCATCATGTGGTAGTATACTGCATGCATGTATTCTGGATGCATTTGCTGTGGTGCGTGCCCGGGAAGCATGCTGGTGAATTTGCACACTGTTTACCCCATGATTACAAGCCGATGCAGGGCAGCAATGAAGGTACACCACTGGATTGACTGACCACAAATATTGGCCTAATGATAGGCCGGGTGACACCCGCTCAAACAATTAGAAAAAAAATAAAACTGCACACCAGTGCAGAAGCAGCTTCATGTGAGTGCATGCAATGACAATCGCCCCGAGAGGTCTGTAAAAGGCCCTTTTCTAGCACGCAGGCAAATGAAGCACCACACAGTCTCCATGACTAGAGTGAGTCATGTCCCTAAATCAAAGTAGCGCAGCAGACTCAGGCCCTCCTGGGTTGATGGCTTCAAGATACCTCAGCCTGAAAAATTCAAACAGTACCTCCGCAACCCCAAGGTTAGGAGACAAACGCTCATTGTCCACATTTGGAGAGCACAACTTAATTCAAACCACCACAGCGCTAGCGATTGCACTGCAGGTCTGTCTTTTCATGCAGAAAACCCGGACAACTCTTATAATAAAGCTGAAATACCACCAAGCCCTCTGTAACCTGCAAACTGGAACAGATCTCATTCTTATGTGCCACCTGGAAAATGCCACCTAAGATTGCCCCCCGGGGCCCTCCCAAGCTCACTATATTCATAGGCAAAGGATCTAGTCACTGGAGTCAAAGTTTGCTCAAGTATGAGTCAGCATTGCTGCATTTGGGCAACGACCGGCGCTCAGCTCAGATCCAGTCGCTAGACTAGTCTTGGAACATGCTCACAGACACCTGACAGCAATGTGCAGGAATACCAGAGTCAGCACTATGATTCCTGCACACCTCAAAATGCGTGAAAGGTTTTAGACCTAATTTTAAGATTTTATTTTTCCTTGAAATGATGTTTCAACATCACCACCAGTGGGTCGAGCTCAGCGAGAGCTTTCCAAAACTGGTCTCAAAAAAATGTTATAGAATTCCTATCTTGCATTTCAGGGTCTTATTTGTCGACCCCTTTTCGGGAAAAAATTAAATATGGGGAAAATATGGTGCTGACTACGATAGACCGAAGGCGTCAAACCTGGAAGTGAATGACACAGCCTGCATGCGGCCTGCCATTATTTAAGCATTGGCAAGACACACTTCAACCTGCCGGATTGCTTGAGATGACTGCACTCTAAAAGCAAGGAACTCCCTCCCTTTTTAGCTGTCTGTCCAGATCAAAACCTTCTGACTCCAACACACTGGCCCCTTCGCGAACAGAATTATAGCCCTCCACCTGACAGGCACGTGGGGAAATGCTGCGAGCACACCGGGTGACCACACACAGGAACTATGAGCGCCTGAGAGGAATGGACCACTCTAGGGATGGTCTGTGTTGCTGATGGCAAAGAACGAAAACAAGGCTTAAGTTATTTGTGCCGATTAGCAGAACCACTGGAGGCCCCCTCAAAACACCAGCCCTTCCCAGCCAAAATCCTCCACCCCTCAGTGGACTACACATCCCTGGGGAGAGCTGTGAACGTGCGCTTCCGAAGAGATTTACTTCAGCACGAGTAAATCGCCCCAGTGGCTATAAGGGCTGTAAGGCTTTTGCAGCCTTCTTACCTAGACCCACACGTGAAAGTCATGCATCTTTTGTAGCCTAGATCAAGAGGCCTAGTAGCTAGGCACTTCTCTGCGCAATGCAGGGCCCTTGATGCTGAAGAACCTCGCAGCAGCTTGTTATTTCATAGTAACATCCAAGATTGGCAAACTTCGTTTTCTAGCTTCTCCCAATACAGCTTCAGGGTGATAGACCATAAGCGCATAAGAGTTGCATGCAGCTGCACACGCCAATACGCCCGCAAAGAAAGACCCATCAAAATACCCAATTCCCCCAAGCCCCTTGGGGCAAGGGGCTCACAAAGAATGTGCACCAGTTCTGCTCCCTGCCTCACCTTCTAACCCTCTCCAAACACCTGGATCAGAAGCAGTAAATGCCCATCTCCCCGGCTGCTCTTGCCAGCAGCACACTCGCGTTATTGGGCCACATTTTCAAGGCTGCATCCAGCTGCTCCTTCAGCAGTGACCGCCAGATGAAAGGCTGCAATCAGCTGCAGCTGCTCCTTCAGCAGTGAGCGCCAATGCCAAGGCTGCAATCAGCTGCAGCTGCCCTTTCAGCAGTGGCCGCCAGATGAAATGCTGCAATCAGCTGCAGCTGCTGGGCAGTGAGCGCCGATGCCAAGGCTGAGATCAGCTGCGCGCAGGGTAGACACATCAGCGGTCCTCAGTGGCACATGTGAGACTCGTCTGTGTGGGGATCGTTCTCTGAGCTGCACTCGGCTGCGAGCAGTCCAAAGTTCTGCGGGGGAGTGTCTGGCGCAAAATCATCCAGGTCATCGATCTCATCCAAGATGCTGCTGCTGCCGCGCGAGATCGTCTCGCTGGCTGATCCGCTATTGCCCGTGCCACTGCGGCAAACACACTCATTGATGAGTCACTATAATGCTTCCAGGGCCAAAGCGATTGCATAGATCAGAATTGCCTTGCGTAAGAAGCTGCACCACCACAATTGGGACTGACGGGATGCGTATTTGGGACTAAAATTCTCACACAGGAGATTGCAGGGCTCAGAGCACATTGCTGCAACAAGAAGAGGGGACAGTTTGCAAGACGGATGGCTGCTTAAGTAACAACTGGGAATAATAAAACGCCACTGTTGCCAGCGCCACGACAAGCAAATGCAGTCACTGGTGAGTCACTATACGGCTTTTGATGCCACAGCCGGAGGTGCAGCACCACATCTGGGGTTGAAAGGAAGCACCAGCATGATAGCTGAGAGGTAAGCTGTCGAGCAGTGCCTAGTGTCTCACCTGGCGCAAGGAGCTGCAGGCTTGCCATCAGTCATGGGCAATGGCATCTGCAGGGTGGTGCACACAAGCAGCATGGTCACCAGATAAGGATCCATGTTTGAAGAAGGTCGCCGATCCTCGTACCTGATAAGACACAACACAACCAGTCAGGCTTGGCATTCGCACATATCTGCCATGCATGCTGTAACAGGGTGCCCTAAATGCAGGTCATGAGCTTACCAAGGGCCACAGGAACAAGTGAAACACACATGCATGGGGATTATTGATAAGCTGGGGCGCACCAGCCGCGCTTCTGCAGGAGTACGGAGTGGGGTATGCGAATGGAGGCGTTTCTGTTCTCCATGCCCACAGTGAAATCAAGCAGAGAGCCGCTCTGAGCTGCCTTGCTGCCGGGCCCCTGCCAGCGCTTGGCATTGCCCACGCCATATGCCACCATGTGCTGCATGTGCGTCTGCATGTGCGTGCACATGACCAGTCAGCCTCATGACAGGGGAACAGGTGGACACAACGTGGAGGTCCCAAGACCGTGTGCTGCATGTGGCACTGCATGCAGCGCGCAACTGAACAGCTCATGCATGCGTCAAAACAAGATCAGCAGCCAGAATGGGCAACCATTCAGCATTTGTATACAAACCCTTGCTCACATGAGCACAAGCAACTTGGTAAACATGTGCAAGGATGGATCGAAAGAGTATTTCAAGTCATGCAAACGTCCGCTTGATTTGTGGAACAACAAAATGGACTTTGCTGAAGGGTGAAGCTTACATGTTGTAGGCGCCTGAGATGTTCTTGGATGACAAACCAGCCCTTGCCTTCCTCCCTAGTCTCCTTAGTGCTAAATTTCACTGCCGCTCCATTGCCCGACCAATCCCCTGGCACTGGTTTGGGGTCTGTAGAGGCAATAACCTACCACAGCAAAAAACCAGCCTTCAGAAAGTAAAACACTGTGATTATTTCTAACACATGAATAGAAAGAATGACAACACAGCTGGTCGAGCTTTGGTATGACAGAATGGTTTAGCCCTTTCCAATGCATGGAAACAAACACGCCAAGTGCCAGAGTGTCACACATCCCTCATTCAATTGTAGCTGTTTCCGGCACTTGTGATCAGCTCTCACCTTGAACTGCTCAGACAATCTCAGCAACAGGTAGCGTGATAGCCATAGATGGTCCGCTAGCTCAATGCCCCTACATGGTCCCACTTGGTAGGACCACTGACCGGGTACAGCATCAGGCATTGTTCCTGCAAGCAAGCCATGCAAGTTCAGTGCGCCAGGAAGAAGTCAATCCAACCAGCCAGCAGACACAAGCCAAGCAATTGCTAATATACCACCGAATACGCCTGGTCCTTCAGCACCAACGTCAATCACTATCTTGCAACAACTCTTGCAAACACGAAAATATCTGCAGGAGCTTTTGGGGCACCTCATTCAAGATTAGATCATGCAACACACCACGTTGCAGATTGGAGAATTGCAAAACAAACCACAAAGCATCGTGATACAACAATTTTCGACTGATCGCCTCAAAGGTGGCAACTTCACTAGACCATTCTTGCAAAAGATGCCAACATAAGCGATAATTTTGGGCCGAGCAAGCCCAGGGATAGCGAACTCACCAGATACACGGAGGCCAGCATGCAGACATGATCTCAAGTGCGTTTCCGCGAACTCTCGCCCCACAGCTACTCCAGTGCCTGTGCCGCAATAAGACTGGCTAGACGATGTGGCTCCAGTGGCTCGCTCCGGCCATCCTGCAAAGCGCAATATACAGTCAAGCATCTCAAAATGAGCACATTTCGCATTAAAAATGCCCTCGCACTGCAAATGGGGGTCGCACACAACCCTTCACACGCTTTTGCTACTGCAATCCAGCGCATATCCCAGAGCAGAAAATAAAGCTGACTCCCGCTGGTCAGCGATGCAAGACTGCGCCACAGCGTTCAGATTAGCAACAGAAATGTACGGCAGCAGGGCGGCAGAGGCAGCACCTATTGGCCAGCAGGTCTGTGGGTTCAGCAGTGTATACTGCTGGTTGCAACTGAACACTGGCTGGCTAGCCGCTGCCGCCCGCATGACGCGATCGCAGGGCGCCCGATTGTTCGTGGGATGTGGGTGGAGCTCTGGCGAGCCCACGTCCGCCTCCACGGAGGGAGCCTGGAATGTGTCGCACAGCACCAGGATGTGGTCGCCACCCCTGGAAGAACCCCACAGCTTTACTTTTCAACCTCTGCACCCTGCAAGCTCGCATGGCTGGCGTCAAATGATTGATATACTGACAAAAACACATGTGCGAGGCCAAAGCCACCCTTGGCGGCAGCATTTAGAAGGGCTGGGAAGCGCCCTCTGAGCTTGAAGCACCTTAGCGGGTCGGGGTGGATGCTGCGGGCTTTCAAATACACGACGGAGCACGGGCCGTCCTCCTGACCAGTCGCCACGCCATCACACGTCCAGAGCGGGACGTCCGCAGGGCTGCTGGGCTTGAACGACAGCACCTTGGTCGCCGACCGCAGGTCGGAGCCGGAGCCTCCAAGCCAGATGTACTCCGCCATCACTTTGCCCCGTGTGGACAGGCCGGCAAAGTGACTCGCTAACATAGAATCCATCTTGTCTAAACAGTACGATGCAGATTGGTCTCTTCAGATGAGCAGAAATTCTGCATGAAATCCTGCAGCGAAGGTCGCTCACCGCCGGTGCAGACACAGGCGAGGCGGAGAAAGTCAGCGCGTATCTTCAACTCCCTTTCTCCTTGAGAGTCTCAAGTTGAGACGATGATCATTCTTGACAATTTCCTCCTTGCACATGTCGTACACCCACGATATTACGGTGACTCTCGTGTGCATGCTTGGAGCTCGACAATCACCGACTGCGCACTGAGCACATGTAGGAGGTGTTGCATCTGCTGATACGATGGGGTGGTTGTGCACCACATCCTGAAGAAGGTTGGGGGATCCCCGTTTGGACAGATTACCCGCAGATGGCAACACTTTGTATTCATAATGCATCTGGTCAATCTCACAAGAGAGCTTGCGGATCCTGGACGGTTACAGCTACAGTTAAGCTACAGACAGTATCATCTCTCCTAGAAGGCGTACCACCTACGGAAACCTATATATGTACAATCCGATACTATAATTTGATCTTTTGCTTGCAGCGTGGTGATTGTGTAAGGTAGTTTTTGATGTTGTTCTCTGAAAGGTCGGTGTCTCCTGTTTGCACATTACGCACACTGGGTTCCTCAAATTTACGTGCCTCTGGCACTCAAAGTAGGTGCACACTGGAGCGCTCACTTGTCCTGGCGGGCGGGGGGCAATAAAAACTCTGAGAAGCCAGTGGGGACGCACACGCTTTTTTGGTGCGGCCTGGCCTGTCAGGCTGCTTAGAACAGCTTGGCTGGTGCAGCAGACTCCCTTGAGCGCAGCTCATGCAGATGGCTGCTAGCGGCAGCAGCCCCAGTTCTGTGCGGAGTGGCTCTTTGACCTACACAGGAAGCCCTGCCTCAATTTGCGACACTCCCCGATTCTGAGCAACGTCGTTTGCACGCGCTGCCAACTTGAACTGCGCCTCGTCTGCATGCGCATTCTATCCCAGACAGGCGTCAGGAATTTTGCATGCAGCGCAGTTGATCAGCGCTGTAGCCGCAGATTTTGGATCTAAAAGTGGAGTGCTTGGTACAGCCTGACAGTCACTTTTCTCCCCGGCTGCGCTGTCAAACATATGTCACAGCCGCTGTTCGACAGAAGCATTGTTCTAATCCGGGCACTTTGGAGCTGCCAGTGGCCGATCTTGAACGGAGCGATGTCACATGTTACGGTAACAATCATCTAAAGTTAGATCTGGCATCAGCGGTGACAGTAATTGACACCCGTTCAGTCGAGTTTGCAGCATGTCTTGAGGCCTCCTTCGTGTATATGCTTGCCGGTGCGGACTGACCGGACTGACCGGCCGGTGCAAAGTGACTGACCTGCAGCTGCATATTGCATGTGCGGCTTTAGGTCAGTCACTGGCACTGACCATCACTTAATTGCAGCTCTGCGTCCATGTGGATGTGCATGACAAATTTTGATGAACTCTGTACGTAATTGATCATCCTAGTCACTTTAGGGGGTATGCAGAAATCGAATTCGGAAGGCGATAATGGGATCATGTGAAATGGTGCCCGGCAGCGGGCCGCTGCCGCCCGCCCAGCCGGCCCGGCATTTAATGGTGTCGCCATGCGACAAGTCAGACTATGACAGTCTGCATGTATGCACAGCGACAGGTACATGCAAGACTGGGCCCCTCATATTCACGGCGGTATTACCGGCCTCAATCCATCGCGGTTTTGCCAACTGCAATGTGCACACGTGGTTGATCAACTGGTTCATGAACCACTGGTTGCCAACAGTGTATGCGTTGCCCAATGGGCATGAAATTGTTGTCAGCAGTCACACGCAGTACAGAAAATTGCTTTGGGCCATTTGGGAGGCTTTCAATGTCTGACCTTCGGCCTAGAGTTGCCTCCACAGTCACCACAGCGCGCAAAATATCTCAGGGCTTCGAGGAGATATATATATATATGACATGCATGGAGGGCTGGGACACATTTCACACGGATCGGGGCCCCACATTCTACCTTGCTTTATCATCAAGACTGTCCATTGATGAACTGCGTACGCCTCACAACAGCTGTTTCCTCGATGTAAGGCACTGTATACGTATAGCGTCTCAGGAAGTGCGTTGTGGTCGAAGGGCCTACGGCTCCTCAGAGTATAGCGCGCTACTACGCATTGGCTACCCGCACTTGTTGCAGCATTACACACGGATACTGTCACCCTCAGCACACTGGTGCCTCAGAGGGCTACCATATGAAAATTTCAGATCAGTTCCAGCGGTTTCCATCGGTGCCCCTCGTCGACCTTGACCTTCCTCTGGCCGATGGAGTTGGTGACCAAAGTCTGCGTATGACCGGTCAAAGTCAGGTGTGTTGTGATCTTGATCCTGGGGATCTTCCTCGCCGCATCTCCAACAAGGCTGAGCCGAGTGCTTCAGCCTGCTTGCTAGTACCTGCTTCACCGTTTTTCGGCATGATGTCTTGTTTGACGTCTGTCTGCTGTCCTGGTGCGATTTGACGGGACTTCCCCCAAGAAGAATCACAGATTGCAATGGTTTCTTATACTTTGCAATGCATCTCACTGCTGCAAGTGGGCGGCTTCTGCAAGGGTGATATGTGCATCGGACACACTTCTTCTCGTTGTTCATTGAGCCAGTAGGTCATTGCTACGGTCATTGCAAAATGGGTCCTGGATTATTGAATTTTTTTGAACCCTTGTATGCAGGGGTAACAAGAAAACCGCTACCTAAAGGCACCCATCGTAACTACTGGCATCCCTGGCATGATGGACGGAATCGGGGGCACGGCGGACCGGACAGATGAGAGCCCGACCAGTTTCTTGCACGGCCTGCCTTCTATGGAAAGTCCGATGTCTTCTCAACGGACAGCAGCTGAATTCCACGAATTGAGGGTCCTGGGGACCGATCAGCTCACGATCGCCAGGGAGCCAGCCGGCAGCCTGGGCAGTGCTTCGGCAGCTGACAGCGAGCTGCGTCGATCCCTGCGCAACCAAAACAGCGAAGACAGGAAGGTGAGGCACCCGTGCTCGCCGGATACCCGTTTCCTTTGTTGCTGACTCAAGAACCCTGGCGAATAGGCCATCTAGCTGGGCCTTTGCTTCTAACGTCCTCTCCTTGCAACCAATCTCAGGCCTCGTGCTCTCATGTATAGCAGCTCTGCTGCCTGCTTCAAAAACCCAGGGATAACGCCCCCAGGTCTGATAATCAGCCCAGAGCTCAGGTGGCACCAATAGGACATGCTTCATGCGAAGGGCCACTCTCTATGTACGAGTCTCTTTCTCATGTGAGTCTCTCTCCAAACACCAGCGAGCAGCAGGTCCTTGAAGCAGAAGCAGATGAGGTCTCAGCCTTGGTGCAGAGACAAGGCAAGGCACACGCATAGCTGTAGAGTCTGACATTGGGCACTTGACATTGTTGCCTGCCCACCCTCAGTGTCATGCCAGTCTCAAACAGGCAGAGCACCCTAGAAAATTTGTGGGCTTAGAGCACTCTGCAGCTGACAACTCACAGGCAGCCGCAACAATCAGCAACAGTCTATCCGCCCTTGCTGTGCTCCGTACCGCAGCAGTGTCAGAGGAGAGAAAGTCCCGATTGCATGCCTTTGTGAGCACACCTTTGGTGGGGCATGCGCTCCTTACCTGGCCCAGCTTCCTTACCCGCCATAGCTTCCTGACTGATTCGATTAAAGAGGTTTGGGAAGCCGTTGCGAAACTTGCCGTCTTCCCCGTGCCGCATCCAGAGCTCTGTGCAGCACAGAAGGTCAGTGGCAGGTGAATGTTTTGACAAAGCCAGCCATGCAAGCTTACAGTCATTTTAGTAACATTCTACACTGGGAATCTTGACTGATTAGCGACAAGCCAGGAGGCAGCCACAGCAAGAAGCAAACAGAGCAGTCCAGACTGCTGCCCTCTTCAACCTCCTATGCACCGCAGCCTTTCACAAGAAAAACCAGAATTTTGCGGGCCTTGCTGCATGCCTTTGTGAGCACATCTTTGGATGCAACATGCACTCTCACTGAGCTAGCACCCTGGCCTAGAGCAGTGCGCATCCGAGAAGCTCAGTAAGCAGGCAGCTGTACTAGGAAGCAGATGGAGTAGCCTACACTCTAATCAGGCACAACAGCCTTTCATGGTCCAAGAGAGAGGATGGTTATCAAGGAGGGGCTTCTAAGGGTAGAAAAAATCTAGTCGCAGCACAAGGGACCAACATTGACAAAATATAATCCAATGGACGAATTTAATGGACCTTTAAGTGCCAACGTGACATCCTGCTGAACAAGACATCACCTGGTAGACAAGGGAGGATGACAAAACCGCGTGCTGTCATGAATAATATACGTCCCCTAAGGGATTGTGTAATTGTGCGCAGCCCAAGGAGAAGCGGAAAGTGGGGCGGCCAATCGCGTACTGCGGGGACCCCGACTCGCCGGACCTGACGCCGCAGGCAGGGTTTCTTTAACTCCCCTACCACTTCTAGAACCCAGGGATCACAAAATGATATTTTGCTGCGGGTGCGGAACAATTTACTGAATCATTACAAGGCGGGCACTCTCTCAGCGGCTTCCTGAGGCCGATTTTGAAACAACAAGTGAGCGCTTAGCTGTATGCATGTAATGTGATCATCAGTGCTCCTGGGCCGCGAGATTGTCTGAGGAGCTTTGGATATAGTGCAAGGCATCCCCTTCTACCCACTTGGCGCTTGCAATGCCTTCATGATATGCATTACTCTCAGGGCTCCTGGGCCGAGAGATGCTTGTTTGTATAGTCTTTCTACGCTGAGAGGTAATCCCTTGTCCTTCGGAACTCGCTGTCTTTTCATGTCTTTTATCCTCTGTTCCCCCAAGAAGCAACTGCTGACTTTGCAGGAACGCCGTCGGATCCTGCGCCGGATCGCTAATCGCGAGTCAGCGCGGCGCGTGCGCGCTCGGCGGCTTGACCTGCTCGATGACATGGCGCAGAAGGTGGGTTTGTGCATGATCCCCCTGACCCTTGCCATGCAGGGGAAATTGTGTGATCAACCAATTAGTCCACAAGAACAATCAGGTTAGGAACTGCCTCGATGAGAATCGTGGTCGCCCAGACAGCATTCTTTAACGTCTCTGGGCCCAGAAATGCGTAATTGCCCAGAAAAAGTGCCAGTCAAGGCATTAAGTTCCGGGCAAACCAGAAACCCATCCCAGAACCCAGAAGCATTGGCTTAATCCCCCAGAAAGATTACCCACGAGAGAGCCGAAGTGGCATCCCAGCGAGAGAGGGAAGGTGCTCAGAGCTATATATGTATGGATAGATCATGGCAGCCAAGACAGGGCTGATTGAATAGCCCACAGCCTCCCAACTAACACCCATGAAACAGTGAGTGCTAAGCACTGACAGTGTCGTTTGATGACGTTGTCACGTGCGCGCAGGCCAAGGAGATGGAGGAAGCTAATGGGTGGCTGCTGCAGCGGCTTGCGAGCGTGGAGAACAAGCACAGCGCAATGGTGAACGAGGTGCAAACTCTCGACGCGGACCTGCGAGCCAAGAGCGCCGAGAACGAGGTTCTGCACGGCAAAGTTCAACAGATGCGCAAATCCTTCACGGTGCGCGGCTGACCAGCCATGACTAAATGTGACTAATTATATCTAAGATTTTGCAAATAAAGAGCGCCGAGAACGAGGTTCTGCACGGCAAAGTTCAACAGATGCGCAAATCCTTCACGTTGCGCTGCTGACGAACTGTGACTAAGCATCCCATGAGGCAGAAAAAATAAAAAAGGTCTAGAATGAGATGCTTCACACCAAACTGCAGCAGATGCGCAGGTCCTTCACAGTGCGGTGCTGACTCACCATGACTAAGCATGACTGATTATTACCAACCCTTTTATTAAGAATCTACATCAGTACTCTCAAGCGCAGGTGCAGCGACTGCAGTTTTTGGGTGAAGGTTTTGCAGGCGCGGGTGTAGCAGCTGTGCAATTTTTTCCGGGTTACTACCTGCTGACTAATCTTCCGCGCCTGAAAGCCATGCATGCAGCTCTGATTGCACATGGCTCATGCTCTGTCTTCTGCCCCGTTGCACAGTAGCGCTTCCTCAGACCTATGTATGCATGTCCGTGACAAAGGAAGGACGCAAACAGGAAGCGAAGGGAAGAAAGTTTTCAGACCCCTTCATGGCGGCATTTAGCCGGTTGCAATAGAACTCAGCAGCGGCAGGGGCAGTTTGTAGCAAGCGTGCCGGCAGAACGCTTTGAAGCTGATTTAGCAGACAATTGATTTTGCTGATGACTGATTAGAGTCATCACAGATCTCCAGAGGCATGGCTTGGCTTGTCTTGCTTGACCAGGATGTCTTGCTTAGTTCGTAGCTGAATGTGCTATCTTTTTGTGAGAGAGAGTCATAGTATCTTTGCCAGCCAAAAAGGTTTGATAGATGTCTGGGGTGCCCGATCGATGGCTCTCAGGTGCGCAATTAAGCGGTGTGCCAAGGGGGATTGAGGTTGATGTGCGGGGGTCACACAGGAGGCGGACGGGCAGACCATAAAGGCGGTGCTGAGGTCAGCGCCAGCTCAGCTCACGCGCGGCGATGCCAGCTTCCCGGCAGCTGCGGCGCGAACCGGCGCTGAGCTGGCGCCTGCGCAAGGTGCGTGCGTTCCCCCTCGCCTTCTGGCCCAGTGCTACTGCCGTAATGGCAGTGCCGTTCTTAGCACCATAACTCCGCATCCCTCAAAATGCGCGAAATGTTTGGACCTATTTTTAGAAGTCTCTTCTTTCTTAAGATGTTGTTCTATTATCCCCAATGGGTTGGGCTCGGCAAGAGCTTTCCAAAACTGCTCTCAAAATGGTCATAGGGTTTACATTTTGATTGGGATGGGTCTTAATTTTCGACCCTTTTATTAAGAAAATAACTATTTGATGGTGGTGACTACGGTTTGTCCCCAAGGGGCTTGCTAAAAATTTTTTACCAGTTGGCAGGTCTCTGAGATGATGCCGTTGTGGTGAAATCTAGCAGCGCTGTTCAAAGTGTGATGCTCGGGTGCAAAATCAGCTGAAAGTTGTTCCCTGGGCAACCCAGAAGGCAAATACAATTTGTGTCACTTCATTAGCTGTTGTTGATGGGCATGCATGTCATATTACTCGCAAGCAGCAGTGTGAGGTACAAATACTGAGCACCGTGCCCATCTTGGGTCTTGCTTGGAACTGGCGAGCCCATCGAGGGGGAGGACTTTGGCAGCCTAAATATGCAGCTTGTCTGTAGACGTACCTTGCCTCTGGCAGGAACAGCGTGTAAGTAAGTTACAAACAGCAGGGTGCCAGCAAATGGGCTCACTGCTCGTCACTCTCACCCCAAGAAGGTGAACTGCTGCTGCTAACACTCATTCTGTGCTCGCAGGTGTGTTCAGTGGCGTGTACAGCCCCGGCCTGATGGCTGCAAAGGATAGCTGCACACTGCTCTCCTCAAATGCCCCAGCCTCCGGTAAGTTGTGCTTCAGATGTAACCTCAGAGTCTGTCATGTTTATTGGTCTCCTTCTGTCACTCTCCGTGTGTAGCTTCGATTTCGATGTGTGGATGTTTGATAGCCACCGGAGAGGCGCATGCAGCATGTCTCGTTCAGGTCAGTAATCCTGCAGGGTGCTGGTTTGAAGGATGTGAAAACCAGAGGTCAATGGGAGCAACAACAATGCGATGCTGGAAACCTGTATAACTCAGTCTAGCGGATTCGTGATCGGATTTTCCATTTTTCTTTACTGATAGTCCAAGACCACATATGAGTTAGTGTTGATGTAAGTGCCACATTTATATTCTATGTTGCGGGAAAAAATGAACTAAACCCGATTGCTGATGTGGCGCAGGGGGCATGCCTGGTGGCACCCCCTTCGGCTTTGTCTCTGCAGCGCCCGATCTTCCTATGCCGCAGATAGAGCCGATCGACCGCTCTTTCAGCGAGTTTCTCAAGGACGAATTTGCACGAAATGGGGCGGTATGAGCTAACATGGGCTTTAAACCTGCACAGCAGCGGCTGCCGTTGCTGAACTTGCTGAAGTAGATGAAGAGAATGCATACATTGGAGCAGAGCTAGGGCCAGAGGACGGGCTGCCTTGCAGCTGACCAGCATGCAACAACGATACAATGGATACCCGACCCAGACTGCCTCGGTTGATTTGCTCAGCGGCAAAGGAGCATGCCTCAAAGAGGCGCAAAATGCTGAAAGCATGGCGGCCCTGTTCTGGAGCCAGTTCCGCTATGAGGAGCTTACACTGGGCAACTGCACTTGCTGATATTTCCTATATATCTTGAGTGATGCTGCAGACGAGAAAGACAGTGACTCACCGCAGGTAGTAACACGTGACATGGAGCCGCATGAAGTGTCATGTGAAAGCTATGACCCACTTGCTACTAAAGCTGCAGGTTAGACTCCTGCTAGTGGAGACGAAATAGCAGATGTGACGAACTGAGAGCCTGTCAAGCTAGTGATGTTTGCTTCAAGTCTCACGACTGGATCAGACATTGCATGGAAATTGAACCCACAGCACCAATGATACTGAAGCCAGACTTGAGAGCACGAGCTCAATGTATGCATATGAGAAACATGTGTCAACGGATTTTAGGCAGGTTTTTGGGGTCGACCATTTTTTTGCATCTCAACCAGGGGTGAAACAGCAAGGACTACCTAGATATCAAGACAGCGCTCACAAAGGATTCTCAAGGCCTGCAAGTTTCATGCATCTAGGGGATCTGACTTTTGGCATGCACATGTGGTCAAGAATGAGTTATGAAGTCAGGATCTTTTCACAAACCCTTTTGCGGAAAGTTGTCACCAGTACAAGCTGGCATGAGAGTTCCGTTGTAGTGGTGAGGTCGCTTGAATCAAAATTTGACTGAAATTCAGGCGCTTTCTTGTCTGGAGTATTCATAGGGACTTGGGAATGTGTACAACCCATTTCATGAGGGGTTTTGGGGGCTGGTGTGCGCTGTCTTTACTTCTGAGGCTCTTTCTTGCGGGGAGCACATTTGAGGACTGTCGGCAGTGTCCATAGCGACAAGCATCTTGCACTGAGACAGTGGGGTGTTACTAACAAGACTTAGTAAGTCTTAAGATGTTGCTGAACCTGACTCCTTGGATCTGATATATCTTTCCATACTGTGAAAATGCAGCGCATGTGTGCTGGCACTTGGAATAGCAGGCACGATATTGGTTCCAACATAATGGCCTGTTCTTCAAGGGGACAAAATTTGGGCATGAGATACTATAGTTTTGCGGGAGGTCTAGGGTTTCTCTTGACCCTATTTGTGGTGTGGGCGAGGTTCTGATCAAGAATGGAAAGCAAGTTCATGGCTGTCTATAGCATGGAATGTCATGCTGCATAGACACAGTTCAGGCGGCAAGGTCATACGAGGAGACAAAACAAAGCCAACCGGCAGCATGGGACAGTTTGGTTCCCTAGATTTGTATTTTCAGCTTATTATAGTTTCCTACTTGTGTACTACATAGAGTTTGGTGTAGTGCTCAGCAGGCTGCTTGCTACCTGTGAAAGTCACATTTTAAGGTCAGGATTCCCCAAGTGTGTTGACATGTGCAGTGTCTACTTTCAATATTTGGTCCCCCATGTACAGATCAAGATCAGGTCATTTTATTCTGTAGCCAAGTTTCCATGGCAGCATATTAGACGAGGTCCAATTTTGACTCTGCAGCACTTTGGTGATGATAACGATGCATGCATGATCAATCACCACCAGATGATCTCGCGGCGCGCAAGCAACATTGAATGCCAGACCAGAGGATATTTTGGAACTGTAAGGTTTGACATTGTGCACGTCAGACTGTTACAGGCGATCATCAAATGATGACGTGCACATGAAGGTCGTGAGCGCCATCGAATCAGTAACATATTTTTCAAGGTTCAAAATATGAGCGCCGGCGCTGCTGCTAGCGCTAGCGTCAGCTGGCAGCTGCCCTGCGGTTGCAGGGTGAAAATGGCAGGTGCAGGATGATGTCACATGCAACATTTGCGTACTGCAAGACATGCAACTGCTCGCACAAGCAAATTTTGCCGTGCATGATGCATGCAGAGCACTTCTCCCTTGCCTGCATGATTTGCAAAGGAAAGAGTCACGTGGTCACAAAGAGTAATTGGTATTAGTCAGTCTCATCGTCGTCCTGATGCCCATAATTCTGGTCATGTTCCAAAAGGCTTCATTATAGCTCCTGGCAAGTGTCCAATATACTGTATTATGCTCAGATCGTGCAAGGCGGAGACAATACAATGACAACGGGGCAGCCAAGTGGGCGTGTGAGTTCCTCAATGGAATTTTGAGAAGACTGGTCAGAGCATTGGAACTTCTGTTTATACATAAAGTTCATCAATCTTGGACAATGCACGATCGTTGTGACTGTGTCAAAAGCAAATTGTCCGGCCATTTTCAAGCTTGAAAGGGTCAATCCCAGCACGCCAGTAAAGGATGTTGGTAAGTCTAGGCGTACGATTGCGCAAATGTTGGTTGAAAATATCAGTACCTATTCATCTTAATGTTACAGGTAGCTTAAACCTAGATGTCTGTCTTTTATTTGTCGAGCTGAGTGCACCCGTTCGTGCCACAGGAATTCAAGGCTCGGGGGCACGAACAGCGATTTCAGGTAATGACAATTTCTCGGAATGCGTGAAGATCAAATCGAGCAACGATGTGCTCTGAGAGGAATCGATATAATATTGAGTTTCCTGTCTCTATCCTGAGCCATGTCACGCGTGGGTGCCAGGTCTTCTTCGCGGAGCAGCACTTGAAGTGGGATGTTTCTGTTCTGACGCTTTCCTGGTTACAATATTCTGCGCTTCTGGTCAGCCTCTGGCGCAACAGACACACAAGGACCCCGCAATGGCACGCAGCATTCATATTGCTGTTCACCTTAGAAAAGGTGAGCCCAGGCGGTTGCTGCATCATCTTATTGTGTGCAAAAAGCTTTTGCATGCATCCTTTCCTGCATGCATCTTTTGCAAGCTTCCAGGACTTCCTCCTCATTGTGCCCAATGTGCAACGAGCCTTACTTCTTTCAACATGCAATTTTGAACAGTGATCTTTGCAATCGTTTGAGCTGCACAGCTGCAGCTGTATGTTATTGCTTGAGCGGGAATGAAGGCAGCACCTGCACGAGAGCTTCCTTGTCTTTATACTGGCCCCGCCTCTGCAGCAGATGCTTCAATCAAGGTGGTCTGAAAGCAACTCCTGAGAGCAAGTCCAAATTGTGTTGCAGGCAATTCCAACGGCGCTGATTGCATTTAACAGCAAGGCTTATGTGCGCCACCGCACATCTTGCCTGGTTCTGCTGAGGCTGCTGGTCATATACACAACCGATGCCTATCTGTCCTTCTGGATGGACTATTCTGACAAGGGCTCTTTTGCTGTATGGAACCTGCTCGCCTGGGTCTTTGCCAACAACTGGATCTCCTTGGCAAATTGGTGCGTTGCCGCTGCTGCAACACTGATTCTTCATGTTGGGAAATGGCCTAGTCATCTTAGACATGCATAGTGATAGATCAGCTCAATTTGGATCGAGATATCTCAACCATCACATAGCCAGAAACTCTCCCACACCCGTTTGAGCGCACCAGGGCATCACAGTAATTAGCGAGTGATCAGTGTGATGAGCAACGACATCACAGATCATTAAATTGGCGGTGCCATGTCATGCAGGGGCTTCCTCCAGGCGATGCCAAACAACTCCTGGCTGGTGATTCAGACCGGTCATCTGGGAATCATTCTGCTGCGTCATCCCACATCACTGCGGCAGATGGAGCAGGGTTTGCACCACCTGACCCCCCTAACAGGGGTCGTCAATGCGGTGGCGGCGAGGGTTGGCTGGGGATTTGTCACCGAAGACGAACTGCTGTTCTGGGCGTGGTTGCTGCTCGAGGTATAGGGCGTATTCTTTTCTGGACTCCACTCTTATTGCATGAAAATATTTAGCATTTCTTTTCTGCATTTGTCTGAACATTTCACCCCCTTCCTTGCCAGTGATGTGGCTCCTTCTGAACTTCATGTGTGCAGCACACTGGAAGGGATGCATCCTGCACTCAACGCACTGTGACTCTTTCTGTCTGTCATCCCCCCAAAACCCATGCCTAATTTCAGCTACAGCTACCTGCCTATCTTACAACCTTTACAGGTGCAACATCAATAAAAGAATTAGGGTGCCCGCTGCCCTGCGAGAGAGTGGACTGCTTTGAGTATCGCCCTTGTTTGTGATATATTCCCTGTCATGCCCAGGTGTTCGGAGGGTTTGTGCTGCCATGTTGGCTCACCTACAAGATGCAGCTGCGCAGTCGGCGAATGTGGCGGCAAGGCTCTGTCAAGAGGCAGACAGAAGCCCCCAGTGGCAGCAGCAGCAGAAGCAGCAATACTAGTGGTGCAGAAGCATGCATGCCTGAGAGAGACAGCGGATTGGACATCCGGTCAACATGGGCTCTGTTCTTGCCTGAGGGCCTGGCTTTCCTTGTGCTCAGCTTTGCAGCAGGGCACGACTTCAGAGCTCTGCAGTACATGGTCTAAAACATTTTTCGCATGCCCACTTCCTGAAATCAGTCATGATGCACATGGGAGAAGTACAACCGCATCGTCTGCTACTTGTTGTGACATCATCGGTGATATCTGCATAATTTTCCATTTGCCAGAGTGTGATACCAGCCGGCAGAGACAGCCTTCTGTGCAGGGCCGAAGCTCCGATACTGACAACACCTTCGGCGAAGGTCCTTCGCAGACTATCTGCATGCAACTTGTTGTCCTGGAAGACATTTGCGCTTATTTGATGAAGTATATCTGTCTCGTCGCTGTGGTCGGCCAAGAATTGATCTGTTGTTTCTGGTGCGCGTATAATCAACGTATGGTGACATAGGGCATCATACAATGGAATACATTAATATCAGGATTCTCAGGATGACCAACTCAAGCTTGATAGTAGGGATTGCCAAAGATGTATATTGATTAAGTAAATTGCCATGTGCTGATCCTTGGAAAGTCACAAGGGATAAGCTGAATACTTGCAGGTCTGGGTTCTGGAAACAAAATTAGCCTATAGGGATTAGCAAAGGATGCCCATTTTGGTATGAGTGAAGCAAAGATCAGAGGGTGGTGAGAGTGTCAATGCCTGTAAGAACCCTTTTGTGAGCTCGACCAATAAGGCACTGCCAATTTCTGCAAACCCTGAAGCACTAGAGACAAAGTGGAAGCTGCCTGCGAAAAGCACATGCCATGGTGCTCGTTGATCAGCACATGCGCAGCACATGCAGTGTGAATACAAACCAGCCTTCAGCGAACAGAGTGGAAGCCAAACTCTTGCATCAAATTAGCTACACCAAAAATAGCACCACTGTCATCGTGCGGGCCACAGACAGACACTCAATTGCAGCGTGCTGAATGGCACAGTCACTTCTAGACATTCCCACAGTGCATGGTGTCTGTAATACCACTCGTGACAATTTAAGACCAAAGCATGAGCATGTACATCAAAATTTTCGCACGCAATCGTGCCATTTTGCTCCAGCCCAGGTATCCTCTACACCTGGCTGATCACAGCTGCAATATGCCATCTCCACAAAAGCTGAATACCCATTGGGTCCTTTTGGAAATTTGTGATATCAAGCCACTGCCCAACCTTTCGTCCACATACGATTCCCCCAAAGTCATGCTCAGCTGTCCTGAATGCGGCTGCGCGGTTTCCAGACAGCGCGGTCGAGCCAGCAGGGAGGCCTATCTGATGATATTGTTGTCTCCCGACCATGCACAAGGCCGGAAAAACATTGTTCCTGGCCACTGAGCCAGGACAGCTCATCAGTTAAGCCGCCCACAGCTGCGCCGGTATCAGTAATCAGCAATAAAGCTGTATACCATGCAAGAATATGCAGCTCGTTGCTGTACCATATTTGGGGCAATGGCACCGCCACCACCAGTTCCTCAGGCAAAGAGCACCTTATCATTGCAGCACAATCTGGCGGTGCCAGATTCTGCACCAGAACCAGAATCCCATCTCCAGATCAGGCTCGGCGCCACATCAGGCCCCCTTCAGTTTAGATTCGAACGCACGGCGGCGCCGGTCTCAACCGGCGATGTAGTACTTTTGTCACCTTGGCGCCAAATCAGTCCACGAGGGATTCGAATTCGAATTTGGGTATTTGATTTCAAACGGCGGCAGCCTTGGTCTCAGGCGGCAATGTAGCGCAGCAGGATGCCGTCGTTGCCGAGGATGAATCCGGAGCCGGACTCGGTGAATTTGATTTCGTAAAGATTCCCGGCGATGCCGTCTGTCGAGCGGTCGCGTTTCCACGTGGCACCGTTGTCCTCTGACTTAAGCAGTGTCCCGCTGCCTCCCACCGCGTAGCCGACCTTGCTCGGGGAGAACCTGTGGGAGTATGGCACGCATCTTCAGCTCGAGGTTGAAAAGCACAGCACTTTTGGGGCACCGAAAGTACCCGCCAAAGACCCACGCTGACATTGGGCACATTCTGCACAGAGCCTCTATTGGCAAGGCTTCAAAAGCTGCTCTTACCAGGCATCAAGTCTGGGCTGATTGTTGATGTTTGTTTGCTCCCTTAAGCCAGTTGAAAAAGATGGGAGTAAGCCTCACAAGCCGTGCGCGAGTAGCAAAAATGGGAGATGCCAGACGTTCAAGCAAACGATCAGAAGCAAACAATAGAAACTATGGAAGACTGCGTCAAGGATGCCAGAAGGACTGGAGTCCCCGCCCTCATCAACAGCAGTGGCACTCGTGCAGGGATGCGGTCATTTGCTGGACCGGATTCTATGCACATTGTGACGCCTCGATTTTGGTCAGGACATGCCCCAGCACGCAAACATGGGGGCACACCCAACTTCCGGGATACCAGACGGGCGCCCATGGAATGCCACGAACGCCCTAAACCTTCACCTGAGACCCTGGAACCTAATATTCCAAGGGGAAACATGCGCGCGCACCCAACATCGAGTATGCCAAATCCGCGAGCTCAGCTTGGCCCTAACCCTACCACCGTGACCCCACTGCCACTTTCCTAAAACCCCCAAACCCTAATATTACAGGGGAAACATGCGCGCGCCCAACGTCGAGCATGCCAAATCTGTGTGAGCCCAGCTTGGCCCTAACCCTACCACCGTGACCCCAGTGCCACTTTCCTAAAACCCCCAAACCCTAATATTACAGGGGAAACATGCGCGCACCCGACATCGAGGATGCCAAATCCGCGCGAGCCCAGCTTGGCCTGGTCGAAGCGCTCGGAGATTCCAGATTCGGGGCTCAGGTAGACGTCCCCTCCGCGCGTTGCCAGCCACAAGCTGTTGCTGGGGGTCCAACCCATGTTCTGCACCCGCCGCGCCCTGCACCAAGTTTAAAATCGGGTTCGGATTCAAATTCGAACTGATAACCGAGTTCAAATCTCTGAAAACATCCCTCAGAACGAGCATCTGTGTCTTGCAACCACCGAGCAGACAGCAGCATGCGAATCAGCAGCTGAGCCATGTCTCTGCGGGCGGCGCAGCCTGGGGCAATAGTCAGAACAACAACCTTGAGCGACGCCAATTGAGTTCTGAGGAGGAAGGGGATAATCTTGGCACATCAAGTAAAGGGTTATGGGACGTTTGCGGGGACAGGATCCCATGGCCAAGCACACAGGGTGTCCTCAGTAACGGCATCTCTGCATCACTCCAAAACTAGCATTGGTGCGAGAACTGCTTGATTTCCGCCCGCAGAAACGAAACCTCGAGCCATGGGTGTGCTGAAGGCACCGCACCGCAGGACGCATGTGGGTGCTATGAACATGACTCATCCACAACGTCGACACAAAGATTCAAGATAGCATAGATAGAGAGCCAGCAAGACAATGCTTCGCGTGTCATGCAGAAATCTGCCCGCTTGGACATCATCAGATGGCATAGGCCAATTAAGATACAGAATTGACTGATAGAAGGGCTCACGTGGGGCGGTTGTGGGGCTGCCAGTAGGTCTGCCCGGGGGACCATGTGAGGAAGAAGTTGCCGCGCGATGACACTGCCACGTAGTCACCCGAGGGGCTGCGCTGCACGTTCGAGAAACTTCCCTCGTAGTACGACGCGCCGCTGATGCCTGTTGCAGCAAAAAAAGAAATTTTACTCAGGGCACCTTTGAGAACCTGCCTTCAGACGGTCACGCAAAGCTGATGCCTGTGATCGCTCAAGGCAGGTTTGAGAGGCCTCCTTCGTAGCATGAGGCGCGACAGGTGCCTGGCATGACAGCACAGTCATTCAGGGCACATTTAAGAAGATGCATTCATTGTCTGAGGCGCAGCTGATGCTTGGTATGACGGCACAATCACTCAGGGGCCTGATTGGAGGCAGTGTGACCTAATGCAGACCACCTAAGCCAAGATTAAAGCGTTCTTTGCATGCATGCTGCAGCAGATGGCGACACAGGCCGTGGCAGCAGCTGTGGCAGGTTAAAGGACAGACCGTCATTACCATTAATGCTAGGTGAATTTAATCATGGAAGCGCTGAGCGTCACCAAAGGCTATCAACAGAACAAAACACCAATCTATCGAGTGACAAAGAAGGAGGCGCAACAGTAGTCAGGTGTGCGCGAAGGCTAGGCCGTGCATCTGCAAGCACATGCTACGTGCAAGAGAGATGAGATGACAGGTCCTTGACCATTCCAATCCGTCAGATGGAAGCCTGTCAGAGACGTGAGATTGGAGGATGATGGGACGCACCAGAGGAGACTGTTCTGTTGAGGGTGGCATCCACGGTCTCCTGCACAGCCGCCGTCCAGGTATACGCTCCATTACTGGTCGTATACACCGCACCCTGCAGCCATACCAGCAGTGCAGCAATCAGCGAACAATAAAAAGCAGAGACTATTTACATGCTTCACACTATTGTTTCTGCCGAGCCACTTGGTGCCTGATGTATACAGAGGAACGAGTCACTCGTGGAAATTTTAGATATGTGGCGACAGAGGCCAAAATAAGGCAGTGGTACTGAAAAGACTGGGTTGGCGTGTGTGACCCAGGCAGTACGGCAGTCAATCAATTTGCCGATAAGGTGCCAAAGATGTGACTTCTTAGTAAGGCATGCGTAACTAATGAGGGGCGTTATTGGGCACGCTGACCTCGGCGGTAATCATCTCTACCCAATAAAGTGTCAGATATGAAGCCAAGATACAGCATGCTTAGGTAAACAGGAGCTTGATTAGTCGCGCCGACCTGGTCGGTAGTCATCTCTGCCCGGCCGGGCTCGCCGGGCAGCGCGCAGATGAGCACCGGGTTGCCCGGCAGCTTGGCAGACAGCGGCACTCGCTCCCAGTTGTCCCCTCCGTCGGTCGTGCGCAGCAGGATTGCCGGCTTGCCCACGATCCAGCCCTCCTTGCCGTTGAAGGAGATGGAGTTGAAGCGGTAGTTGAAGCCTGCACACAGCAGACTGGAAGCTCACAACATGTGCTGAATGGCACTTAGAGATGCTCTGATGTCAGCCCCTGCAGCCGCTCTTCAGCACTTGACATGCAGGTGGCATGCACATGTCAACCCAGCACTCCGCACTGAGCAGAGCTCGTGCAGATTGCTGCCTCCTACCTGACAGGCAGGCAGTATTGAGGACATGCCAATCTCTGGAAACCCCACATTTTGCAAATGCCATCACAGCGCTATCTGAAGGCAATAGACTGCAGAGCTACACAAGCATTGCCGTTTGAATTGCAGAAGTCTGTGCCCCATCCATGCCTTTCTGCCATTCTGCCGGCCTGACAATTCTCAAGCAGTGGCATGCATGAGCCAGACGGAAAGATGCGAAGAACTGAGTCACCTTCGTCCTTGGCTGCTGCTACGGACCGCGGCTCCCATGTGCGCCCGCCGTCCTTGGTCTCCAACAGCGTCTCTCTGCTCCCCAGCAAGAACCCTGCATGCGCGCACATGTGCCAGCATGCATCAGCAGCATGTTGCTAAGCCAATCTTGCATGTAATCAACATGGACGAGTTTGGCTGCAAACATACCCAGGGCCCTCGTCACGTGCTGGCAGCTTTCAGGCAGCAGAGACGTGCGTCTCAGCACGTAACGCAGGCAAACGCTCAGGGCATGCGCATGGCAGCAGCGGCCCTCCCACCAAAATAAAGGTGCATGCATTGCTTTCCTGCATGAATGCAGGGGCACAGCCTGAACAGATGCTTTGGTGGCAATCCTCACCGTGCTTCTCGTCCGTGAACCCGATGTCCAGGAGAACCACGCCAGGATCGACAGGCAGGTCTACCTTTTCCCAGTCGCTCGACACCACGCGTGCCTCAGCTGGCAGGCTGGACTGCAGGGCTGCAACAGATGCAAGTGCAATGCTGCCACCTATGGCAGCTCTCCTGCTGATGCCTGAGCTCAGGGAATTGGCATCCTCGAAGGCTTGACATTGTACGTCACACCTTCTTTGCCGGGTTGTGTTCTGGCGGCCTGCTTGCACTGGCCGAAAGACTGCAAGACACAGTGAGCAAGTAAGACTCCATTCCTGAAACCACCAGTTCCAGCTTGCCTCATGCAAACGAAAGCAACATGCAAGTTACTAGATCGAATGCTTGAGATACCATTGCTTAAGACATTCTTGTCTTGAATGAGGGGAGAGTTACACCAGAATTGGCAGGAACAATGTGCGTGGTTTACAGCGTCAATGAAACCTTCAGAAGATGACAAAGATGCGGAGTGCTGCAAAAACTCTGTAGGCAAAATGGCATATGAATGAAATGGTGGCATCGCAAGCCCACGCACCTGCAGATCGACGCCAGCATGGAACAAGGGGCAGGGGAGTAGCACTGGAGGCACATCTGGGCGAAGAGCTAGCTGCACAAGGAGCAGCCATGTCTCCTGGATCGCGTGTAGGATGGGGAAAAGAGTTTCTTAAGAGATGCTCCAGGTCCTCGCAAGGTGTCTCAGATAAGAAAGACTGTTCAGTATCGTGCCACGGTATTGAGGTGAGTCACATTTCTATGATTTATTCTCTTTGGCTTGGGGTGTATATTGATAACCTAATATTCAATCTTCTGTTCCGCAGCATGCTCAGAAAATTTCTTCGGGAATCCCGGAATTAAGACCAACCGGAACAGTGTGGTTATCGATACTACATAATTTCAAAGGGGGTGCTTTTTAAGGAAAAAGGTCGGGGTTGGCGAGTGCTGCCTGAAATGAAAGTTGAAGACTGCCCACCTCAGCTGTCATATATAGGCATTCAAATCAGCGCGTAAAGGCATTCTCCTTAAAGGAACGATGTACGGGATGTTTCAGCGTAGGTGAACTTGGAGAGTACTCTCGTCTGCACTATATCCTGTTTCAACGAGGTCACTTGAAACGCCCAACCCATTATGTGTTAGTTCGATGGGGAACAGGCGGACGGGACGTCACATCGCATTTCTGGCCATGAACTTCCTCTTCGGTCTCCTATCTATTTCCGCTGAGGCAGCTGGTGCGCTTCATTGTCAAAGACTTCTTTACGTCTCAACGACCTTGCAGGTATCGAACACCAGGTGTCATGCTAGACCTTCATTCTTACAGTGGTGCTTACTCTGCAGGAGGCGCTTCAAAAGGCAACAAAGATCTCCACAAGTCGATCAGTGAAGTTTTCCCGACGCTATTTAACGAGACGGAGACCGCACTTTACGGTCTTCTACCCGCCAGCAAAGCCCAGCTTTCAGCGTTGAAGGCTGTCGTAGCAGTTGCGGACGCAAAGTCAGCAAGCCAGGAAGCAAGAATCGACGAGCTCGAGGACCGTTTAGACAACCTCGAGGTGGGAGCGGCGTTTGGCCACAGTTTGGAAAACCAGCGTCATTTGGGGATTGTCGTTGTCTGGGGCTGTAAGGGAAATTTTCGATTGGTTCAGATCAGTAAGGACGTCACCCATTACTCGTGTGGCTTTCTAGGGCATCACAGGCGCCACGGGCGCCGGCACAACTGGAGAGCGAGGTACATTCCGTGTCTTTGATGATAGGCCCCCAATACTTGTCAAGACTCTCCATCTCGGAGATGTATGCCTCATATCACTTTATTTTCCGTGTAACTCGCCTCACACAATAGCTGACTTTCATCTTGGCAGCTCTGCGTCAATCTCTCAGACCATAGAAAGGATGAGGACGTCCGTGCTCTGCAAACAAGCAGCTGACCCAGGCTGGGGCCCCCAGCAATGGCAACAAGCGCTTGCTCAATTTGCCAGTGTGTGCTTGCAGGATCTGATGGTACAACCGGACGCGATGGTCAAACCGGCCCTACAGGTCTGATACCTTCTGAGCCTCTCGAATAGAATCTCCCAAAGGTTTTCACCTGATGTCACATGCAATATACTCAATTCAGAAGGGAACTCCATCATGGAGCCTTTTCCTGGGAAGCAAGGCAACCCTGGCTAGCCTCTGCAAGTCTGGCTCCTTATAACTCTGCAGTCATCTGAGTCATGCGGCAGCCTTTCTTTGCTGGCCTTTGGGCCACCAGAGACAACGCCAGCCTTTGCCGAATGCAGATGTCAGCTAAAGGACATACACCATGACAGGACCATAAGACAGTGGGCAGAGCGGCGCTGCCTGTTGCACTGACTCCATCTGAGCAGCTTTTGATCGACTATGTCGCCTCTGCAGGTATAGATGGCGCCACAGGAGAAACTGGTCTGAAGGGCGACACAGGAGACAAGGGAGGCACCGGTCCCACTGGACCGACAGGTCCCTCGGGTGCGCAGACCAATTGCTGCAAGGGATTGTGAAGCAAGACACCTACTTCCCCCTCTTTCCCCTTCTCGTTCTCTTGTTTGTCTCCATGGACGGCCACAAGAGTAATGTAGTGATGCCATGCCTCGGCTTGCAAGTGGGTCATTTGCTTCTCCTAGGACGCATGTAATCCAAACTCAATCCGCTTCTCGTGTCATGTGGCTGCAACTTGTGCTTGAAACAGTGTTGCAGGTGCAAACAAGGTCGGCAAAAGCTAGCGACAGTGTTTGTTTGATTTGAAAAGTATGCTGCATGTGATGCAGGCTGCAGCCAACCACCCGAGATCGGCACCGGCAAGCGGTGCTGCGGCGCCAGTCGCTGCCTGGCGCCAAACACCGGCTCAGACCCGCCCTCCGGGTTTTGTGTCCCTCCAAGCACTCCTGACTGCACTGCGGCCGACGGTGCATGCGCGCTCAACGCCCAGTGCACCAGCACTAATTTCCCCAACTTCCCCGGCCAGTGCAGCTTCGACGGGCAGTGCCGTGAGTCCCTTTCCTGACTCACAGAATTACTGATAGTACTACCATCAGTGTAGCACATTATTGTCGTGCGCACCAACCGACTTTTCAGCATCCCCCGGCCAGATCAGCGTCGACGGGAGCACCTGTCCTTATTAATAGCTTCACTGATGACATTACTAATATTGCTGATGTCTGTACTGTCAGTACTACCATCGCTGGAGCATGAAAATCCTACTTCTGCAACAGCACTGTCTCCCCAGTGTCCCTGACCAGTACAACACCAATGTGCAACCCCTTCTGTTACTAGTAGTGTTACTTGCATTGTTGTCCCGGCCGCTGCCGGGGGCATGTATACTGTAGTAATCATTCTAAACCCGCACCCCTGGCGGTGCGGAAAATTTCTTAGAAGCATCTTTAGGGGTTTTCCTGACTTCCAAAGCTCGAAGTAACCAGGTTCATGATCCATTGGATTAGGCTTGTCGAGAGCTTTCCAAATCTGGTCACAAAATTATCATAGGGTGTGTATTTTGGGGAATTGCTTCTTAATTATCCACCCTTTCGGGCCAAAAATAATTAATTAGTGCGGGTTTTAGAATAAGTATTACAGTAAGTGCTGAGCACCGTGGCCATATTCGGTTGGTTCATGCTTGGTCTGCTGAGTCCGCAGGGGGTGGGTCTTGTGGCAGCCTATACATGCAGCTTCTCTGCATACATACCTTGCCTCTGACAGGAACAACATGTAATTACAATAATTAAGATGTATGTTTCGCTGCAGGCTGTGCTGCCAACACATGCCAGGCGGGGGCCGCATGCTATCCTGTCACGGCGCCGATTTGCGCGGCAAACACCTTGTGTGCCAATTTAGGCACTGCCTGCTCAAGCAATGACTTCACTGGGGGCCAGTGCGATGGCTTTGGGGACTGCGGTGCGCATTTCACTGCCGGTGTTGAATGTGTTTATGTTTGTTTTCTTAAAATTTGCTCGAATTATAACCTCCCTTGAGGTGTCCCCATCTTCAGGCCCCTATTTCCCTCGTCACTGCTTCCATCGTAACTCTATTTTTTTAGGGTTTAGGGTTTACCATCCTCCGGGCATGCCGGAGGACTGCAATTACCTGGTGCTTCGTTGCTGCATGCTTTGAAAGCTCAAGGTATGACAGGCACCAACAACAGCTATTAGTCGCAGAATTTCGTGGAAGCTTGGTTAGGCCCATGATCATGAAGGTGTGTGGGTAGCTTCTATGTACAACCCTGTCCTATCCGTGGTCTGCCGAGATCAAATTCAGAACCCCCTGACACATAACTGTCAGCAGGGGGTGACGACAGGTACAAGGGTTATTGCGTAAAAGTCTGTCTGGTGCGCATGCATGCAGCCTGCGGAGCTGACTTCAACACATGTGTGGCAACCACGGCCAACCCGCCCACTTGCGTCCGCTCAAACTCTGATTACTGCATCACAGCGCAGTCAACCTGCGATACCACCTCAACCCCCTGCTCCTCTACAAGTGTTGGCGCTGCAAACCCCGGCACATGCAGCAGCGCCAACCCGGGGCTATGCGGTGAGTTGACGAACCATTCTTTGAAAAGATTGCCTCAGCGACTGAGTCAGACAAGTGATTGCTTAGAGCTGGTGCACAGCGGTGCTTTAACAGAAAATCCCCACTGTCCGCTGTTGTACCAGCGTTGGAGCTGCAAATCCCTGCATAAGCCGCTCAGCCAACTTTGAACCCGGGACTGTGTGGTGCAAAGCCTGCTCGCTGATTTGTTCTTTAATATCTATACTCCCAATGTGAGCACCGTGCCCGCGTCTGGTTGGGTCTTGCTGGGATCTGGCGAGTCCATCAAGGGGTGGGACATGCAGCAGCACTCACCTGCAGCCTGTCTGCAGACGCACTTTGCCTCTGGCAGGCACAAATTGCCCCAGTCCAAGTTAAAGATCGCCACCTGACACCTGTCTCTTGCTGCTGCTGCAGGTGTGCCTGTGGACTACGCCCTGCTTTCCGGAGTGATCTACACCAACCAGGCGCAAGTGGCGTCTGCATCAAACATCGCCACTCCCGCGTCATGCGGCCTCCTCTGCAACAGCTATGGCGCCGCCTGCAGTAGCTTCTACCACAACCCCAGCGGAGTGGGGACTTGCACGCTCTACGGGCCTGGACCTGGCGATGTCTTCTTCAATCCCACGTTCAATCCGACCTCGGCAGTGCAGACAACCAATGGCCTCGCCACCGTGCCGCGCATGTTACTCGTAACTGCAACATCCACGGTAGCGCCGGCCGCGACAACCTTTGCAGACTGCCCGGGCCTGTGTGTGCTGCCCAACTGCGCTTTCGCCGTCTTCAACACAATGGGAAACACCTGCACGCTGTATAGCGGACCCATCACGGACGCCTTCACCGTGTCTACAGCAACGGCTTTCTTGCGGCCCACGGTCCAGTACACCACACCGTAGCTGGTCCCCCCGTAGTGACTGGCGCATGCATGCGGGTGCAAGAGACCGTAGTGCATGGTGAGCTTGAGCCTGCCATGCACAAGAAGTACTGGGAAACATCCCCTGGTGGTGCATGCACGTGAAATGAGACTCAAAATCTTGGCGCCCGTATCCATTGTTGGGATCGATGCTGGAAACATGCTCCCCATTTGGGAAGCGGCAGAGACGGGATATTAGCTAAATCGCGGGCAGCTTATGTTCCAGGCCTGTAACCTAAGTGGTGCATGCGGGCGCCAGACCGTAGCTGCAATTTGTGCTGGAGCTTGTCATGCACTTGAAGTATGTACATATGAGAAGAATTTTTTGCAAGACGGGGATGCAATGCTCGATCTATTAAAACAAAGCAGTATCCCGGAATCATGATAATTTGTTCGGCTCAACGGCCAACGATGGCATTATTATAAGGTCTAATGCCTTGGGCCCCTTAAAATTCAGGGGCTGCCCTCGGGGAAGAAAATTAATGATGTATTGACTGATTTCTTCACTATGAAAAGGGGAGTATTGTATGAAGTTCTCAATCTTGGATTCTATTTAGTAGCATTTCGTGAACCATTGTCCTAGGGTTTCAGAAAGTGAAGTAAAGATATGTTGCATTGTGAAGCAGTGCTATTTGCAAGTCTGCATTGGAGAGTAGCCCCACTTCAAGTCAGAACTTCTTTTGTCTACGTGGCTTGAAGTGCACTGTTAGTAAAATCACTCTATACTGGACCAGGGGAGCTCGAATAGGCCACAAAGATCGTTGACATCAACTTGAAGGTGCACGTTTCCAAGATTTGGTATATGCTGTGTGTTCATGTGCCGAGGACAGTGGGTAAATGTTGGTAGCATAAATATTGAGAGCATTTTGAAAAAGCTAGCTGTGCTGCATTTGTACAGACACTGCCTAGGCCTGTCAGGCAGTCGATGTCATGCCGTAAAGCTTATTACTCTTCATATTATGTTACATAATGCTGTGATGCAAGGTTGAATGCTGGAGGGGATGACCCCAAAATGAGCTCAAAGACTGCAAAAATACAGATTTTTTGAAGATATGTAAGGATCGTGCCCAATTATATTGGACATACACTAGCATGGACTGCCCATTATTATAATTATTATCATTACACGCTTTTCCTGCCAGAAGCAAGGTGCGTCTGCAGACAAGCTGCAGTAAAGGCTGCCAAAATCCTACCCTTGATGGACTTGCCAGATCCAAGCAAGACCCAATCAATCGTGGGCACGGTGCTCAGTGTTTACACCGCCCCCGCCAGCCGGGGCCATGATGGACTGCCCATGCAACAGCCAATAATACTGCCACAACGAAAGGTCCCAGATCAATGAACAGAGCCAAGTACGAGGAGCAGTTGAGTCAAACTTGTAGCTGCTTCAAAGAGAAAAGCAGCTCGATCTTTGTAGGTAGTGGCATAGCCAATTCAATCATGGGACTGATTTTCATTTCCTCTCACAGCAAATCTGAGCCAGCCTCAAGTCCTGCAGTCCTGGTAATCCAGCTTGTACGGCTGACCCAGAAACTTGCACATGACAAATTATGACAAGCTATGGCGTGCAATCCAGCTGCATGGGTAGCACCAGCAAGCAGAGAGGCAATAAATGGGCAGGGCAGGTTCCAAGGGAGTCTGCCTCTCTGAGCAGCACTAGCATGCCCGGCATTCCCAAAGAGGCCTTAGAAGGACTGGGGGATTGCAGCCTGCTGCATATTAGCAGGGAGTGGTTCACTGATGCTGAGTGTAGCTCTGCAGCACTGCCTTCCAAAGCTCCTGCTGTCTTTTAAAAAAGGCCACCTCGAAGTGACAGGTAGCTACAGCATCATAAACGAGTCAGAGCAAAGACAGGCATCAGAATTTTGCACTTACTGATTCCATTCCTGGCTACTCTACAGATGATTTGCGCCAAAGATGCCACCTATGGCCATGGATTTAGGGACTCCAATATGCAACCACCCCACACTCCCCAGACCGATCAGATCAGACATTTTGTGCAGAGGGAACTCTTTTTCTCTTACCTTTTATCAAAATGTCTCATCAGCGGTCTCTGCAAGATATGATGCTACCAACTGGGCAGCTGATCGCAGTATGCCATCATTCAGCTGTTGTGCAACATTTTGAACACCCAGCAATCCCGAGGGTTTTCAAGGAGAATAGAAAACTGTAATAAGGTTTTGATAATCACAGGGAATAAGATCACCTGACCGGTGCACGTGAAATCGTCTCTGCGGTTGTGCCGGCACTGCGGCAATTCCAGACAAAAACAGACGACCAAGAAGGGATCCTTAGCTTGTTAATATTTGAAAGGGTTCTTTTGCAGCAGAGCAGGATGCCGGGAGCAATGGGTTGTGTGGGTGCGCCTCCACATCTGTTTCCCTTCACTATTGGAAATTTACTCTCTGCTACCTTGATGCTTCCTCTTGGCGTTCAAATTCAAGTTGTTTGGTGCCCTCTAAAAATGTATCTAGGGTAGACATTTAGCGCAAGAATGCACTGCCGGCGTATATTGATGGGTGCACCGAGATCGGAGTCACGTCTTCAGTCACGCGTTCACATTCCCAGCCGTTTCAACGCGCAGCGTTTGAACCGCAGCCTTTCTGCTGACGTTTTTGTTTGTTGGCAACTTCTTTTCTTTGTCTTCGCTTCTGACTGGCTTGAAGAGGCCAGCCCTAATTCCATTCCAGCAGTAAGTGTCTTGGGATGGTCCATACTTTTGCATTCTCCCTCCTTGTGTCACGGAGGGACCTTATAACCTTCCTAAATACGTTTGCCTGGTGTGTCATATGGTCTACTTCTGCTACGTATCAGACAAGTCTGTTCACCTTGCCTGGATGCCCCAGTGCTGCAGAGCAGAATCAATGACAGCCGGTGGCTCTTACAACCAGCCAGTATATTGCATGGCAGCACTAGAGTCCGCTTGCATGCTTCAAAGCAGCACTTCCCCCAGTGCAGACCACAATTATCTCTGATCCAGTTTGCATGCTCGTGCGCAGATGCAAACGGGCTTCAGCAGGCGCTGTTGGCAGGCAAGCGTGGCGCGGCGTTGCCTGCTGCCCCAGCACGCCTCAGCAGACGCGCACGCTGCCAAGTCAGGACGCAGGCCGCCCTTGACAAGAAGAAAATCAACAAGGTGGTGCTCGCCTATTCTGGCGGCCTGGACACATCAGTCATCCTCAAGTGGCTGCAGGAGACCTATGACTGCGAAGTGGTCACCTTCACCGCCGACCTCGGCCAGGTGGGTGTTTTACTCACACCCCCAAATCTTGTCCGTGTCTGTTGTCATTGAGAATACACAGGAAGTGCCAAGCATTCTTGCCATGCATGTCATGCCTTCCATGCAAGTAGGTTGCCCTTCAGAAGGTGATCTGAGGCCACAGGTCCAGGAGAATACATCTTGCTCAGCTCCTCCCTGCCTTGCAATGCATACATAAAGTTCCCATACAGTTGCGCATGAAGCAATGGCAGCGTCTGCATGTGCCTGTTTCATGCTTGCAGCAGACCTTCCAATCCTGCTTGGATAGATGATCCTCCTGCATGTCTGTATATGGGGATGCACGTATAAGTAACTCAATGCACGACTGCCCTCTGGTGGCCCCTGGTGTGGGGAGTTTGCTTGACTGCCATGCACAGGGTCACACCGTCAGATGACATCACATGCAGCTTCACATATCATCAACTAAACACTAAGTTGTGGGATTGTCTTTCTTGTCTGCAGCATTACTAACTCTGATTATTAAAATTTGCAGGGTGAGGAATTGGAGCCTGCCCGCAAGAAGGCAGAGGCAGCTGGCGTGAAGGACATCTTCATTGATGACCTGCGCGAAGAATTTGTCAGCGACTACGTCTTCCCCATGTTTAGGTGGGGCACAGCTCATTGTCAGTCCCTGCCAAATCAGACGAGTGTTCTTGTCATGCTCTTCACGTTAATAGAATGCCAAGATGAGTCCATGGCCAGCATGGTTCTGCGAGACTGTGTTTGATCTTTTGATCCAAGCCCAGCTGTGATTGAAGGCGCTGGAGGCCTGTCTCTGTACCTCATGAGCGCAGTAAAATTTGCCGTTTTCTGGACCTAGTGGAAATGGGGTGGTTTGTGCTTTATGGCACCCCAAAGAATTGATTTCCTGTGCATGCCCAGCTTGTTCAATACCTCTTTCCACCCAGATTTTCTTGTTGGCACCCTTTATCTTCTGTTGAAGACTTCTTCTGCTGCAGTGCTAACTATCAGTACCAACATAATTATCAAGAAGAATATAGATCAGTACCATAAATGCTCTTTCACTGGGCGCAGGGCAAACTCGCTGTACGAGGGGGTGTATCTGCTGGGTACATCGATTGCGCGACCGCTGATTGCCAAGCGCCAGATTGAGATCGCGAAGCAGGTTGGTGCTGACGCGGTGTCCCACGGCGCCACTGGCAAGGGGAATGACCAAGTGCGATTTGAGCTCGGGTGAGTCATCGGTTCCTCTTCTCACTAAGGGCCTGGCTATCAAATGATTCTTGGATGTCGGGATGTGGGAAGGTCTGGGTTCTGCTATCACTTCACCGAGCCAGCTCCTTTCTGCCATGCAGAGCTGCAGTGTGGCGCTGTGGCAATGTGATTGAAGCTAAAAGATCACAAGTGCATGTGTTGTCATTTTGGGGATTATTTTAATGGCGTTATGGACATCAGAAAATTTCCCCCCACTGGACTTGGACACTGCCTCTTTTGCATCAGGTTTTCTTGACATGACTTTTGAACCATGGCATGTTACACACCGCGCGATGTGAGGACTGCAAACTGCTTGAGCAGCCCTGACAGAGATTTTTTGCATGGCAGGTACTACGGGCTGAAGCCGGACATCAAGGTGATCTCCCCCTGGAGGGAGTGGGATCTCACCAGCCGCTCCAAGCTGATCGACTACGCCGAGAGCCGAGGCATCGCCGTTCCAGAGGGGAAGCGCGGCGAGCCTCCCTTCTCTACCGACGCCAACCTGCTGCACATCTCCTACGAGGGGTGAGTCACTGCTTTTAAGCATGAATGACAATGTGCTTTGCAAATGGGACGATGCTGAAACATATCCTGCAATCGGTGAGGTCCCCAGGAAGCAGGAATGGTTGGAATTTGATGCGGAGCTCGATTGCGCTGTTGGCATGTTGCCGCTCATGTGATGTAAGCCTCACAGTGCCATCTGTGAGGGCCATGTGTCCTTGTGATTCAGATGACAAGCAACCGTCTACCTCATCACAGATGCCTGGTTTTGCATGGCAGCCTGCGCTGGGGACGTGGCCAACAACTAAAGCAATACATGCATTTGCGTGCAGCTCGCAGCATTACACACAATGATCATGAGTGTTGGCCACACCTTGCCATCGTCACAAGAATTTGAAACTGATGCATGTTGCGTGGATTGCTGCAGGAGCACGGTGCTCGCGCCAATTTGTTGAACACCAGTGACCCCATATTCTATGAATAAAATCAACACCCTTCTCTTGGCATGCAGTTTAAGGCAATGGCTGCGGCTCTGTCTTCTGCATGCTAAAAGCTACCATCGGTCGGCTAACACCTGAACGCCTCTATCAGGAACTTGCTGGAGGACCCCTGGGCGGAGCCAGTACAGGACATGTTCACGCGATCAGTCTCGCCAGAGCAGGCGCCTGACAAGGCAACCTACATCGAAATTGATTTCGAAAAGGGCGATCCGGTCGCCATCAATGGGAAGAAGCTGTCGCCCGCCACGCTGCTCACAGAGCTCAACAAGGTGCGTTTGTGATAATGTGGCACACTAAGGCCCTTCTCTGCGAATGTGCCCCTCTGTCGCCATTCTTCTCATTTTCTGGTCACGTTTTGGAGAGACTCAAAGAGCCCCTGAAAATGCATGCAAACAAGGTGGTGCAGAACCAATTATATCTTTAATATGGCAACGTTCTTGTCCTTCTTGAAAGAACTATGTCAATTTTTAAGGAAGCAACGTGCTTTTGGCCTAGCAAGCTGGTCATGCCATGCATGCAGCGCAGCCTGCTTTTCAGCCCTCCATGGATGCAACTTTCAATTCTTCCGCATGCTGCAACAACATCAGTGGCCTTTGAGACATGCATGATAGACAACAGCAACACTGTCAGGACTACGCATGACATCGCTGCATCTTGTCTGATTGCCTCGGCCTGAAGGAATCAAGCATGCATGCGCGCAGGTGGCGGGAGACAACGGCATTGGCCGAGTGGACATTGTGGAGAGCCGATTTGTGGGAATGAAGTCGCGCGGAGTCTACGAGACGCCAGGAGGCACCATCCTGCTGACAGCAAGGAGAGCCGTCGAGTCCATCTGCCTCGACCGCGGAGAGCTGCACCTGAAGGTGGGCGAAGCTTCCCTCGCCCTGCCATTTTTTTTCTCTTTTTAAATCTCTGCCAGAGCGGCTGAGCATTTGAGTGCTCTGCCTCGACCGCAGACAGCTGCACCTGAAGGTGGGCGAAGCTTCCCTCGCCCTGCCAAATTTTTGTTAATTTTTAAATCTCTGCCAGAGCGGCTGAGCATTTGAGTCCTCTGCCTTGACCGCGGAGAGCTGCACCTGAAGGTGGGCAAAGCTTCCTGCTCGTTGCACGAGCCAGAACAAACTGCCGCATCAATCCATGACACCCTGTGACGGTGGCAACATTTCAAAGAACAGGGGTGCAAGAGGGGTTTGCAACTTTTGTAAGACAGGCCAAGCTCACTCGCGTGCTGGCACCACTGAATTGCAGTACTGATAGTGAGGCTGAAAGCGGCTGCATGGTTTTCACTGCAACTTATTTATCCAAGTGTATTCCTGCAATACTGACCACAGACGCCGCCACAGTGCAATAAATGTCGAAAGCCTGTGGCATTCGTTGCAGGTGCTCGCCAGTACACACCAAAAGATGCTGTCATGACTTTTTGATTTTCTGAGAGCAGCGCGTGACAATGAGAGCTGCTGCCCACTATTTGCAGGACGAGCTGATGCCTCGATATGCGGAGCTGGTCTACAACGGCTTCTGGTTCAGCCCCGAGAGGCGAGCACTGCAGGCTGCCATCGACGAGACGCAGAAGTTCTGCACCGGCACCGTCCGCCTCAAACTCTACAAGGTGCGCCGCTTCAGATTTTCTACTGGATGCAGGCCTTCTTGTATTTCCTGGTGCGTGATAGCCTGCGGGCTTCTTCCTTGACCAAGGGTTTAAGGCAGCACAGGCTGTGCTCTCGTTTGAGGAGGGGTCATGCTGCCTGCATGCTAGGCGAAACGATGGCAAGTCCCCTTTTGACACCTTGCTGTTTGGGCATTTGTTCTCTGTAAAAGGCAGCAGCCTTGTTCTGGTCAAGGCATCACATCTGCTATTTTGTCCTGCTCCACAGTGCCAGCAATGAGATCATTTTCGTGCTGCAACCCATCCCCATGCATCAAGTGTCCCCATTCCTGTTGGGGCCATCAGGGTGAGAGCTGCTACAAGACCCCATTCCTGATTGGAGAATTAGCAACTGAGAACACAAATGCGTGTTCCTGCGCAGGGCAATGTAATGGTTGTGGGCCGCAAGTCGCCGTACAGTCTGTACGACGAGAAGATCGCCTCTTTTGAGGATGATGGCGGACTGTATGACCAGAAGGACGCTGCCGGCTTCATCAAGCTTCAGGCGCTGCGGCTGCGGACGCTCGGCGTCAGCCGGGGGATTTGAATCTGGAATTCGAATTTCAGGTTGTCGTTGAAGTCCCGGGGCAAAGCAGGCTCCCGGTGGTCATGTCAAGCTTCAGGCGCTGCGGCTGCGGACGCTCGGCGTCACGCGGGGGTTTTGAGTTTCAATACAAGCCGCCGCGCCAAAGCAGGCTCCTGCTACACTGGTGCCAAGATAGCATGAGCAGCCGGAGGCCTTGTCAGCTGTTTTGTGTTGAGAGAACGTCAGAACAACGGCAGGTTCTTGTGCAGCGGGTTCTTAAAGTGCGCCTGTTCAACCGGGAGGAAGCTGAGTGGGAAGTCCTGATGTGCCCACTATCGCTTTTCCTCGAGCAGTTTTAGGTGTGCAGACCCGAGAGTGTCTTGGTGCAGAACAACATAGCTTGGCGGGGGATTTGCGATGTCTGCTCTGGGTCAGATAAAGAGGATCTGCCATTAGACCTCTGCCTGAAGTGTGGGAGGAAATTGGTTTAGAGATCTGAATCAATGATGTCAGTCAGATCAACATGAGTCTTGCTGCCGGAACGCAGCTGCAGCTGACCCCTTTCTGCAACACACCGTCCTAGCACTGCAGTGCAGCCCAAATAATAACCACCGGGCGTTTGAGCAACATTGCTTCAAGTCAGAGCGTTGGATCTTCAGTGAAAAGATCTGCACAGGTGTGACTCCTCGTTTGAGGAGAACTGTAAGTGGGACGTGGTGTCAAATGCACGCATTCTGAACAACGTGCTAGAACGATCTAGTTGTCACTTTAAACATAGTGCATGGAGAGACATGAGGGTTTGATGATGACCCGCATTTATGAGGGTAAGCTAGCTTGTAAACAAAGCTCTGAAGTATGAATGGTGGTCATTGAATACCTTGAAACAATGATAAATTCTCTGCGGCCTCAAGATGAAGCATGCTTGATTGCGCGTGGTGATGTCAGCTGCAGTCAGCTTCCTGTAGCTTCCTCTCAAGGGTCCATGACGATAGGGCTCGGCTCTGCTCTATTCTCATTTGCCCCAACGCCTGGTGATGGCAGGGCGATTTCTACTGCACTGTCTTTGTGCTGAACATTTCCATTTCTGAATTCAAACCTTGATAACTATCTAACCAGAGTCCTAATTACTGCTGACCAAGACTGACGCCACCAGCAGTGTTCAGAGAGCAAAGCGCAAAATATTCCCATTCTAGAGGCGCTTCATTCCCTATCTCCAATTTACTCAAGAAATGACACAAGAGAGAGTGGCGGTGAGGGTGCAGCAGAGCCTGCCCGTCTACCACGACGCCATGAGTGACGTCCGGCAGGCAGGACCCGTTCGGCAGGTCAGCGTGAACGAGGGGCACGCAACGAGACAGAGCGTGCGCTTCCAGGGCGAGACCTTCGCCCAGCTCAAGGAGCGGCTGCTGGCAGCGGCCGTGCCCGGAAACAACGTCCGCTTGCTCGTGAACGAGGATTGGACTGTGCTACTGGACGACGAACTGCTGCCAGAAGGAGACCTGCAGATCAAAACCATGGACCCAGGTGCGATGCGTCCTGGCTATTTGCATCCCTCTGCATCTTTGTTTGATTCTTTTTGGAAGATGAAAGAAAGCCGCGAAGGACATCCCACAGATGCCGCATCAGGCGGTCAAATGGACAAGCATTTCCAGGACATAGCAGCCACGTTGGCTTCCAAATGAACAGTACAGCGGCATGCATGAATGATTGGATTGCCCAGAGGGGCTCAGCACCCGGAGCTGCTCTGCTGCATGCATGCAGCACAGCATGTGTTCAGCAGCAGTCTATCAAGGAAGCTTCAAAGTCCACGGATGTAGGACTGCACTCTATAATGCCCCATCTCGTCGAAAATGGCTTCAAGAAAGGGAGATGCAGACATCAAGGCGGTGCGAGCACCAGAGATGAGAGGAAGGGCTGCCTCGCAAATGAAGGCCGTGCTGTCATCACACAATGATCACCTGCCCACTGGACAGGAGCACTAGATGACCATTCACCCCTTAAGTTCCAAGTCGATATTATAAACCTGGCTTGTGGGGGGCGGTATAAATACTGAGCACCGTGCCCACGGTTGATTTAGTCTTGCTTGGATCTGGCAAGCCCATCAACGGGTAGGTAAACTTGCAGCCACTACCTGCAGCTTCGCCCCTTCATGGCAAGTTGCCGCTGGCACGAGCAGTGTGCGATACTCCTGTATTAAAGAACAAAGATGAAGCTGATGGCTGCTGTGCAGGGACAGACAGGAGCTATGCCATAGTGTTCCAGCGCCATGGTTGCTGCCTGTGTGACAAGTGTGTCTCGAACCTGGCCTCCTTTCACATGCATGCGTGCATGGCAACCAATGTCTGTGGCTGCTCAGTTGCTGCAATGTGTGCACTCGCGAGGCAGCCGTTTCACCTGTCTTCTGGCGCTCGCTCTGCCCTGATGTCTGCACTGCTATTTCTATAAATTGCACGCACATTGATATGATCGCTGTAAGAGAATTCACATGTCAAGTTGATGCAGTGCTGGTGACAAGCGCACAGCAGCAGATGCCCTGAAGTTGGTTAGTCAGTTTTGATTTATGTACAAATTATGTTTGTGGGCTGTGTGCAGGCAGAGGTACAAGCAGAACACCAAGAAATGAGCGCAGCAGATAACTAAGCGGTGATGATGTCATCAGCAGCGAAGGAGTTCCTGATCAGGTGTTTCCTGGACGTTGCCCTGTCTCAGGAAGCTGAATAAAGCAGAGGCCTTCTCCTTTAAGAAAAGGGGAATGAAAGACATCACATGCCAGAGGGTAGGAGAAAGGGTTGCCTCACAAGGAAATAATATTAAGGACTGCCTACGTGGATCACAATGATGCAATCCTGTTACAGATCAGGGCAGCTGCACAATATCCAACACACAACAAACAACAGTGAAATGACAGTCAAAATGTAATGCGTGGCTCGGTCTTCAGATGAGCCAGTGCAAGGCAAAAGACAGGAAGACAGGACACGCCTCGAAGCAACGTTTTGATGGAAATCTGGGACCTTATCTGGTGGTAAAGAATGACTAACCTGTACTGCTATACGTCATCGCACGCTGCGCAGAGCCTGCTGCCAGTCTTGATTGTTGCATGCTTGTCATGCGACTGCAAAACAATGTTTCCCCGCCCAAGAGCACTGGATGCCCGCACTGCATATACCCTTCACTTCCTGCAAAACGAGCCTGTGATGTGTTTTCACCAAGAATGTCTGCATCTGCTGGATGTCTCTGTGCAGTTGGCAGTTGCCTTGCTGGCTGACCTTCTTGGTGGACTCGCTGCAAGCCGGGGCCTTCAGACTGCTAAGGATATAGACAATGAAGTCAAAATTAGTGAATGCTCGACCTGGTCGCAAAAATGCTTTAGATGTGCGTGACAGGGCGAGGGTTCTTCAAGAGAAGTTTTCTTCCCCTAATGATGTCTTTGTGGAAATATTAATTTTGAATGGCTCTAGAGATCTGGTCATTCAGATTTCGTTCATTGATCATAGTTCGACCGTGTCTAGATTTTGAATGCTTAAATGCATCCAGAAAGCAGTCTTGGTCAAGACGCATGCAGGCCTGCTCATAGCTTCCTAAGAAACAAGGGCACCAAGATAGCACCACAGTAAACATCCAATCAACCAACGCCCTGTCTTTATCGGCGGCCCTGGCCAGAATATGGGAATATCTGTTGCTAATGCTGGACAGGATAAGACCGCAGATGCTCTACCACAATGCTGAGAAATCCAATATTTAAGAGGACTTAAGTACCAACGCCGTTGCCAACTAAGAACTCTTTATCGTGTGCCACTTAGTAGGAAGGGTTCAAAGCAGCAGCAGCACTCAAGTGAATCCTCTTGCATGTGAACCGACCTGATAGCAATATGGACACTTCAAAACACGCGCAAAGTTCCTTTATAGTCAGCAAAGACACACACTTCTTCTAATGCATGCAGGGCCAAGAGCATACCACAGTGCTTCATACGAAACAAATTTTCCAGTACTCACCCTTTCCATTACCCAATTTCCCATCAAGGATAAGAGCGTATCCCAGGGGAGTTTTGTAGTACAAACCAGCAAACAAAAGGTCGCAACGAGCCATGATGCTTGTCAGAAGTCCACAGTGGCGCGAATTGGTGCGTCAAATTCTAAAGGCCAAGTGCTGCAACTGGAATCGCATGGGACACAGCCGCATGCATAAACACACAAGTCCTTCATGACAAATTTTCCCACTTCAAATTGGCTGTTGCTTTCCCAGCATTTGTGGCCAGGCAAGCCCAGTGCCCTGGCATTAGCCCAAGTCTTGATTACCAAGGGCGCTGCGGCCAAGAGTGCCAAGCGTGCATGAAGCAAAGCTCATGCTGAACCCTTGCTTCGGTCTGAAAACAACCCCAATGGGTGTGAGCGCAAGCAGCGAAACACAATCTTTGCATCTGTAAATTATGCAGGATCTCTTAGGCAGCAGTCGTGTAGACGCTGGACAGCAATATTGTTAGTAAAGCCCAACTTGCAAGTTGCCAGCATCTGCGCAGCATTGTCCTAAGCATGTTTCAAAGATCTTAACGGCACATGCAGCAGGAAGTGCAGGGGATGAATTCTGCCATACTCAAGATATCAATTTGGCCACCAGTGCAGCGGCCACTTGGCGCTCTTCATTCCAGATCCGCCCAAAGCGGCAGCCCTTCAAAATCAAACGGGTCTAAACCATGCACATCATGCGGCAGTGGAGGCAGGTTGTCGGGTGCAGAACATCCCAGGCGGACCAGCTGCCGCACGTCGGCATGTGCCGGCAGGTGCAGCTGCTGATCTGGCGGGTACGAGCCTGAGCGCCACCTCAGCAGCGGCTGCCCCTCTGGTGGTCCCCCGGGCGGCTCCACCGCCACCACCACCGGGCCCCCCGGCAGCGCGGAGCAGGAGGAGGACCGCGCCTGAAGCTGCTGATTGTCCGCCCAGGGTAGGTTCGCGATGGGGGGCAGCCGGGGGCTGGACTGCGACGAGAAGGAAGTCAGGCGCAGGTACTGCCCGTCCAGGCCGTGGATGACGCCAAACTGGCTCTGGGAAGACAGCCCAGAGGTCGACAGACTCCGCAGGCCCAGTGCTAGCGGGTCCCCAATCGCGGCGGCGCCCGACAACATGGAGCTCCCAAGGCTTTCGCTGCGCAGCCAGCCGTCCGGCAGCGAGGACGGCCACGGCGCGCCAAAGCCGCCGGAGCCGGCATGCGGCCCGGGAGCCAGCGGCTGCCCTTCGGGCAGCCACGGGCCGCCCGAGGTTTCCCCCTGTCGGGGCCCCCCGGCATCGTCCCGGGGGGCCTGCCCGGGCCCGGCCAGTGGCTGTCCGAACGGCATCGGCGCCGACAGCGGCGGCCAGACCAAGAAGCCCGGCCGCAGCACCGTGCTGCCTGCAAGCACCAGAGCACACCCTTTTGTCAGGCGTGCACTTTCACAGAGGAAGAACCTCTTGGACGTACAGACATGCATGTTACAGGGAGGAAGGCCGGCCTCTCCGCCTGCCACCAAGACAGCAGAAAGGGACAGATGGTGGGATTTTGAGCAGTGATGATTAGTACAAGGCAGGCACCTGTGTAGCCGCCGCGACCCGGCAGCTGCGGAGGCGGCAGCAGTGGCGGCTGCGGCGGCCGGAGCATGGAATGCACATGCGCGCGCAGGACACGGACCTCCGCGTCGCGCTGCCACAGCGCCTGCCTGAGACCTGTGTTGTCCGCCTCCAGCCCTTGCACTTTGGTTGTCAGCGTGAGCAGTTCCTGCTGTTTGCGCTCCCTGCATGCAAGATTGACACCAATCTTTATAACAGTTGGAGACCTCTCAGGACATGCCAAAACAAAAATTGCCGACCCCATGCCTCCATGCCAGCAGAAGGAGGGCTTCATGTGCCCTCTCAAGGTGGACCTAGCAGGCAGGGCTCACACTCTGGTTGCACGCGATGAGGGTCCTACCCTGGAGGGGCACACTGACGACAAGGGTGCAAAGCATGCCGTGCATTACTCTGAACATGCCGATACAGGTATAGACAAGGGATAACTTGCAGGTCATGCTTGCCAAATGGAAGTGGTGGTAGTCTGATCAAGGAGGGTTTCCCTTGCCTAAGGGCTCACGCAATAAGCACCCCGCACTCCTGCAGCTGCGGACGCTTGAATGGATTGGAATGACTGCAACTACCAAACGAGGTTTTATTTGCCTTGTGCTGGGGACAGGGCAGACCTCGAGGCTGCGGCAGTGCGCCGATTCTTGATGAGTCGCCGCTGCAGCCGCACCTTCGCCGAGTCCTCAGGGACTGCAGAGCTATCCAGCTCTGGCGACTTGCGCTTCCCCCCATACAGCCGTGGCGACTCCCCTGACTCGCAGGCAGATGCCTCTGGCTCCTCTGTCACCTCATTGAGGCTCCCATCGTTTGCACCCCTTCAACAGCAGCAGCGCAGGTTTGTCAAGGCTCAGTGTTGATGCCTGTCTGGGCCAGCAGAGTGAGTGTCATGCAGCACAATAAAAATGAGGTGAGGTTCATGCAGCACAACAGAACTGAGGTGCTTAGACAGAGGCTCAAGTCAAACTGGCTGCTTGTGACGGCTTGTTGGCACAAGCTGATATCGATGCGATTGCAGTGTAGCGGGAAGCATCCAATCCAATGCGGTGCTTCCCGTGCAGCTGCTCACAACAGCTGCCCAGATGGCAGGCCTCCTGTGCCTTTTAATTAGGTGCAGGAAGGTCCAAGAGCGTGAGAACTTCTTCATTCATCGCACCTGTCCTGAGCAAAGCCCCTTTCTGCCTCTCCTGCTGTAGACCTCCTGGGTCTGATGGGGCCATCGAGTCGCTGCTCTGCCTGGCTCTCCACGCCCCCCTTGGAGAGATGCACACGCTCTGGACCTGCACATCCGGTACGTCGATTTCTGCAGCTGTACGCATCTCAAAAGGCTCTGCAGAGCCTCCACTGGCCGCATGCAGAGAGGCAATAGAGCCGCGCGTGCTTCCACGAGACATCGTCTCCTATGACCGAGGGCAGAAGCAGCTCATCAAATGCATTCCATCGACGCACCCTAGCCAGCCCAAACCTATCGCCAGCGCTCATGACCCTGCGTCCCGGTGCAGAACCCCAGGGCACCCTTTCAGCAGGGACCGGGAGCTCACCGTGCAGCGATGCGTGCGCAGGCTCCACATAGTCTTTTTTGCAGTCTGTAGCTTGCCCATCGGCCGCGCCCTCCAGTGCCAGATCCGCCCTCCCAAAGACAGAACCCGGCTCCTCACGTTCGCCGCCCAGCCCTAGCTGTTCCGTGCGCATAGACTTCTCTCCCATCGTCGTAACATCGCCAAATGGTCAAAACGGACACCACGTTGCAGCGCGCACGCTCGTCCGCCCTCGTATTACCCACTACTTCGCCGATGGCGTGAAGATTGCGCGACGCATTGACTGTTGAAAATGGAGCCGGGGGCCGTCCTGATACACCCAACAGGCTGCCTACAGAGCTCCGATGCCAACGAAAACGTCAGCAAGCCTCTCGACTTGCAACACCCGCCGGCAATGCTTCCTAGAAGCGAAGGAAGATTCGAGAGGCTTCACGGGATATGGCGCAAATCTTTATTCACCTGGCCGGGGCGACGTGGACCTCCTCAGCGCCGAGCATGTGAGACCGCGATAATAATAATAATAATAATATTCTGTATGAGTGGCGAACCCAGAGCCCAGAGGGCCATAGGGCATACACATACACATACACATACACCGCGATATGGTCCCTGATGTCAACATGAGCCCGAGGACCCCCATCGTATCCTCTCGACTCCATGGACTCAAGGACCTTGAGTTACTCCCCCTGGTCTGATCAACGAGTGTCAAATCCACCGACTTCAGCTGCTGGCACTAGCAACGCCGCATGCGGCACACTTCCACAACGGTGGGCCACTGTCACCGTGAGTGACTCTTAAGAAGCTTCAAGTTGAAGTCAAGAGATCTGTGAATGTCACACTGTGCTTGCGCCCGTGCTTCAGGCAAGTTGCTTCAACTTCAACTCCATGCGTGCAGCAATCCCCTCTGCCCACATGATAACAATAGACACACTCAGGCTGGTCACCACGATATCAATGCATTGTGCATTAATGCCTAATGACTCATTGGATGCGATCCTCTGGACATTGATCATTGGCATTGCCGCTGGCATGCCACAACAATGGTCAAGCCAACTGCAATGGCAAAACACCTTAATGAAGAGGGATCCTGATGTGATTGCTGCAGGTAATAGAAAACCCTGAGTCAGTGACCAAGAAGTTGCCACACAGTACAGTCTTCAGGCAACAACACGAATTCTTCTCCTCCAAGTTGATTACCTATGAAATCAAATAGCCAATATTGGGGAGTCTGTAGCCACACAACACCGTTTATTAGGAAATAAGAGTGCTTACTTGATGCCGAATGCAGCAAGACCCGGGAGAGAAGTCAAAATTAGAAGACCCACGTGAGCAATATACAGAGACTGATGCGCGCTTGCACCGTGAAGTCCTTAGGAAGCTGCACTCCATTGTGAGCCTCCATCCAAAAGATACACATCGGAAACTACTGCCTGGCAATGTCCTGTTACTTGCTGGGATGCCCCTGGCAGCACTGCAGTTTGGTCTACAAATTCTGGCTGCACATTATCGAGTGAGGCGTGTCTTGCGCTGAGGAATAAGAGTCCGACGCTTGCTGAGTATCCTCTATTCGAGGTCCCACCATGCTGCACCATCCATCTCTACTTGGTCCAATGTGTCGATATCGGACACTCCTGGAACTATGGCGCGTTCCACAGGGTGTCGCTCTTGTGCGATGGGCTGCGCCCCCGCATGTGCCGGCATGTGCTGCTGCTGACCTGGCGGGTATGCCAGCGTTCCCTCACCAGCGGCTGGCCCTCCAGGAACCCCGGCGGTAACGCCACCGCTCCTGCCGGACGCCCCGGGCGGGGACCGGGACCGCCCGGCAGGGCAGAGCAGGACTGCGAGCGCTCCATGAGGCCCTGCCCGTCCACCGGCACTAAAAAGATCGTCGGCGGCGAGACGGGCAGCTCATGGTTGATGCCGAGTTGATGCAGAGGCACAACGCCCAGGACTTGCCCACCCGGACCCCGGATGATGGCTTTCCCGGCCGTGGCATAGAGGCTGCCGCGCCGCTGCCGCGGCGCGGCTGGCTCTGCGGCGGCCGCCTAGACGCTGCCGCCGCGGATGCGGAGGCTGTTGCTGCTGCGCAGCGACAGGAAGCCCTGCATGTCCTCCAGCGAGGAAGTCTGCGGCGACGTGAGGCTGCCGCCCAGGCGCGGCCGAGCCAGCAGTGGCTGCCCTTCGGGCGCCGGCCAGCCGGCACCCGGTTGGTCCCCCCGCTGGCGCCCCCCGGCGCCGCCACCGCCGGCCACCGCCGGGGGGTACGCGGGGAATTCTGGGCGCAGCGGCGCCGGCGCCGGCGCCGGCGTCGGCAGCGGCGCAGAGCCCTGAATGGAAGCCATGTGCACGCTCAGCGACCGGAGCTCCAACTCGCGCTGGCGCAGAGCCTGCCGCAGCCCCTGGTTGTCCGCCTCGAGCGCGCGCACGTTGACGCGCAGATCATCCAGCTCCCGCTGCTTGCGCTCCCTGCGAGTGACAGACGATGCCGGCCGCTTTCAGAGACACGCCTTGAGAGAGGAACCTCTTAATTATTGTTGCTCCCCCTTCTCAATGCCTGGCTCTAGCAGGACCCTGATCTGTGTGTTGCTGCGCTGGCACGTGCCAGTCCTCCTCGTACTTGTACATGGTGAGAAATTGCCAGCCAACTGATGAGAGAAGAAGATGCCACTCTGTAGAAGTATGTCCAGACTGTCTTGCGCCTCGATGATATGCTATCTCTCCTCTTGCTTGAACCAAAAGTTTGCTGAAGAAGAGATGCATGTGCCACACCTTTGGCTAGCCTATTTGGTGACCAAATGGCCTACCTTTTACAGAATGTTGCAGATGACCATTGCGTGATCTAGGCAGCACTGCCAGGTCAGATGGCTCTCGTGCTCATGGCAGGCCTGCAAAGCCTCAAGGATGCAAGACATGCAGGATCCGAACAATTAAACATCAAAGATGAGGCTCTCAGCACCTTGAAGCAGCTGCGGTCCGCCGGTTCTTGACGAGGCGCCGTTGCAGCCGCAGCTCTGCCGGGTCCTCGATGGCGGAGAAGTCAACTTCTGGCAGCTTCCGCTTCCCCCTGCGCCGCTTGGGTGACTCGCTGTCAGATACCTCCGTCCCCTCTGCTGCTTCTTGGCCGCTGGCATCCCCAGAACCCCTGCATCTGTGCATCAAACCCTGTAAAGTAAAAACATGTGCTTGTGGAACAACAGCCTGCCTGTTCCGGCCTTCTTCCTCAGCCTAGTTGCCTGCCTTGTGGCAGATTGGATCATAAGGCAGGATTGCGCATGGGATACCCAGCCCACACAGACCGTGCTGAAACATGCAGGCAATACAAGAGGTGACCTTGCATCACTTTCAACTTTTAAGAAAGGCGGTCAGTGCATTCTCACTGCAGTCACTCGGCAAGCAAAAGTCCACATTTTAACCTTTTAAGGGCATGCCAGAGTCCCCAAGCTGGCCCTGGGTTGGGGTCTTTGGGACAGGAAAGAGGTGGAGGGTACTGTCCCACCTGTCCGGCCCAGCGCCTTCCCTAAGTGCTCTTGCTGGAAGATGGTGGTGTCTTGGAGCCTGCTGGTAGCGCTCCTGCGCCTGGGTATGACATGTCCGGCTCCCCAAGCCATCGTTTGAGGGTTGCATCTCTTGTGCCCCTGAAGCCAGAAAAGCAACAATTCAGACACGTGAAGGGACAATTGACTTTATCTCTATTCATTCTAGGCTGATGGAGACTATTTCATGTATGGGGGCAGCAAAACAATTGCACTCTCCTACTGAAGCGCAATCCAGGGGACACCCTTCACATCTATCGTTCGAAGATTTCTCTACGATAAGGAACCATACACTCCCCTCGATCCTCAACAAAGCTGAATGGCTCTCAGTCAAGCACTCGACCATTGATGCACGCATCCATGGTGATATCTGGGAAATTCCCAGTCTTGAACTAAACCCCAATGCTCTGTTACAGCGCACTCGGGCAGCTCACCGTGCAAAGTAGCCTTCCGAAAGCTTCTAAATGGATCCTTCCCGACCCAAACGCTCCATCTTGCCCTGTCCACCCTGTTCCGGGACGGAAGAAGCACCGCATGACCCCATCTCCGCCTCTCCCGCGTTGAAGCAATTCAGCCCGATCTGTGTCTCACCAGCGTGCGCTGAAGCTTCGCACATGCTTTATCGTCGTGGCAAGAAGCAAATTGGTTGCCGCGATCGGCCTCAGGTAAGGCTAACCCCCATGCCGGTGACGAAGTAGGCTGAATGCGCAATCGCGAGCCCTGCAGGACAGCTCGATCGCTGCTCCTGGAACCAAGATGTCCTGAAGTGCTGCAGCGAGTACCACGGTCGGCGACCTTCGTCCGCGATGAGGCGAAAGTCGAGCGAGCTAATGGGATACGGAGGTGAAGTCTGGGGATTTGAAAATCTATGTGGTACACGTCAGGCCCAGCTCAGCCGCTGAAAGAGGGCTTTCCCAAATTTTTCATTACCATGGCAGCCTGCGCATGGAAAGCAATGCGTTTAAAGTTCGGAATGCCATGTAATAATTGGTGCGCGAACTTAATTTCTCCACATTAACTTGCTGAACAACTTAAAGTTGTCAGTGTCAGACCATTCAATGGGAGTCCCTCTTACGTTGATCACACCGATTCATTTGTGGACAAATTTTCACATCAAGAGTGCTCTCCAATACTTACAGTGAGACCATCGCTGCCGTCAGACAGTATTGTCACACATCTATACAGTACTTTGCTGTCCGATACTGCCAAAGCAGATGCAGAGCACTGCAACTCGAAAGTCCTGAAACATCAGATCGCCGTTCACAAGGATCCTGCTCTGTCACCGCCTGTGACAGGCGTTACTTATCAAATATCACCCACTGCGGCAAACTGGGACCATTTGCTACTGTGAAAGCTGAACAAGCCCAAAAGGCTATACGCGCCAAAACATGCAACAGCTTTCCTTTTCAGACTTTGTCAGACTTTGACAGCCCTTTAGAGAGATAGCAATGACCCGTATTTAACTAGAAAGTGAATAAGTCTTTTTGGTACGGCTCCCAGAAACATTCAGCATTCACAGCCATTGCCAAGCAGCGCCCCTAATGTTTGCATCTCCCTCCAGTTCTGCACCCTGTCACCGCATGCTGCCGGGAACCTACTTATCAGAAACTGTGGCACTCGTGTCTCTTCACCCGCCGTTAGCCTTTCCCCATCCTTGGCCCCAGGGATTGTCCATTACACCCTAGATATCCCGCACAATCCCATGCTCTCACATTCTTTCGCAGGCGACACAATGTCGCCTTTTTGTACATCCCAGAAGGCTCAAGAGCCCATCCCAGAGTGCGAGCATCTGTTGCAGTAGCCAGAATTGAGGCAGCGCCACGCAGCCGCCAAATGAGCTGTTATGAGAATACTTCACACCTCTGCCAATGCGGCTAGTGCCGTTCCCTTCAGGGGGGAAAGAAAGGAAACCCCGATGCCAGCCTTAAGTTGATAAAAGAAATTTCTGAGGGCATGAAACCATGTGCTTCCCCACTTAGAGGCCCATGACAAACGCAAATGTTTGCTGTCACACATTGTGACTCACAATCCTGCTTGAAGCCCGGAAAATGCAGCCAGACAGCAACCTTTGCACCCTTATTATTCTGCACGGAGATAGCCCACTAAGAGCACGCACAGCACCGTGAGATTATAATTGTCCCCGCTTGAGACCCGGCCAAAAGTACCCATACAGCTCAAGCTCTGCCTGCCTTGTTGTGGTTTGGTAAGAGGCGGGCCTTTCACAGACTCCAATTCGTCTCCGGGAATCACTTTTCAAACATGCACTCAAGATGCTTAAAATAAAATTAGCTCATCCTTTTCAGTCAAGGAGCAAATGTAGGGCAAAACCTCAACTTTTCTGTGAGCGCAACGCATTTGTTGAGAGAGAGAAAGAAAGTGCACCCAGCTCGTAGAAAAATTTTCTTGGTTAGGAACTGCGCAAAGTTTTGAAATCCCACTTAAAGCGGCCCTTCTACCCTTCTATTGAAAAGACGAAGCTGAGTGGGGGGACCACACATCAGCGCAGCAGCCCACAGCCGGGGGACTGGGGGGTCCTAGGGGACCGACATAGGTCTGGGGAAGCCAGCAGCGGAGACTCTGGCTGTGTTGGTGCCTCTCCACTGCAGCTTGGCCTGTCAGTTGTGGCGCTCTGTTCTTCAACGCCCTGTGGCGCCTGCTGGAGCACAGACAACCATCTTTTAGTGGTATTGCCTCTCACAAACAGGGTCACAAGCACAAAAGGTGCCATGTGCACACTTGAAACCCGGTGCACCTGACTCGGCGTTTCAGGGTCATGCAGGCAGGTGCATGATATTAGAGTTGTACAACAATCGCACAGAAGCACATGTGAAGGGTGGAGGGCTCCAGGTGCAATTGCAGAGAAAAAGATGCACCTGACTGGTAGTTGCGGGAATTGGTGGGACCCCAATGGGATGGTCCAGATGCCAGCGCTCCAGCCTGGCATTGCGTTCCAGGAGCTCGTGCTTGAGCATCTCCAGGGCGGTCACCTCGCGGCTGAGCTGCTTCAGGTATGCAACGTCCTCCTCGTCCGCATCGTCGTCCCCAAGACCATCTGGGAAAGCAGCAAGAAGGGCTAATCAGCAGGCTGTTTTTCGGCTGAATGTGCGGCTGGAGCAAGTTGATGTCCTGCGATGGAATTTGTCGGTGCCACATTGTGGCGTCGTAGACTTCACTTCACGTGTGGGGTGTCCTGTCCATGCCAATTCCAAGGCCTGGTGGGCTGAGGATCTTGAAGTGTCCACACTGTCCATTCTGGTGGAGTGATGTCTGCTGCGCCTTTGCAGATTCATGTTCGTCGCGTGAATAACTAAAGCATGTATAAAAAGTGCACCTCTGGCGTCTGAGATCATCTTGCAAGCATGGACCCCATGTGGTGCACAAATGGCCGCAGCGCAGCAGGAGTGATCAATTCTCCTTGGGAACACGTCAAGGAGACACGAGGAGGGACCTTCTTAGGATCTGCATGATCGAATGGATGCGAGCGAATTATTACGTGGGCATGGGATCAACCACGCACCAGGTCTTGGCAATCGTCGTGTCCTCTCCCTGGAAGATCCCAGCGTCATGATGCCCGAGAGGTTAGAAGGCTTGTTATCCCCGTCGACACTCCCTATCTTGCAGGTCCGATCTCATCAGCGTCTCTGTAGCGGCCAAAATAACCATTAAGGGATTTGAGCCACCAAACGTCAGGCGCCAGTAGGCACGCCCCACAGATGACACCATGAACCGTCGGTGCAGCTGTGAACGCCTTCAGGCCCCCAGATAAAGAGTGAAGGGCCTGATCGCTGCTTCACTCCACGCCACACGAACTTCTTCCCTCCCATTTGGATGAGTCATAGCTCAGGGGGCCCCCGACCTTATTCTTCATCCCACTTTAGCTTAGGGTTTGGTAAAATGAACTTAGGGTTTGAGATTTAGGGTTTAGGAGAGGGGCCCTTACAGTAATAATTTTTCGCGGGGACTGCAATAGATCCAATTTAGGATATAGGGTCGATGAAGGGTCGAAAATGCTCTATAACACAAAGTGGATGAAGTTAAATGCCAGCGGTGGGAGCCCCCCTGACGCTGCTGCAGGCACGTGCGGTTCAGGAGAGCCTGTTTGGGTATCCCACGCATGAATTGAAGTGCTCTGTAGTGCCCTTTGTGATGGCATGTGTGAGATCAGCATTTCCCCTTGATTCATGAAACTGCCCATATCCTGTTACTTATCGTGACAAACTCCCATATACTTTGTTATGCAAGAGCGCGCTTCATTGTGTGGGGAATTCAGGGGGATGCCGTGAGTCCGGGCATCTGCGTCTAGTATGACACTGCAGGACCGCTGGCAAGGAGTGCTCTCGGCTTGATTGGATCAGGAACCTTCAGGTTGATGTTGACGAGTCAGACGTCAGCCCGGGAGGTGCATGGAAGACGGGGGGCAAAAAGGGCAGAGGGACACCGTGCCGCAGCGCCATGCTGATCCCCAGCAACGTCAGGGCGCCGATTTACGTGGTGAGTGTGTCCTACGTTTTGCTAAACCTAACAATAATGCTCTATGTTGATGGAGAGCCTATGGGCCCGGCGTAATGACGTCAAAGTAGGGCTTCGCGAGGAGGCGCATGCTCGAAGCAATACACGGACAGGAGACCGTTGGGTTGCTGTATTGCATGACGAATGATCGATGAGGCGATTTGTGCGCCTTACGCGCACTGAAAGGTTTCCTGTGGCTGCCGCTTGCACTTTCGGTTCTGGAGAGCCAATGCGTGAGAGAGACGGCTGACCAAGTGTTTCCTTGCCTCGTCTGCGAGGAAGTAGAAGCACGCCAGCAATGCCCATATAGCAAGGCTTTTGCGAATGTCTGGAAGGGCGCAAGGGATGCCAAATCCAGTCCTGCCTGAAAGCACGGTTTCCTTTGGTTGCAGATGCCCAGGCAGGGGGTTCAGGAGCTGCAGGCAGTGGATCCACAGGCCCGCAGGGTGCCAGTGGAACTCAAGCTAACCTCAGTGAGGAGCCCACTGTTGCCGTGGAGGAGCAACCAGATGCAGACAGCAACACCAGGGAACAAGACTTTGCCTCAGGGGTTGGCCGCCAGCTTTTGTCAGACTCACCAAGGCCCACACGGCGTGTCACCAGAAGTGCAACCCTAGCTGTTGCACGCCAATCTGGCACAGCAGGGTGAGTGAGCTGAACCCAAATTTGGCCATGTCAAGCAGTAAGAACCACCATGACATGCCTTTTGTGCAATCATCATACATCTCTGCCCAGGCATTATTGCTCCCTGCCTGCTCAAGCCACTGTTACTCCTGCATGCTCTACCGGATGCTTTGTTTTCGGATTTTCCATGCACATTGCTCAGGCAATCAACACGCATGCATTGGCGCCAGCTGGCGGAGGAAGGTTATGAATTCCGAGCACCATGCCCACGGTTGACCGGGATTTGCAATTATCTGGCAATTCCATCACTTACAGCTGACGTTCCCCACCCCTTAGAGGGGGTGGCACGTGTGGCAGCCTTCACATGCAGCTTACGATGATGAATGTAACTGGCGCATGCATGTGACAGAGGCATTTGATGTTTCCCGCTGCAGGCCTTCCAGCTCTGGGGAAGCTGCCAGGGCAGGCAGCAGCAGCCAGGGGCGCGCAGAGGGGAGCAGGCAGCAGGCGGATGCTTCCAAGGGGCGTCGAAGACTGCCAGAGCCTGATCTGGACGCCATAGACGACCCGCAGGAGAGGCAGCGGCAGCAGAGGCTTGCCAGGATTCGCGCGAGCGCAGCTGTGGCCCGGTCAGTATGTATCCTGACAAGTGCACTGCCTGAGGGCCCCGTATTGACATGACGCAGCACATTTGTTGCATGCTGACCTCGCATTTAGCAAACGATTGTTGAGACGGAGGTGCACCCAGATTGGTCCTAAAGAGAGGCAGCTTTGAGAGACAGAGTGCACCATTGGCGTGATCTGTCTCCCTGACAGACATGTCAGTATTGAGGTTTGCTGAGTCTCAAGAGATGAGCCAGCAAGTCTCATGCTACATGTGATGAGCTGCTGGTGCTTGCAGAGAGTCTTGTATTTCGCATGCATTGCATCTACACCACCAGACAGCCCATTGTACTCACTCTTGCACTTGCTCTGCCTGGATGTCTGCAGATGTCTTCATCCAAACAGCGAAGACTGTATCTCTGGCACGCGCTCTGCCTCAATGTCTCCATGTCCCTTCATCTAAACAGCGGTGACAGTATCATGTGGGCACTGCACAGGGAGAAGAAGAGGCAGGAGATGGAGCTCATGGGCGTGCGAGCCGACGCGCTGCAGGCAGAAAACCAGCGGCTGCGGCTGCTGCTAGCACAGAGAGATCAGGAGACGATGCGGCTGCGGCGGGAAGTGGGGCGGCTGCGGGAAGTGGGGAACCCGCCGCAGCTGCCGCCACCGCAGCTGGGGGCCCCGTTGCCTGATCTGGCCGCCATGGCCGCCGCCGGCTTCGCCGGCGCCGGCCGCGCCGCCATCCCGCCATCCGCAGCCGCGTACAACTTCCCGGAGGGTGCGTCGTGCGCACACCCAACAACCTCATTTGCTGATAAGGAAGCTCTCCGTCGTTGCGGCAAGACTCTTTGGGGTGCCATAAAGAGCTTCTTGCACATCTGTAATGCCGTTGCCAACATCATTCAGATGACAACATATCAGCAACTGGCAGCGACTCAGCAAGCAAGGAGCTGAGCGGTTGGCAGCTTGCTAATTGGCGTGGTGCTGGCATCAGAGATGTGTCATTACCTGCCTGACTGATGGTGTCTGCGGTGTTGCAGGAGCTGCCTATGGAATGCCGGAGCAGGACATGCCTGCCATGCTGGGCGCCTATTTCTTTGAGGGTGGCGATTACACCGCCCCTCTCAGCCCCTGGGGTGGATCCCTCGGCCGCGCGCTGCAGCAGCTGCCCCCACGCTGGGCGCCGACGGTGACTAACGTGCCATCGCGGCTGCGGCAGGCCTACCCTCCGGCCGTCCCGGAGCCGCTTCCTCAGTTCAACCCCGGCGCGCCGGCACTCCCCGGACTTCCGCTATTGCCCCCCGTGGGGCCGGCGGCGTACCGTCTCGATCCCCTCTTCGACAACCCCCGGCCGCCCCGCCCGGCCGGGCTGGCCGGCCCAGCGGCGCTCGGGTTGCGCGGCGCGCTGCCCTTAGGGCAGCCCGTGCCGGGCCCGGTTGGGCAGGGGCAGGCGGAGCCGAGTGCGGATGTAGTCATCCCTCAGGGGGTCATTTACGGGGTGGACGGCCAGTGGATACGCCTGCGCCCGGGGGTGAACCCGGCGCCGCCGCACTCGCCGCCGCCGGCCGGCCGCGGCCGCGGCCGCGGCAGCCCGCCGTGACCGCAAATAGGGGTATTTAGGGGTAATTATTCCCTAGATGTATGCCTACATATTTGCAACTCTCCGCGTTGCTACTCCCGGCTCTCCGATCCAATTGCTAGTCGCCTTCCCTAGCCCCGCAAAGTCTGTGCCTACGCGCCACCAAACCCTTTGGTGCTCTTTAGGCCAGACGATGCCTTGTGAGTTTCATCCAGACACAGCTGCGAGCGGGGGCAGCTCGTGAACAAGGTATCTCTGCCAGAAAGTTCCCTGTTCACGTAGACCTGGGGCCCCCCGAAATACAGGCTTGGAAAGTATGCACCTCAGACAAGGGTATGCTTTGCATGCTTGCCATCTGCTTTTGCGGGCGCCGAGACTGGATTCTGCTGAGCTGCATGGCTCAAAACACCTAGAATCGTTTCAGAGTGTGCTGGATGTAGCAGAATGAAGCAGAGGAGCATGTCACTGCAAAATTGCAGCAGGTTCGTTAGGTTAGTTACATCCAGACCAGGCAAAAGATGAGTCAACTTTTTGAGAAAGGGGCATCTTGAGCCTGAGGGTTTGAGAAGAGTGAAGACTTTTCCCTTGTTGAACAAGAGCTATCGATGGCCAGCATTGTTCTGGTCATTAGGTGGAAGGAGTGCAGTGGATTGTCGGACTGGGAGGTGATTTTGGCGAGCAGGCAGACCATAATCCGAAACTCTGCTGGCATGAGAAACAGTAGAACAGGAAAGAATGCGCAAGTTGCTAATGGGCATAGTCAAAATCTAGCGTGGTGAGCCTGTGTGCTGTGTTTTTCTGTTGCGCTCATTTTTTTGGTTTCTGGCATCTGTTGCCAGTCATGTGGGCTGGCAGCTGGGATATTGATCCGCAGGGGCTCTGCACTATCAAACTCTTGATGGAATGCAGGCCGGAAATACCTCCATGCCTTCTATGGCCAGGGGGTGTCGTGAGATGCATGTCATGTGCTGCAGGAGATATGCAGGCTTTGACAGATAGATGCGCGGTGCATCTATAGCATCGTCTACATGCGAGAACGTCTCTTTTTTTAATCATCATTTATGAGGTGTCTTTTGGGTCAATCTGAGGTGGGCTGTGAGCCCAGTGAGTGGAGTCCAAGTGATAGAATATTACATATCTTTGGAAAATGAAAGCTGGAAATAATATCTATTTATTTGCAATCGCGCATGGCGGATATGTGTCCTGTGGGGGAGTGCAGAGCTAAATGATCCCATCTTGATCACCGTACATGAGCAGATGATGGTTCATGCATGGCGCTTGTGCACCCTTGAGGAAGAAGCCTTTGTGCGGCTGCCAGTCGGTTTTGAAGATTGCCAAATCTTTACATTGAACACCTTTTCTGCTGGCACCACTTACAAGTCTCTACATTTCTTATGCAATAAATGCATAAACGATGGACACTATGTGCACTATGTGCACAGAAGCCTGCCACTTGCTCGAATTTCAAATATGAATTCGAGCTCATCACTGCCTGCAACTTCAAATAATTGTTACCCTGCCTCATAAACGGAATCTCAAATCTCTGTCACGGCTATTCAGCTCTCAGCCAAAGAGCCATATCCTCGCACCACACACTCAAGCACTTTAAAATGACCCAAAGTTTTTTGCTTGCTTGAAACGTCCACTTGAAAAGCGCTGTATATCTGACTCTGACCACTATTGAGACCCTCCAACTTTCACTTCAATACAGCATGCAAATCGCCAGACCTCCTCTGAAGAACACAACAAAAGGGACTTGAAATTAGCGCTTGGACCTCTAAGGTTGCAAATTGTGCAGATTTTGGTCCTCTGCTCCTGTCATATCATAACCGTCCTTGCTGCTCCAAACAGCAGATGCACTTGCAATGTGCGTTCACATTCACATATCAAGCTTCAAGCCTTGCACCATGTACCTCATGCAGAAAACTTGCAAAACCCCCCAGACAAACGGAAGCACTTTGCTGCAGACCATCTGACAGCAGAAAATCGTCAGGAGCGCTCCCCTATCAAGACACCTTTCATGTTGGATTCCACACCCCGCTGACCCTCTGCGGTGCTTCAAGGGGGCTTTCTTCCTTCGATGTTCCAAATAGCATACGAGCATCGCGCAGTCGTATATAAAAGCTCTTTGCTGCAGAAGGGGAACACCTCTGCATAGCACACAGGGCAGGCACCTTATATTTCATAAACACCATTCCTTGAGCTGTGCACAGGGATGCGCATGCTGCAAGAATCGTCACAGCACTAACATCCAGCATTCGCTGTAAGTTTCTCATGGCCCATCACCCGAATCAGAGCGGAGACAGTAACGACAAGAGCAGGTCCCAGCGCCTGCAGTCTATTATATCGCCTCTTGATAATTCAGACGCGAGGAATATAACAAAGCAGACCACCAGCAGACGCATAAAAGAAATTATTCACTAAGGTCCAGAGCGCGTGCCGCGAAAACCCGGCCGGCCTCGCCCGTCTTGCTGCGCTCTTCCTTGCGCCTCCTCAACGGTTTCTGCATGACTCCCTTGAGCTCCCTCGAGCTCCGGCGGGGGCGGCAGCGGATACCCCGGCCGCAGCCGCAGGAACTGGCCACCCACGCCCACGATATAGCCGGGATCGCTCCCGCCGCCAACGCCGCTGGCCGTCAGGGCCGGCTGCGGCCATTCCGCGCCGGCCGCGGACGAGACGCTGCCGCCGCCGCGCTGCCGCTGCAGCGCCTGGCCGCTGGAGGCCCCCCCCTGGCTGCCTCCGCCGCCGCTGTAGCCACCGCGGGGGGACGCGCCCCCCACCGCGGCAGACGCCGAGGCGACGGCAGCATCGGCGGCCGGACGGCCGGTCAGGCCGGAGATTTCGCGCTGCAGCCGCGCGATCTCGGCTTCGCGTGAGGCGAGCTGCTGCTGCAGGCTGGCGTTGTCCTCTGTCAAGAAGTCTGTGCGCGCGTTCAGCTCATTAAACTCCCGCTGTTTGCGCACCCTGTGCATGCGCGCCAGATGGGGTCACATGTCCAGTCAGGCTCAAGTGGATGACGCTCAGTCCGCACTTGCTCTGTAATTGGACAGCCCCACTCGAGAAAGCACACTGCGACATCCCATCAAAAGTAGAAAGCTGCGTGTCACCTTTACACAACTTGATACACCAGACCTCAGGCGCAGCTTGGTGGGCTTTTGCTCGCCTTGCAAGGCCTGCTGTGCAAGGCCTGCTTTGATTGCAAATGTGTCATTGTGTACTCTCCGGCAGGGAGCAGCCAGAGTGGCAAATCCCTCCTGGCTGATTTGACACAAAGGACTGCAATGCATGGGAATAAGGGCATTTGCCTGGAGGCCGCGGCCGTGTTGCGGTTCTTGACGAGGCGGCGTTGCCTCCGGCGCTCCGAGGGGTCCTTGATGGCGTTCAGATCTGGCACCGGCAGCTTCTTCTTGCCCCGCTTCTTGCCTTTCTTCCTGACCCCTGACCCTTGACTGATCTCCCCTTGCGCTGCCTCACTTGGCTCTGCCTCCCCTGAAGGCCCCCTGCCAAGCCACACACGCCCAAAGTCAGCGAGAGACTGCAGCAAACCAAGATAAATACCTCCATTGCCCCCAAGGAGCAGTGTGTCAAAGCATGGTGTGCATGCATGCAGGTGCTTCAGCCAACGGAGAACACAGGGTTGCAGGGCTGCTGGGTGACCGCCAGATGCCCCGACACACAAGTGGTCAGAATGGCGCACGAGGAGACGGCTGTTGGTGTGGCGGTGATGAGAAGGTGGTGAGGATGGTGCTGCAAGACGAAGGAGTTGCTTGGGAACCTTACCCCACGTCCATCGAGGCGTCAGCCGCGCATCTGTTACCCTCCTGCAGCGAAGAAGTCCCTGAGCTACTGCGTGACCTGTCTATGAACGGGGGGGGACCCTGCCTGGGCCCATCAGGACCAGGGATCTCGACCTCAGCTGGAGGGTCGTTTGATGCGTCTGCGCCTGCGCCGCGAAGGCGCAGCTGTTGTCCGGCCTGCTGCTGGGTGCGGGAAGGCGCCAGTCGGTCCGCATCTGCGAGTTCACCAAGCAGAGGAGCTTGAGAAGCTGCACCTTCCTCATAGCTTCACTCAACTTGACCTGCTCCTGTCTATGTGGGAAATGAGGAGCCACCCTCCCTCGACGACCGATCCTCGACATCATGAGTTCTCCTGGATTGGACCCCGGGTCGAGTAAGGCCAGCAAGGACTCGAAAGCTTCTCGGACGGCAGCATGGCTCACATATTGTGTATCCCAATCAACTTTCCTGAACCGACATCTGTAATTCAAGGCTTCTCAATAAAATTGAATGGCGTTTTTACTAATCAGAATGATGGCGGTAGGTCCTGCTACTCTGCAGCTCCCCAGTGCTGACTCGAGGTTTATTCATGGACGGGGGCCAACGCCTCGATGGGGGCCACTTTCACGACAGGGGCCACCAGTCACCTACCCTCAAGTAGCTGGGATGCGAAGTCGCCGAAGAGGGCCCTGTCGTCGGTGGGCAGGTCCCCGGCTCGCCCCTCCTCGTACGGCTCCAGCTGGCTCCAGTCTTGAGCCCCGGGCCGCTGCGCCGTGTTGCGCTCCCTCACAGGCTGTCCCCAAGCCCTGCCCCTGTCCCCCATCCTCTCATCAAAGCACAAAACCGACGCTGGAGTGGTGTACACGAGGTCCGGCCCGGGCACGAAGCGAGCGCCACCGGAGAAGTGTCTCGATGCTGCCTCGCCTGGCGCGTCAAGCAGGCTCGGAAAAGCCACTGAGCAGCCCTGGCGTTCACTGTACTTTGCGAGGATCGTCTTTTCTGTCCCTTCTCCTCTCGCGTTGACTCAATTTGACTCCGCAATTTCTGCGCATGCACTCGTCACAATAAATGGAATCTTCTGGAGACCGAAGTTTATTCGTGGTCAGATTTGGAAATCGACCAGATCGGGCCCCCCGCCATGAAACGTGGCCGATTCCCCTGTCAACAAATGGCGCTTTTTGTTGGTGTCAGCAACTTTCTGGACAGTATGTGGTTAGGGCTTGTTCATTCGTTTGTGGTGCAACCATTGGCAGCAAGCTGACTTGGTCAATCAGAGGAAACTTGCACAAGAGTCATTGCAAGACAAATGCCAAGCAGACAACCAATACCGTCACGGTATTGATGACCATGCCGCATGATGACATGATGACCATGCCGCGACGGCATGAAGACGGTGAGAAGTGAGATCGTCAGAATGAGAGACACACTTTCTCCCGCGCACGCAGATGCAAGAACTCCCGAGCTAGGAAGCAGAAATGGTATGCAGCATCCCCTAATGAAAATGAACATCAGGTTGCAGCTGCCACGGATGTGATGATATCATATATTGTATATAGGCCAGACTAGTACAATTCGATTACCGGTGGTCCTTTTTGGACCTGAGAGCCAGCCATTGGGGCTGATCTGTAACAGCAGCTGCAGACGAGGATGAGTTCAACAGCAAGTTGTGAGAGCCTTACCACTGCCTCCCCGCAACTGTCTGGCAGGGTCTCCAAGGGGAAAGCTATAGAAATGATAAGCAGCATTAACTTTGCAGACCTACAACAGACACCAGCAAGCAAGGAATGCACATTCCTTGCATGCAACAGGCTCAAAAAATACAGTGCAATACAGATAATTGCATGATGCAGCATTCAACACCGTGTTCAACATGTTCACACTGTGACAGGTGGTGAGTGGGACAGTGCAACCGCCGCAGATGGTGCAACAATGGCTGGAAGACATGAACGTGAAGCTGCTACTGTGATGCAGCAGACAGAGAAAGCCAGGTGAGACATGCAGGCAAACCTGAGTCAGCAAGCAGGAGACTGACTTGAGAATGAAGCTTAATCCGCAGCGCTCTAAGAAACAGCTGCACATGAAGGCTGGGATTGGCTGAGCTGGAGGCCTTGATTCTGGCAGAACAGATAGCGCTAGGAGACGGCCGGGATCGGGCAGAGGTACTGGTAGGTGGCGTGCCCATAATTGGTCCGGCGCACTCCCAGAGAACTGCCCAGGATCCATGCTACTTAAATACCCAGGCTCAGCCGCTTGGCAGGGCTGCAGAATGGCGAGTGGTTGACCGTCTGAGCGTTCACTGCCGTCTGAACATGCGCATCCTGCCAGGATAGGCCGAAAAGATTGTTCACTGACCTTGCCATCTTGGGCTGTTCAAACTTGGTTTCCAAAATAATTGCAGGCATCTTACAGCTGGCAAGCTCATCACTATGTTCTTTGTCCCCTTTGCAACGCACGCTGCGGGGCTGTTAGCCAGCCCTCCAGAAAGCAGGTACAACATCCAATGCCCACTAGTGTGAACAACCCAGCACTGTCAACAAATGGACGCCCACTTGAACGGTGTGAAGCTGAAGGCACCATACATGATGCTCTTGTTGACATGCCGCACAACGTGTCATTCACCATGGCATGCGGGGAAGAAAGCAGATTTTTCCTGATCTTGCTAAAAAGCCGCGGACAGCAAAAAAGTGCACCAAAGTGTACCTCAGACACCTCAACATACTAATCCGTGTCGGACCGTTTTTACCTCGAATCCAGAAATCCAACGATCGCCCTGCACATTGAGATCGAAGCTCAGGTGGCCTCAACGCTCGGCCCCTCAGAGTTCTATTGCCTCGAAGTGATGTCTGGCATCGCCTCCGTCATCCTCTTGGAAAAGCGCACGGAGTGACACATTGTCGTGGGTGGGCCCGCATCCCTCCCTCGCTAAGCAGACATGTTGCTAGGCAACCGGCAGGGTGCCGACCTGTGCCGGTCTCCGTCGCCGTCGCCGCTTCCAGTTGACGCGCATCCCGGAGGCAGGAAGGTTCAGCAGGTGCGCCCATGCAGTGCGCACCAGTCTTCAGTTGATACATCACATGCAGGGCATTCTGTAATTTTCCAGCTGTATGTACCGGCGTCGCTTCGAGTGTACTCTGATCCCCTGCTGCAGGCGAGTCCTGCGTTGTCCGGCATGCACATGGGCATGCCCAAAGTTCTGTGCTGATAACCCCCAAATTTTGCTGAGGGGATGCAGGGGAGGCAAGTTGACCGCTCCTGCCTACCTGATCGACTGTTTCTGAGGTTGATGTGTGGACTGGTAGTGAACAGCCGTCTTTCTTGCCGACCGCAGAAGTTCCACGAAGTAGCGGGAGCGCTGCAAACGGTCGCGGACCTGTCACTGAGCAACGGCGCCACCCGCAAGGGGAGGGCCGACTCCGACACGTTGATGAGCCCCAGGAGCTTCCTGGATCCCCAGCCCAGCTTGGCATCGGACAGCGTTTCCTCCGATAGGTCATTTAGCCTATCCTGCAAACACGAGGCAAGCTTCTCCACCTCCTAAGGGGTACACCAGAAATTGATGCGACTGGCTGCAGATAGCACACTTAGGCCTGTAGACACTGTCGTTGACCTGATCATGGCACCAGAGGCTTGGCTCAAAAGCAGGAGCAGCAATAGCAGGAAGCGCGGTGTTCCTCAAACACACTCATCAAGCACAGCAACTGTGCATCCAATCTGCTGTACAACCCTGTGCCTGTATGACTTCTTGGCAGTGACACAATTAGGCTAGGACCAAGCAAGTTGGATCGAGCGGCTTCCGGAAGGGCAGTGGGTGTGTTGTGCCTGCGCTGCCTTTCAGAGCAGATTCTTGTGTTCATGTAGCGAGGCATAGGGTCAGCTGCTGCCTCTACTGCCGCTACTGTTTAAAGGCCTTGTTTGAGAATTCTGCTCTTGCATGCTGACCTCTCAGGGTGCAGGCTTGCACGACGCGTTCACAGTACGATGTTCAAAGCACCAACTACAGAGGTGTGATATTTTTGCGCGCACGTGTTTGGTGCAGGCGCCAGGAGAAGACGGCCAGACTATGGCCACCCCGGTAGGGAACGCCTCAGAGCGGCTGCGCATGGTCATCACTGACAGCGACACGCTGCAGAGCCAGATTCGTCAGCACCTCTTTGTCACCCAGGTGAGTCACCTCCTTCGCCTGTAACAGTGGCTTGGCCCCCGAGTGCTGTGGAGGAGTTCAGGAGACAACATTTTCCTGAGCAGCAAGACAGAAAGTCGCCCAGAACACAGCAAAGTCCTCTCCTGATGCTCGTGGTGGCTGTACTGGGCTTTGTCAGAGGGCTTGGGACAGATTTGACTTCCCGTGGTGAGGTCCCTTTGGAATTGGGCATATGCTTCTGGATCTGGGACGGGGGGTCTGGTTTGCCCGAATTCTGTGCTACTTTGGCTGCCCATTATTTTAGGCAGATTGTAAGTTCCCGGGCCTGCCCGGAGACATCAGAAAGTGTTGACTCTCTTTTGAGGCATTCCCAAATCCTGGATGCGATTGGGGGCGTTGCAATCTGGTCGCAAAATAGAGCGTTCGTTTCTGCTACGAGCAGCGGTCCGAAACCCAGGGAGATGAGAACCTTTTAACCAAATCTGGCTACAGTGCTATATTGTGCAAGGTTGATCTGCATCAAAACAACCCTCTGTCTTGTATTCCTGCTCTTCTGCCACCAAGCCTGGTGTTTCTTTGTGCCTAGCCTCTACAGCCCAGAGGTGCAATGCCCAATTGGGAGCTGAGCGTCGATCTATGCCGGCAGGGCCGTCACATGGCGTCATCGGCCGAGCGGCCAGACGGCAAGAGCCGGCGCGCAAGCATGGACGGCCCCCGGAGGAGCTACAGCGGCGAGCTGCAGGCGCGGCGTGCCAGTCATGATGCAGGTAGGAGAGTGGCCTTTTCCCAAGCGGTGGTCTTGGAGTCTTCTGTCCGCCATCTTTCACTGGCATCTTGAGGGGCTTATGAGGGCCCGCCCACTTTTTCTTATCAAAGGCTGAGCGGGCCTGCCACAGTGCAGGTCTGGTTCAATTAAGACACTTGCTTCTATTTTGGAAGCTTGCCTTTGAGGTTGTTCCTTTGCCATCTTCTCGTCAAGGACTAAGCAGGCCTGTCATGTGTGCAGGTTTGTACATGTGCAACCCGGCTGTCATAAGAGCCCGCAGCAGCACGATGCCCGCATGCATGCGCTCGGTGCTGAAGCTGCCGCCGCTCTCGGCTGCGGCGCTGGCGAAGGCCGGGGCCGATGACTCACCGGGTGACTCACCGGGTGACTCATCGCGCCACATCGGCGGCGCTGTGAATGCCACGATGGTGTCGTGGAGCATGATCGAGGACATGATGACACCCCTGGGATCCTTGGACCGGTCCATCAGCGAGTATCTCAAAGAAGGGTGAGCGCTGCGGCAGCCGGGGGAAATGCTCCCGATAAGAGCGCCGCGGCCGCCCGGGGGAAATGCTCTCGACCGCACAGAGCCCATCTGACGAGAGCCTGGCGAGCATCAGCTGGTCTGAGAACCAGGACTCTGTTGATGGCAGGGAGTATATCCTTTACCTTAGATATAAGACCCTCTAGAGGTCATCTGGTTACTTATGACGTGAGGGGGTTTTATAACTCATACATAAGATAGAAAACCTCCCAATGGGAAAGTCACGAAAGGGAAAATGGTGAGGGTCAGGGGGCAGTGGTGGTGGGCACAAGGTGATAGCAACTTTATGCAAGAGGGGAATGGGAAATCACATAATCGGGCTGAGCGCCCACTTACTGACACGGTGGAGGCTGCACAGGCCATGCAGTGCAGCTGCTGTATAAAAACAACCTCCCACGATTCACTACATATTGTAGGCGCCCCGTCATTTTGAGCCCGGCCCAGGACAGAAAGAGACAGTTGGCATTTCAAGTGGCAAGACTCAAAAGGCAGAGAGAGGGAACTCCCCGGCATATTGTGCCCTTGGCATTCTGTTTTGGGAAGTACTGATGCATTTGCTTGGGTTGTTCTACGGGCTTGGCAGATGCTTGCGTTTAAATTAAATTCACAATCATTAAATTCATCAATTTCCCATTGGCCAGTGGGTGGTTGATGATGACTGTACTTTCAAGGGGCATCGTCCGCATTGAACCGACTGCCATGTATGCAGCAAGGCAGATGGGGGTTCTCAAGGGAGATGACAAGGGTTCCCCCCCCTTGGGGTCATTGATAAAACAACTCCAGATGATACAACTCCCCGTTTGTCACCACAGCACGGATGCAGGTTGGATAATTTATTTGTGCTCATATATTCATTGACATTGCCTGCAGATACATAAGCAGATAGAGCAATGCATCTATTTGGATTGCTTTGAAGAAGGGCTTGCGTGTGTTGGATTGCTGTAGGACCTCGGCCTGTGGCAAGACAGTGTGACAAAAGTTTGGGTTGTGCCACCTGTGTTCTGACCGCCCTGCTGGTAGCATATCTAGCATCCTTTTGTAGCATCCTTTTGCTGCAATTGCTGTTACTTGCCCAAATGGTGCATTAGAGGCAGATTGATCCCTCACCGTGCATTGGGTGATGTCAACAACATCGAAAGCTTACAGAAATTTCATGTGTTTTAGATCGTACGGGATGTTTGCTGCGACACAATTTGGTCCCTTTTCAGTGGTGTTGCAACATGTACATATGGCTGGCGTTTCAGGGAGGAAGATCTGCCATTGGCTTGGTGGCTTCTGTCTGCTATGTAGGGATTCTGTTCACAGTAATGATCATCAGTGGCTGTGTTGCACCAGGAAGAAAATTGACAGACATGAAGAGTTGTTCACCAGAGCTTGTTGTGAAGCCTTCATTGAATGTCACGGTGCCAACGCTCTTGCACGCTGCAATTTAACAATCAATGGTGATTTTGGCACATGAGGGAATTTCTTGACACCTCTTGAGCAGATCATCCTGATTACCAGTTCGGTTCAGGTGCAGACACATGGGATGGGGGTAACAGCTTGCAGTGCTGGGATGTAGATCACTTCAGTCAGGATTGCGGTGTCCTGGCTTAAAGTGCTGCAGCACAATTGTCGCGCGATGGGTGAAATATACTGGCAGCTTCATTGGAAAGACAGGCATTTGATTTCTCACAGACCTCTGTGGATCCGAGCAAATCTCTTAATTAAAAAAACCCATCTTCCAGTTTACAGTACTGCAGGAATCGCACCAGTGCCTCTACATTCGAGCAACTGCACCACACCACAGTTCTTGCAGAAAAGACTGCCCAGCATACTATTGCATTGTGCGATTTGCGCTCTTCATCAACAGCCTCATCTTGGCACAGACAGCCACTGCCTGACAAAATAATCCCTAGACAACCCAGTCTATATTTCTGCTTACTAATCACAGTAAAAGGACAAACCCTCCAGGCAAGTCTCCATTTAATCGACCAGGTCATCAGAGACCACACCTCAGAACAGCTCAAGATCACAGCAGCGCTGCCCTTGACATGTCATCAGAAATGCATCAGTTCTCCCTTGAAAACTACAGCACAAAAGGTGCAACAAACGCTGCTTTGAGACATCATTTGATAAGGCCACAGAATGCCCTTCTTAATGCATAAAATTATGCAACAACTATCCCGAGCAAGCACACAGCAGGCCCTTCCCCCCCAAAGCATGTGATTCGGCTTTACTTCCCAGTACATGTGGCTCCTTTGCCCTCCGGTGAAACCTTTCAAGTCCTTCCAGATATAGTCCCAGTGAGCGACAGCAAAGTGCGAGGCTCTCAGTCCATCCTCGACTGCTGTCATCATAGAACAGCATTAATATGGCCATGATGACTCATTTTGATATTGCAATGCTACCATAGCCTGGTGAACAAAGCAATGCAACATCTATAAGCTTGCACCCAAGAACAGAGCACTGTCCAAGTGGAACTAATCTTGCAACAGAGGCCACGTTAGGTGTCCGGCATATCACTTGTGTTTGAGAGGAGCTGACATGACGATTCTTACTAGACTGACAAGATGCAGGGATAGTGCCGTCTGCACGAACATCTTAGAAGGCCCAAATGCGGCAGCGAAGTGCAGTTTGTCCCCATTGAGTAGGATGCTCGCTATCGAGTGCTCCGGCCTGAGGCGAGGCGCGCAGCCGGGCTGTGCTTCTGCAGGAACCGGCGACGCAGCATGAGCTCGCATGCAGCGCTGGCCATAAAGGGCAGGACTGCAAAGAGCACCGCCAGCCTGATTAAGCGCCGCAGTCCCCCTCGCAGCAAATGGGCCCCACCCATGTTCACCCCCAGATGAACCTCCACCATGGCATATGCCAGGGCGTTGAGCAGGTGCAGATGGAAGCTGGTTGTCACGCTCGGCTGGATGAAGAATATCTGCCAGCCGTGCACCATGTAGGCCGCCGCATGCGTCGCCCCAGGAACTTCATCCATGTCCCTGCATGCATGCACAGGGAGGTTCATGCAATTGGAAACTTTTCACCAACAGTGGCGCCGTTCCATGCGTAGAGTGAGATTTGGTGAATGCCAGATGACTGGAAAAACACCACTGCTGCTAATAATAGAAATGTTCCTGCATGCATGCACAGAGGCGTTGGCGCGAGTGCGAGTTTCTGCTCATTGACGTCTGTGCATCTGTGCATTTTCTGACTACGACGGCGCCAGTCCTGCGCTGAGGCTTGGCTGAATGCCAGATGAAACTGGGTGGGCTGCTGGGTGTGTAACATGCTGGCTCTGAGCGCCAACAAGTGCCAACGCACTTAACTCCCTGCCAATGGCCAATCCAGTTGTCCAGCTGGGAGGCCTTGACATCATCTGTAGCCACATGGGCTGTACTCTGCTCTAAATTGCACAAAGCGACAAGAACAAGTGCAAAGGCTTCTGTACGGGGCGCCCACCTGAAGCATCATAATGGACATGCAGGCAGCAATATATTTTCAGCAGGGCAGAATTCCAGAGGCCAGGGGCGCCCACCTGACAAGCATCATGATGAACATGCAGGCAACGATGTCCCCAAGCAGAAACCACGCTTTGGTCTTCTCCCGCAGCCGCGAACACCGCCACCGAGTTGAAAGCAGCCACTGCAACACCATGTGCTCTGCGGCACATCCTCCCTGGATAATAGCAACTGCCGCGCACGCTGTTCTCGACCAATGGCAGTTCCCGAGGCAGTTGTACAGGCCTGCAAGCAACAACAGCAGAAGCACGGTGAATGAGCAACCTCTGTTATAACATAAAATGTGTGGAACAGTGTGGATTCTCCCCATGCAACATGGGGGTTGCATGCAACAGTTTTGCAGGGGCAGCATGCAAGCGAGTGCTGGAGCACCATCTGCGACTCTTGCATGAGATTGCTTGCAGCACAAGGAGGAAATGGAGCGGTACATGTAAAGCTGGCAGCTGCACTATGCACTTGGGAGGCGCTGAGGTGAACTTGCAAGTGGAGGCAAGGTTGCAGGCCTCCTGGGTTTGATTATTGAATACAATTGTGCAGGACCAAGATATGCATCTGCAAAAAATGGAAGTGACAGGGTCGCACCTACAGGCCAGGTCACTGCCATGAGGAAGGACAGCAGCACAGCAATCGGCCGAGAGCTGTCCTCCCAGTAAGCCCAGAATGCCCCCTCCATCTGGTTGTCTGGAAAAGCCAGCCAGGACCCCTGGCCCCTTCTCCTGCCCTCAAGGGCCCCTCTGCAGAGTGCCAGTGGACATCAAGGATGGCATGCATGCAACATGTCTTCAGGTGTCCTGTTGTACCCTTCTGAGGTCAATAAGACAAGCATAGAAGTGCCAGCGACTGTGAAATCTTAGTGCACTTGGCTAACCAGCAAAGAGTTGTACCTCATGATTTTTCAGTTGCGGCATGAGGCGACCTCTCGCCAGAAAGTATTGTCAAGCAGCGTGTGTGCCTGCACGCCCGAATCAGTTCAGATCCTCTACCTCAGTCATGGGGAGAAAGATCTGATCTTGGATTCCATCAATTTGGACAGCAAAGAATTACAGATCGCAAAAGATCGCAAAATGACTTGCTTTTGAAGAAAAAAGTCTTCGAAGAATCGAGAAAGAGCCAGCTGAGCTCAATGATGCGCACGTGAAAAGGAGCGCAGGTCCCACCAGATGCGCCACAGCAGGGGAACTCTTAATTGGACACACCACCACGTGCAGCCACACCAGTCTTGCAGAGCTTTCCTGGTAACCACAAAGTGAATGGGGCAAAGTCGAAGAGCCTCTAAGACAGTCCTACAGCCCACTCACTGCGCATTTTGCTCTATGTCATCGCAAGCGTAGGCGTGTTTATCGTATGCCAGAGTGCAACGAAGGGCTGTGGTTGTCCTAGAAGGTGGGATTGCAAAGATCACTTTTCCAGCTCGGCTTCCATTTAGCTTCCGATTTTGTAGGCCCCAAATCTTTTTGGCCAAGGGTTCTCGTCTTCAATGCATTTTGGAGACAGGGTGCCTTCTTATCACCAGCACGTTCGAATTGCATGCTTGGAAGACAACGTGAGACCCGTGTGCCACCACAGACCTCTGGCCTGCACAGCCGGCCACGGCAGCTTGAAGCACATGCATGCGACAAAGATTCGCATGCCACCGGCAGTGCCATCATGGAACAATAACAGGGGGTAGTCTTCAGTACCCCCTGCAGGCTGCAACAATATCCATGAGGGATATTACTCAGTGTTAACCTGCTGCAGCTGTCACCGTGCCCAAGCCGGCTGCATCAGCCGCTGTCAACATGACGTCATCTTGCAGAACGTTCAGCTGCAGCTGCAGCAGGTTAACCATGCAAGATGCGCCGACATGATCTTCGTCTGCATTACCATGAATCTTTTGCTGACTGCAACTGCAACAGCCTCCTGGCATGTTTCTCTGTGCAAATGGTAGGAAGCTGCATGCAATGCAATGCATATGCCGTGCATGCATAGATTATACCGTATACAAGCTACTCAACTTGAATACTGTGCCAACGTTAACGTAGCTCCGAGCTTAGAGTACTCGAGTCTTACAGTGCTTTACTAGTGACTAGCAGTAGTACGGTATATGAATTACGTAGATGTAATATACATAGGTAGTACCTAGGTATAAACAACCGTGTGAAACCCTGTGTTGGTGGTCTAGACCTCTCACCAGGTGCCTGACCCAAATCATCGAACCTTTAGACCGATTCATATCTTGTACTTTGATGGGCAATAAGGTTTATTGAATGAGCAACACTACCGGTACAAGTAATATTGATCCCCCAAGAAAACCCTGCCGGTGCACATCTCAATCCTGAGGCAGGTTTGCCCCAAGGTGAGACTCTACAAATGGCCCGCTAGAACAGCGGGTCATCTGCTGACTCAGCAGGTGCAAGAAAAAGTCCCAGATATTGTTTCTGCTTACACTATGCCTGGCTTGTCATCTTGACACAGAGCACATATTGCAAATGACTATCCCAATGGGAGTAGGGGAAATGCGTACCCCGAAATGGCAGCAAGGTGGAATCTGTTGACTCCGAACGGGGCTACATAAGCAAAGACGCGTTGCTACTAAAAATAGGATATCTTCAAATGCATGCACAGAGGCCGTTTGTGGGGATGCAATTAGGTTTGTGTACGCTGTCAACTTTAAACTTCCTGTGATGCCTTCCAAAAAAACCAACCTTGCTTTCCTGACACCAATTCCCTCAGCCACAAAACCGGCTGATCACTCACTGCTTCCAAACACTGCAAATTTTCAAGGTTCTTACACCTCTTGTCAAGTCCATATCTTCGGTCTTCAAAATCTGACAAATCACAATACCCTGCTTACCCAGACAACCTTGACATCGTTGTGTCTCTCTGCACGCAACGCAAACGTTGAACAGTCTTGCCAACATCTGCCTTCATGTTGTAGAGACGTCCTTGAAAATCTCACTGCCTGCTGTGCTCCCCATTGGACACTTCATCCATCGGGGGGGGGCGCCACCAATCATATCTTGATGTACTGTACTGTGAACCTGTGCAGACACCTTCCAAAATTTCATCTCGCTCATCACAACCCCTTGAAGCAGCCTCTCATAGTGGGGTCTTCTGAATAATAGCAGGACACCTGCCCCACGAATATGACACCGCACTTGAGCATTTTCCCAAAAAAGTCCTCTTCCGCAGAGGCCTCCGCCTGATACCCCTTATCGGTCTCTGCTGTGTTGACCTATGCCGAGCAACACAGACATGTGAGGTGTGCAGATAAGACTTGAAGAGCCTGTCAAGGCAACAGATTGCTTCCTGCAGACACTCAAGAGAATGCCGTCTCCACAGCTCTTGTCATTGAGCTCCTGGGCTCACACCGAAAGGATGCCCACACGTAAGCTTGGCATAACAGGAAAGAATGGCAGATGCCCGGCAAGACCAGCCTTTGCAGCAGCCTGCAATCATCTTGTGAGGACCCAGCTGAACCTTACTGAACGGTCTCGGCTGACATACTTCGTGCCAGTATCGCTTGATGAGTGCCAAGCACGATAATGGCACCCTAGATTGGCTGCATGCATGCAGCGAGGAGTGAATAGCTCAGAACATAGGCTGAAAACGCCCATATGGCGGCGGCTGAAAAATGAAATTACAGCCAGGCAGGTGACAAGTATGCTTTTGATGAAGTGCCCTGCCTTGCCAGCGCTGCTGCAGCAAGTGCCCACAAACCAAGGGGTCCAGATACCACCGCTGCCCCCCAGAGGGGCAGAAATGCGTCTAGCATCTATGTGTCTGCCTGCCCGTCCCCAAAAAACAGCACACGCGATATGAATTTGAACTCTCAACCAAATGCCTGATCGGGCGGACCAGGAACGGCCAGATCTGGCGAGCCATGCGCGCCTGTTCTGGCAGACGACGTGCCGGGCCAAATCTGGCATCCCCCGCGCCTTGAAAAGCAACGGGCAGGGTTTCGGCCAAAACTGGCGCAGCCCGAATCAGTCAAAGCCCCTCGGCCCAGTTTGGCGACACTGCGGCCTGCGCCACGCGCGCTTGCTTCACAATGGCCTCGATCTGCTCCGGTGTCTGCACCTGTGGCGGCACCGCCCGCTGCAGCAGCTGCGCATTCATCTGCATGGTTGCAGGGTCCAGATTCACAACAAACCTGCATCGACAATCAAACAAGGCGCTTTCAGCACCGCTGTCAAGGCAGGTGATGAAGGGTTGGCTCACATGGAACAGGCCCGGCTGAAGCACAGGCATATTTTGTGCGCCCCGCAAAGGTGACACTCCAGGGAGAGCAATCGCAGGTCTGACAAATTCTTCGCCAGGGCCTTAAGGACGGCTGCAACCACCCATGCATTCTCTGCATCGCACCCTATGACATGGCACACACTGCAAGCGTCTCGCTAGCTAGAAGATCATTTGATCCTCAAAATCTAGCAGGCTTCTTCTGTGCTGCAGAACGTGACAAACAATCCAGCAGGGTAACTACCAGCAGAGCAGAAGAGGTGGAACACATGAGACGCTTCATCTGTGCGGATCACACAATCCCACAAGCACAAGCAAAATTATGAGTAAGAGATCAAGCCAGGTACAATTGTCAATTGGTTATTTATTCATGGTTGCTGGGTGTGGTGTGCTGGAAGTTTTGCGGATGCCCTGATCTGCAACAGGGTAGCATGATTGCCGATCTGTGTATGCAGTCCCCATCACTATTTTAATTATACAAGCGCAAGCGCAAGCACAAGCTCAAGCAGGAGGGGTTTATTTTTTGCATTGATGACCCCTGGGAGGCGCACCAGGGGTGTTGCATGATCTCAGGGGCGGTGATGCGATGGTTGGGGTCGGGTGTCAGCATGCGCTTCAGAAGGTCCTTGCAGACGTCGCTCGCGCGGCGCGGCGGCTGGTACTGACCGGCAACGATTCGCGGGAAGAGCTGCTGCAGCCGCACGAGGTTGTTTGCGCGGTCGTCACCGCGCTTGGCGAAGGGGAGCACCGCTGCATGCATGCAAGGACAGCCAGATCAGGCACATGCACCAAAACGCCAGCTTTGGCAAATTGACATCACCATATTGCCGAGGTCATGGGCACCTCTTTAGTCAGGCTTGGCCAGTCATGTCAAAAGTTGACTTGCCCTTGAATAAAAAAGCCCAATCTCCCTCTTGAAACCATCACAGCACACACACGGACACATTCTAGCTGCATCTTTGTTACCATCTCACATCATGATACTGTCAACACATGCTCTGTGTGTGCTTGCCACGAGCGCGATCCTGCATGCGTATTTGCAGTCAATCCACTCCTGTTGCGGCACCAGTGAACCACGCAGGATCTGCTGATGCGCGCACCTGTCAGCATGACATAAAGCATGACGCCGCAGGACCAAATATCGGCCGTCTTGCCATCGTAGTGGTCGTTCAGGAGGATTTCAGGCGCGATGTAGTCAGGAGTCCCGCTCACTGACTTTGGGCGGGAGTCCACAAACTCGTTCTTGCTGTAGCCAAAATCGCACAGCTTCACTTGAGGCAGCGGCTGGCCCTCGCTCAGGAGTGTGTTCTCCAGTTTGATGTCCCTGCAACAAAGTCCATCAGATTGTGTGAGCTACGCTCTGGCACACACAGTGTGACTATCAACTACAAGCATACCAGAGACCTCGGGAAATGTAAGAACTTGCAGCGTTGCATGATGCCGGAACATGTGGCCAACGATGCCAACCGTGCTTTCCGGCATTTGACGGAATGAACTGTGACTCTCCGCAGCGGATGCTGCGCCCCAGGCAGAAAGAGCTGTAGCAGTGTGTGCAGCGCAGAAATATAGAGCGCCAGTGACTTCCAACAGCCATGCAAGCTTTTGACAGAATGTCCACATCACCATGCAGTCACCACCATGCAGTGCTGGTGACTGTGGTATGACAACCATTGACACACAACAAGAAGGCAGCCCTTTCCACTTACTCTCGCGCTAACTCTGCCTTGATGTACGCTGTCCTACTTCTCAGCCCCAGATAACCTCCACCTTGCTCATGCTATTTCGACTCCAGGATAAATGCTGGAGGGCTCGCACCAGCTGGCAACGCCCAGGAACCTTGCGTGGCTGGAGCCTTTGGTTTGATTCCAACGATATACACGAATGTGAGCTGGACTTGCTCATACCACATTCACTCCAGACAAAGGACGCGCACCGATTGGCGATGCCAAGCTTCTGGCAGAAGTCCAGCGCCAGAATGAGCTGCTGGAAGAAACCTCGGGCCATATCTTCAGGCAGGCCCTCCCCCGGCCCGCTGCCCTTGTTCTTGATGACATAATCAAACATGTCGCCGCCGCTCGCGTACTCCATCACGATCGCCAGGTGCTTGTTTGTGAGGAAGATCTCACGGAACTGCACTATGTTCGGGTGCGCCACGCACAGACGGTGATTCAGCACCTCGCGGACCACGCCTCGGCTGATACCTGCGCGCATGAGAGGACACACCCTTATATTATTAACATTACGCGCTTTTCGTGCCAAAAGGCAAGGTACCTCCTGCAGAGATGCTGCTAATTAAGGCTGCCAGAATCCTGCCCCTTGTTGGACACTCTCATACACTGTTGTACGCATGGCAAATTCCACTTTTCAATCCAGAGTCAGTGTATCTGGGCAGGCCTGCCACCTGAGCTCAGCTTATCAATCACTGCTGCTTCAGTCCTGATTACATTGGTTCTGGCAAACATGCGGAGAAATGCTGGCATCTGAAACAAAATCTATGACTAATCACAGCTGACATGGTGCGCGGATGCTGCAGAGGTGTAAGGACGGAGTATCGCTGGGGCCGGGTGGCGCCTCACATGGAGCAGCTGCTTATCTTGAAAGATGGTGCAGCATTTCCACAAGCAAGTCAAACACACAACGGGGAGGGGTGGAAGGCAGGTCACACCTGCACCCCTCTCCAGAAATTTGATGGCCACCTGCAGTGAAGGCAGAACATGAACTCAACAAACAGGAGAGAACCAGTACTCTCTGTTGAATAAAGTAGGGCTCATGATGCTGCCAGATCCTGCCATGACAGTAGCAGAATTGGGCCACAAGCAGGCCTTCAATAACATCAAGGCACCAGTCAAGAGATCACTGGGGCAACAGCAGATCGTATGCTAGCGTACAAATCCCAGCACACAGTGCTGGAGTCCGAGTAAACAGCCTGACCTGCTCATTTGTGGCGGTATCAAGAGCGAGCATCACGACGCCAAAGGTGCCCTCATTGAGATCATTCAGTTTCCTGTAGCGTGGATGGCCTGCCAGAACATCTGGCATGACAGCTGCCTCCTGCATCATGTGTAGCTTCCCCTGGCTCCAATGCAATGGCCTCCCTTTACAGCACTAGGGCACGACACCCGCCCTAGTGTTCATAGTATATGTTCCTCAAGCCAAACCTGCGTACACATCATTCGCTCCTGAACACCAATGCAGTACTGTTGAGCAGGGCAGCGATGTTGGACTCCAGGGAGCCTTCCATCAGTTCAAAGAATTTGAGCGAAGCACAATATTTTACGTGCTTCAAGGTACGTCCTTGATGCTGTACTTTTTAATTAGGTGATGATGGCAGTTTCACCTCAGATATACTCTTGAGGGAGCCTCTCAGCACAGAGCGTCACAAGCTGCCTGTGAGTGATCCCCACAAGCTTTGTATGTCTATGCTCCTGCTACACAAACGTAACTGTGTTATCACGGTCATCTGATGCCGTGATCCAGCACGAGAAAGTGAGGTCAGGTTTAGATGAAGCTAGCAAGCGTGTTGTGATCTCTGGATATTACATAACTCAGCTGTGCCCGGACAGCACATGGACTCCAGATCATAGACCCCGCAGACAATTCAGCAGCGCTTCGTCTCCTAATAAGAGTATACATCTCCTTGATTTGAGGCGCATGAAAGTCCCTTATGCAACGTCAGCAAGTGAGGGGAATGGACCTTTCCCCACCCTGCCAAATAGCTTCTCCTCGAGATTTTGTTGTCCTGTGGATTTCTGACCGCTACAACATTTGCGTCCTCCCCGCTGCTGATAAATTGACAAATATATTACGTCAAGCTCTGTACTTGAACAAAGAGACAGTGAAGTCCCGTTTACGAGACTACAGAGGCGCAATCCAAAGCATCCTGCTCACCGCCGCAGTGTTCTCTGCGCAAAGCCAAGATCTTGCTGTGACATTTGTTCATTGCATGTGGCAGCGTTTCAGATCCTGGATCTCGATCATGCACGTTGTGTAGCTTTGACATTGTCGACGGCGTTGCCTTCGAAAAGTGAAGTCAAGCAACGCCGCTTGTGCCCATCACTGTACTGCATGTAATCCAAAATAGGAAACATCGATCAATTCGGAGGCCGGAGATCGCAATCTTGGGACAATTTGGGAACGTCCTGCTCTCTTCCAAGAGGTCTCGCTCAGTGGGAAGCCAGCAGAGACTGTATTTGAGACTGCTACAGCTCGCTGGCTGGGTGCTGGCTTGTACATCGTGAGAGTTTGACACCCCGCCCCACCGCTTCAGGACCTTTAACGCTTGGTATGCCGCTCCTGACATCGCCATCTTGGTATTTGATATCTTACGAGGCACATGTGCCTCCCTTGTGGGTATGCAAAGCCGTCCTTGTTACTTCGGACACGCCTTTGTCCCCTTTTTCCAAAGCGGCAAACGCGCGCCCTAAATGCGTGTGCACCATCGGGTTACTGGGCTCTTCCTGGTTCACACAGTGCATAGCAGAAGCAGTGTGCACCAGCAGCAGCAGTGTGCACCGAGACCCGACACCCGCGATATCCATGATTTTATCCTGTGTCGGCGTAGCAGTACAGCTTCCTGAAACGCAGCACTCTGAGGCTTTGCTGCTGGCGGCGTCTGCTCCACAGCAGTGCTGAAAGAAGTGCCAGATCCAAGTTGTGGGTTTTATGTATGCAACGAAAATGGCGCAGGCCTACCTTCACTGCTGAGGGTTGTCAGCACCTCCGGGATGGTACATCCTGAACGGTCCAAAACTCGTGGTAGCGATGTGGGCACTTCGATGCGCATTGTACAAAGAGCGAAATTGATCTTTCAATGTGCCACAGGGCTTTGGAGGACCAATCTGCAGGCGTGATAGGAGTGGGGATGGCTTCCACGTTTCCCGCCACGTGAGGGAGCAAAGGGGCTGCGAGTCAGGACGCTGTGCAGCCATGGCCGTCAAAGACGTGAAATCTGCTCGACAGGAGCAAGACGGCGAGTTCGTTCACGCGCATCGTCTGCTGGCCACAGAGCTCTGTCATGCCTTTTCCAGCGGGAGCTTGGATGCCGACAGCAAGCTCGTCCTCAGGGCGCTCTTCCCGGGATGCCGCCTGATGAGGTGATCTCAACTGCCCTCGTCTCCCTGTGCCGTGCCACCCTGGCTTGTCCCTTGCATGGCCTCCGCTGTTGAAGATGTCTCTAGTGATCTACAAGGCTTCGCAAAGTCACACTTGCATGGCTCTCACAAGGTCAAGCCATGCAGACCCGCAATCAGATGCTATCCATCTCATGTCTTGATGCGAGCTCAACTCACGCCATATGAGGATGGCTTACAGATCGCAAAAATAGCTGTTTTTTGGCTCTTCCTAGCTAATCCGGCTGGCAGTGTGATAAGGTGCAACTTTGTGGAGAGTTTGCATGGCATTTTCCTATCCCGCTTTCAGTTCCGCACCCACCAACAAGCACGCTGTAATCACCTTTACTCATCCTGACAGCTAGCTGGACGATGTGCGCACGTGCAACGTGCAGTTGCCAGGGTAGTCCCACGCCCACCCAACGGCATGGTGCAGCCACCTTTGCTCATCCTGAGCGGTGTGCATGTGCGCAAGTGCAGTGAGCAGCTCCCAGGGCAGTCCCACCAAAGGCACCTGTACTCATCCTGTCACTGATCCTGACGGGTGCTTGCTCGTGTATGAATGCAGCTGCCGTTAGCTGCGCCCAGCAAGGCCTGCTGTTGTCACCTTTACTCATGGAGCTGACCAGTGTGCATGTGCAAGCGTGCAGTGTGCAACTGCCGGTGGCTGCGCCCAGCAAGGGCCTGCTGAGCGCCGGCAACATGGCGTCCAATGAGCGGCCGTCGCGCGCGATCACGCCACTCGGCCAGGCCGCAGCCGGCATGGCGCTCTGCGAGCGGCGCTGGTTCCACGTAGCCAGATCTGCGGCGCCCAGGTGCGCACCCGTTGTGAACTCGTATTCAAAGATGCGCACATTGCATCTAATGGCGGTGCAGCCTTGTCTCCCTGCTTAGCGCTCGCACAGAGGCTGCCTTGTATCTCTTGCACTCTCTCAACTTGAACTTGTCCATTGTGCGTGATCTGCGCACTTGCTTGCACCTCTACCCAATAAAGGTACTGAGAGGCCTTCTGTGCAATACTGGAGCTCCAAAGGGCTGCTATGTTGGACATGTGATGCGGGGAACGTGTAGTAGTGTTCAATGCTAGGCCGCAGAGAATACTCCGTCCCGCAGTTCAACTACCAGATGCATTGCGTGTTTGTACTGTAGCCTCACTGAGGCTGAAGATACGCTTGCTGAGCATTATGTACTGATATTAGTTTTGGACGTGTCATGTGCTCTGCAGGCTGTGCAAGTACCGGGACTTGAGCGAGGCGTTTGGCGAGAATGAGTGTGAGGCGGTGGTGTTTGTACCCATTCTGCCCGAGCTGCCCAGCTGGGCAGCGCCCCCTCCTGACTGGGCAAGCTCCAAAAACACGCGCCCCCTGACCGTGATGCCCGCGTTTGGCGTCCTCACCCTAGGCCTTGAAGCTTCCACCGTTGTTGACGCCAGGTGTGCTGCTTTAAGTGAATCCCCTGACCAGTCAAGCCATGGGGGGACTTAGGGTCCCCCTGCCCAAGCAATTTTAGCACATTGCATACAAAGTTTTACTTCAGTGCTGACCAGGCGACACCCTAAGTGCTCATACAACCTCTTAAGTGGGGCACCTCCTTTGAAGACACGCATTGCTGGGATGCTATAGGCACTCCTGGCTCGGTTTGAGATTATCCTTGCGCGTTTAGGCCTGCAGAGACTTGCAGGGTGCAGTCAAGCATCCAATACACACAATATGATTTGAGGTCAGGTCAAGTCAGGGTGCCATTCCCATTTGCAAGGCTGCAGTCAGCTTCCTCTGCGGCAGCTAATGCAGGTAGATGCAGGGCGCTCATCAGGAAACTCGCTGCTGTAGATTACTCACCAGCCTGTGCTCTTGGCACAATGACGGATGCATGCTTGTTGCACATATACCTACGCCTGCAGAAAAGCAGAAGCATATGCATGTAGTACTGCAGGCCCTAACATGGACACAGCCAGCAATGGGCAGAGGTCAAGGCTGCCACCTGCATTCCCCATGTTGCCCCAGCTTCCAGGGCAACTAGATGCAAGGTGCCGATCAGGATTTGACTGCTGCAGGTTACTCACCAGCATCTTCCTGCTGGCTCACCTGGTGGCGCAGCATCTGGTGCATAGAAGACCAAACGCGCTCTTCAGCAGGCGGGGCCTGTCCCTGTCAGAGTCCAGTCAGCATGGGCACGCTCAGCATCCAGTCAGCGACGATGCCCCGGGTGACACGCACAAAGGCGAGCCACACTTTCATCAAGTCTTGAATACACACAGATTCTGCTTGCAGCGGTGCAGCCTTTTGCTCACGTAGTTGCCCCCACAATAGTGGTGGACAATTCTTCCATTAAACATGACCCGACCGCTCTGATGCGCACTGTTGGTCTCATAGCGTGCAGAGCAATGCTCGCATCTTTTCAGCGCCTCAAGCATGCCTGCCTCTTAAGAGGAGCCTTCTGGGACTCCTCAAGAGTGTGAAGAGGGTTAGATGCCCACAGATGCCGATGTCTCCTGCCATGCATCCCTAGTGCAGCGAGCAATTTTGTCAGTGCTCAGCTTAGCTCAAGAGTCTCACAAATTTACATTGTGGGTGCAGGCTCAGGAACAAACCTGCATCAACTCGGGGGCCGGCGCTCCGAGTCATGCACATCACTGCTAGATAGGAGCCTGGTAGCCACCTGAAGTTGCAAGTTCAGATTTGCATGCGACAGCTGTTATTACCCTATGTCAGAAGCTCGATTTTGGAGCGCAGCTCAAGGAGCCATGTGCACTGGCGTCTTAAATGGGATGCCACAGGCATTTGTGCCACTGGCTGCACATTGACATTCGAATTTGGATACGAGGCGTGGATGTCTGCTGCCAGCTGTGCTGCCCCATGTCTCTCTTGTGGCACATTCTTGCCTTGGGAAAGCTAGGGCAGTGCAGTCAAAGAGAAAAAAACATTTAAAGTATGCTTCTCTTGTCGGGTATCATACAGCGGGTTGAAAGCAGACGTGCAACCAGCAATTAGTCGGGTCTGCCAGATACAGTTTTTAAGATGATGATGCCTGCTTACAAGATGGGCTATTTTCAACCCCTGTGGGTCTCTCTGTGAGTGCGTGCTCAGCTTTTTTGTTGCAATTTTCTCTCCTGTCTTGCTTCCCCTGTGCTGGCTTGCAATTCAAAATGCCCATTTCTGTTGGCCGGAGTGGGGCCAGCATAGTGTCTTTCTGTTTCTGTCGATTCTTCAATTGCCAAGATTCTTACAAGAGCTCCTTGCTCGGGCCAGGCATTGTTGCAGTTCAAAGGCTTGAGACAAATCTGTGGGTTATTTGCTTTGCTTTGATTCCTGGGCATAAGAGGCACGCAGTGTGGTATGTGCGAATGCTAGGAAATTTTTGATGAAGTGCTTCCCTTCAACTTTAGGAGGATGCTTTTGTGTCACAGGCTTGCTGTATTTAGAACTCTTACTCGTTTACTCTTCCGTGGTGTCGTGTGTCAATCCACTGTCTTATTTTGCTTTTTGCTTGTGAATAAGCTTGAAGGCTGCCCCGGAGCAAGGGACTATTGCTTAGTTACAAAAATTTGTAATGAGAGTAGGAAGTATTAGGAAGAGGAAGGTGTTTAAAGGAAAGAAGGTGGCATAAGATCACGTTGATCAGGAGCAAATTTTCATACAGAGATGAGAAGGCAGGCAAGGTTTTTGGTGGTGTGGTGGAATGCTCTTAATCTAAGGTCAGGTATTAAGTGAAAGACTCATCTGGTCGCCGATGACCAGAGGAATACAAGAAGGCTGGGCCTTATCTTGGGGTATGGTAGGGGTGTGGAATGTTCAGGAAGTTGTTCTAGGGAAACTGGAAAGTTGGCAGGATAATAAGAACAGCGCATGAGTCAGCGCTTGTCTAGGCCATGTAGGGTGCATATCTGGTGTTAGAGTGTCTGCCAGGCCTTTGTTGAAGCCTGGTTCAGCAAGTCACAAACCTGTGCAGCCGTGAATGAAGAGCGCGCACCAGAAGGCTTCCTAGGGAGCTGCCTGGTGATGTGCAACAGTAAGTGATGAAGATCATCGATTCTTTGCCATGCCATTGAGCCAAAGGAGGAATGCTCTTCTTACTAAGTATTAGTAGTATTGGGTGGCAGTTTTGTATGTGTCGCAACCGAATGCGATTGCCCCAATGTGAAGATTCCGTGAATGGCAGTGCTTTCTGCTTGTAATTTCTTGTTGTCAGGCTGAGCACTGTCATTATTTTACAAGTGCCAATTGGAAAACTCCAATCGTCATGGTTGGAGTTGTCCCATCTTTTGACGGTCATGACGGTTTTGATCAAGTTCACACTCCCGGGTGGGCCACCGTATCAATTCTCACAAATTTGAAGGCCAAGGAGATCTTTGATCATCAAGTGCGTAATACCAAAGCCACATCACACTTGAAGAAGGAGAGATGCAGATATATTGAGGCAGAGCCAGCAAAACGGGGACAAGGAAGGAAGGAGGAAGGAAGATTACATCACTCCAGCCGCCTAGGGCTGATTGGATGAACTGGCAGCATCCAAATAATCAAAACAACAATGGGACACATGACGAAGACACATGTCCTCGCACGTGATGGCACGTCCCTTTTGTGACTGAGAAACCGGATCATGGGCCGGATCCGTCTCGGAGATCTGGCTGTTGAAAAAAATATGACATGCTCGGATCAAAGTTTTATTACACGTATACAATATGAATGCCTGGGGGCCTAAGTATCCTAAATCTGCGTTACTTGAGGCCTATCAGCTTTATGGTGGTACTCCACTCTTCGACGTGGACCATGCTCGCGAGCAGAGTCCACTCTACACATGCAGGCTGACGATCCCAGCTGTCCACACTCCGAAAGGAGGCTTCACTGAGAGCTGCTTCGTCGCTACCTCCCGATCGAAGAAGGGCGCTGAGCACAGCGCCGCGGAGATGGCTCTCTGTTTCATCGCGTCACGCGGCTTGCTGCCAGCGCCCATCAATGCCCCTGCTAGACATGCTCAGACTCTGTCAGGGTGCCTGCCGAGGATCGTGGTTGATGAGGTGCATTGCCTCTCATTTCTTGAAGTGAGTCTCGCGTCACAATTCACAACAAGGGTTGGCTGACCAGGACGAACCTTGAAGCCTCTGTGTAATAGTTTTTAAGGGAATCGATCCAGGGATCAATGCTTTGTTGCAAACAATCTTGGTTTGACACCATAAAACCTTGATGGTTGTAGAGACCTAGTACTCAACTGTCCAGGTTGCACACGCAGGTACAAGAGTCGCAGCAGCGATTGGACGTCCTCAGCATCGAGCTGGGCAAGGGTGCGACCAGCAACGGCCCTCATCCACGATCGGAAGGTGATACTGCCAATCTGTCAAGGTTTTGTGCATAAGCGAGTCCCATGCAGCAGATTGTGCTGTTTTGCCGCCACTCTAAACCACACCTGCATCAGAAAGGAGCAATTGATGTGTCCTCTGACACATTCTGGCAAGAGAAGTGCCTCTGGTTGCTTGGATGATTCCCCTTGCAAAGAGTTGCGTGTGTTTTTTAACCTGTGAGAGGGCAAGTGGACCACAGAGATAAAACCAGTGTAGTGATGCATAGACACTGCGAGCCTGCAGATCACCTTGAGAGGTCTCTGTGCTCTGGAGAAGGAAAGATGCTTGCTTGCAGCACCAATGTTCCGTACAATCATGACATCTGCTTGTCAGCCTCTGGCCTCTTCTATCCTCCTGTACTTCTGCCAGATATGACTACAGATGGATCAAGCACTGATGCCTGCTAATTTGGTGTGCAGGGCCGAGCATCCCTATGAAAGACCCCTCTAAGGCCCCTTCACAGGTTCTCACAGCAGATGCAGAGCGTCTCCCAATGGACCAGCTCAGAGCAGCCCTGAAAGAGGTGAGTCAAGCGGCCACCTGGCACCTTCCGCAGAAAACCTGCCGAGACCAATACCATCAAATCTCCTCAACTGTGTGTTGTACCTCTGCTTAAAATGAGCATGGAAGCTCTCAGTTGAGCATAAATGACAGCCCCTTCAGTCACCAAAGAGAAAGAGCAGATCAGGGACATTTGAGGGATCGTGTGAGGGACCATACAGTGTCATGCTGTGCCTGTGCTGCCAGACTGCAAACATAATAATGCAGACAATTTCTGGCATGGACGACTCATCCACAAATGCACCTCACATGTGCTGATTCAAGTTTGATGGTGCCTGATAAGGCGCTCCAAGAGAACGATCAGCTGCGAAGAGAGCTGCTGACGGAGCAGCAGCGGCGCCAGGTGGCCATCACTGCGCTGACGTCACAGCCTGCATGATGTCATCGTAGCCGTTTGATGACATCACGCTATGCTGGAAAGGGGCAGCGCTGCACTGCAGCATTCTGCGATCTCCTTAGGCTGAGGAAGGGGACTGCACTCCTTGGGATACTCTCTCTGGGGGCAGCAGGCCTCTACAGTACAAAGGCAAGGCTGGATCTGCAAACAGCGCTGTTTGGTGGCCGCAGCCTGAAAGGAGAGAAGAAGCCAGCAGGGAGTGTGAAAAAGGAAGGTGCTATACTGCAGGTTCTGGACATGGGTAAGGTTCAGAAAATGGTGCAATTTGTTGAAAATTGGGTAGACTCAGTGAGAAAGCTTCTGAGGCCCCAGTCCTTACAGATCAGCAAAAGCTAGATCTGCAGTCCAAAGTAGTGCTGGGCCAACAGATAGCGTTCTGTTGCTGCAAGAGCCCCAAATGGAAGGACACCGCCAGATTTAGTGATAATAATGTCTCTCAAGAGCTCCTAGCCTTGCAGCGATGCATCGCACAAATGTGTCATTGGGCAATGCGGGTTCTGATTCCAGAGGTATCACATGCGCCTGTTGGCAGGCATGGGGCTTGTATTTATTGTCTTGGACTGCAATATTCAAAACGGGGTGAGAAAGCTTGATTGATAGTGCAGCAATCCTACGCGCCTCCGCTGCAGCGTTGCTGAAGGAAGGTGCCGAGATTGTGTGCACATACGGCTCCATTTGATTGCAGTCAAATTTGTTGGGAGGCCCACTCTTTGAAGTGCTGCTGCATGTGAGTCTCTGACAGCCAGAGCCAGCGGGGTATACCATTTGCAGTTTCATTGCCACTAAAATAGATGCGGTTTTTGATATAAATTGAGGTCGTACGTTGTCAGGGGAGGACACTATTGCTGAGGGCATTGAGCACATCAGAACACCTCTGCTTTCTATCACATTTCTGTACTGTGACTTATTCCAATGCAGCGTGGCTGCTCTGTTGCATCTGCTTGACTATGATGTCTCTTTGGGTAATTGGCATCACCTGGGGAAGATGTTGGGTCCTCCTGGCTTGAATTCCTTGGGCCAGCACAGGACATGCTTTTTGCTGCTTTCGAGCAGGATCGGAGTTATAATTTCTTGAAGTTCGTTTCTTTCCGGAGAGGCGTTGTGCTATTTTCCTGGATGACAATCAGGTCTGTGGGATCTTAGGACTTTCTGCTTTGTCTTTTTAGTGGAGCGGTAAATACCTGAAAGAAATTGGGTTGTGCGCAGCAGCTGATCTTCCATGGCAATAATTGTGGAGAAAATTGAAGTCTCTCAAATTCCTTGAAGCTTTTGTTGTAAAATATGTGTGGTGTGTTATCATGAACGATCTTTTGATGTTACGCATTGGCTATTTTGTTGAGCGAGACTCTTGCCCCGAGTTACCGTTCATTAGAAAAAATGGTGTGCTGGCATGAAAGCAGAGTGAGCGCCAAAGGGAGGACGGGCTGCCTTGCAGTGGAAGTGGAATATGTCAATCATATAGAACACATTAGCAAATGACTGTCATCAGCAAATGACTGATGTAAGTCCTCTTTGCGGCAGCATACGCATGAGCAGCTCACACAGCTGCACTTCTGATTTCTTTTAGAGACACGGCATGCGCTGATGTTTTGATTGGAGAGTCACTTGCTGTTGGCGCTGCAATGGAGACTGTTGGGTGTATGTGCACACACTGTATATACCGATGGATATATCGTTACACGTTTGCAGAATGCAAGACATGCTGAATAGGTTGTTAATTCAAGCCTGACCAGAAATCCAAATAATCCTGAGCCTCAATTTGCATCCACTAGGGCATTCCCTATCAGCGCATGTAATATAAATATAATAATATCTGAACTCAGTTCAGTGAACTGCCTGTACAGATCATGATCAAGTCCCAACCGGACCGTTTGCAAATTCTTCCACAGCATGTATGTAGTGTGGATACATGTTTAAAGCATTGCAGCCATATGGACGGCTGATCATGATGTACTAAATGTTCTGTGGACACTGACCACTGATCAAACATCCGCATGCTTCAGGCAGCACGTCAGAAGCGAGCACAGAGTAACCAAATTGCACACCCCAGGATCACACCCTCTTCCAAACCAAGCATGCTTCAAAACAGTGTTCCTACTTGTTCAACAGAGTGCACACATGCAGCAGGTCCTTGGTATCTGTACAGTACTAGTACAGACTGTACTGACTAGACTGACGCCCAACCTAGTTTCAGAGAGCTGCAACAAAGAGCCCAGCGCTCGAAACCAAATCGGGCGGATACAACGCACATCTGGGAGGGAGCAAAATCATGCCACACCATGTCACGCTTTGACTGCCAGGCAGCACATGCTGCCTTTATTGGAACCGCGCCAGAAAATGTACGCGGCGCACCCCTCGGAAAATTCACAAGCGGTTCACTAAGAAATTTACTGACCTGCACCGGCGACCCCCGAGTGTATACCTCCGCGGCCCTCGCCAAAACCCCCCGACATCCAAAGATATCCCAAAAGGGCAATCTCACAGGATTATGAGATGGCTGCCGACCCTCATAATGTAGGGTTGACTGGAGTACAAGCAACTGCGTCCTGGTTATGGGGTGCGCCAGCTCAGACCCATTAAGAATTTGGAACCTCAGCGCTGAGCTCTGAGATCTGAGCTTCCAGAGAAGTCACAACTTCCTCGATGCCTGGCCGATCCCCCAAATCCCTGGACATGCACTTCGTTGCCAGCTGTCTGTAGGCTAGGGGAGCGCTGTCTGGCACCTGCACAGACAAGCGAGGGACAACCTTGTCACTGAATTCAAGTTTAATTTCATTTTTTTTAATTCCAAAGGTGCTGCTGCGAGAGGTTCTGCAATTCGCAGAGGCCCCCCTCAAGCCTCTGCCGAAGTGGGAGGAAGGGGGATGCGGACCCCCGGCTGCGGCGGAATGAGGGTTCTCAGAAAAACAGCATCGTGCCCACGGATGGTTGATTCCTGCGTAAATCTGGCGAGCCCATCAAAGGCAGCCTGCCTGCTGACGCACCTTGCCTCCTGGCGGGAGACACGTGCAAAAAAATTAAGGCAAGAGTTGCAGGCTGTCAAGTCTCTCCATTTTTTTGACTACCATGCTCACGGCTGATGATCAGCCAGAAAGCACAGACAGGTGACTGGTTGCTTGCAGTGAATGAATCTAACTTCCCATGCACTTCTGAGCGTTACTGAAGAGTCTGAGGCTGCATTGAATTATGGGTTTTATGAATGGACGAGATTGTATGACTGTTCATTTGTCTGAAGCACTCACCTGTAGCGACTGCTGCTCCAAGACCAGAGCATAGATCACTTGGGCAGGCTGCAATCCCGCCCACGGATGTTGCCCGCAGAACATTTCGTACAATAGCACCCCGAACGCATATACGTCCGATGCCTGCGTTGCAACCAAGATATTCATCAGCAACTGTCAAAAGTACTGAGCAATGGCTCGCAGGCATGCATGTGATGCTGGCGGCTCTACGTTGCCCAGCATCGAAGGCAAACAGAGCATTGTCCATCCCACAAGAATGGTGCAAATTGGGCACGCTATGGCATGCTGCTCCCGTGCTCGCAGCGATCGCTGCACACGCTACCTTCAGGCACCACTGAATGCCATGTGGCAGATTGCAGATTGCTCCACCTACATGTCAAGCTGATGCCTGGAGGTCCATTCACTTCCCCACCTTGAGTTGCAGAGGGCACTAAAGACTGCTGCAGTCTTCAGTGCCCCCTGAAGATCACCCATCATGGGGGGTGCGCCACGTCATGATACCCGCCACTCCATGATATCCAATACATGCGACATTTTTTTAATTTCTGATGACATGGGTTTCAAAATATGCTGCTTTTTGGCAGTCTGCATGCTGTTTTACTTTTGTGTTGTCTGCAAGTCAATAGGTGAATGCCTGACTTCTGGGATGCACCTTTGCTTCTCTTAGTCTCTACGGCAGAAACCAAGCAGTCCCTTTACCGAGACATACAGGTAGCATCCAAGGAAAGAGACCCACCTTGGTGCAGCGCTGCCCGTCCACGATCTCAGGCGCCACATGGGTAAATGTGCCGCGCACAGCGCACTCCTCTCCCGCAGGAAGCTCCATGTCTAACAGCATGCACGCTCCAAAGTCCGCCACTTTTGCCGAGAAGCCGTGCTCGTTTGCAGTGCTGGAGTGTAGCAGAACGTTGGCTGCAACCAAGGACACACTCTGCTCAATCAACTGCTCCTCTGACATAATATTGCACGGCAGGGACAAACTGTGCACAAACAGTATGCTCCTTTGACTTGGAAGGGACGCATGTTGTGCAGGTTGCGCTGTTCTGATGCCTCGCATGCAGCTCCTTACTGCATGTCAGCTTTGCGAGCCTTGCTTGCTTGTCACATGGCTTGCTCTAAGACAGCACTCACAGCATGCAGAAGTGAGTGGCAGGAGGGCAAAGGCCAGCACTTGAACTGATGTCGCAGTGCAGGATATCGCGCTCGTGCAGAAAGGCGATGCCTCGTGCGATCTCCAGGGCTGTGCTGAGAATGACCGGCATGCATGCAGGCGCTGTTGGCTTTGGCTCGGTCCTAAAGAGGCCCTTGTCCACCGCTTCCTGCAGCGCACATGCAGATTTCGAAATGGACTTGTCAACGAGGGCTAGTCTCCTGGCATATATTCGGCGATGCCGGCATAACGAGGTCAGCGAACGAGAGCCTCTCATACTCTATGCCATGAGGGATTTCCCTCAGCATAAAGACTGACAGAGAGCTTCCCATGTTGCACTTGCTCGTCTTTGAAAAGTGAACACTTGCAGGCGCAGACCTCGGAGTGTTTGAGCATTTGTCCAGTGAGTGTCCATGCACTCATGCAACGCTTATCCCACTGGAATCCTGGATCACTGCTTGCCGCAGTGCATGCAATTCATGCACAAACATTGCTTCGCAATGCGAAAAGTCTTGAGACGCAATTGCATAGCAAGTTAATGATGCAGGCTTGCAGGAGAGGCATGGGAGCCACCTCGAGCGAGCCTCTGTCGCAATACTGCAGAACGAGCCACAGCTGCTGCATCCTTTCGGACGAGGCCATCTCGGTCGAGGGTTTCTCCCTGATTTTATGCTCCAAGAGCCCCACGATGCAGGGGTGATGAAGCCCCTGCGCAAATATCGAGAAGGCTTCATAGAGTGGAGGAACGGTGCAATCCTGTACCGTTCGCAGGACAAACGCACAGCACCACAGCAGCATCAACTGCAAGTGCATGACACTACAACCTGTGTGCCAGCAATGCATCGAGCTGGCTCGGTCAATCAATGGAAAAAAGTGGCTAGTATAACAAAAATCCTCTTCATATAGGACTCAGTGCAAGGCAGAGGCGGAAAGAGGCAGTGACAGATAGGAGACATTGCACGGCAGAAGCCAAAAAGACGGTGACACTTTGGAGTCAGCACAAGGCAGAGGCCAGCGTTTAAGAACCGCTTCTCCAGCAATGTTTTCAGGACGAGTTATGGTCTTGAAGGGTCAACTGGACAGTGACAGATAGGAGTCAGTGCAAGGCACAGGCCAAAGAGACACAGAGAAAAGCAGTACCCGCATCAATGCTGCCTCTGTGGGCACGCCATCCACTGTGGAGGTCGAATCCAGGATGTCCGCAATTTTGACAGCCACCTTGTCCCTCCCCAGCATCCCTCGGTAGACGCGCCCAAATGTGCCTGCAGCATTCACCTCTCTATCAGTCTCTGTCAAGGATTTACTGTAGAGCTCAAAACCACAATTCCCGGCGGTGTGGAGAACATTTCAAAGCAGCTTTTAGGGGTCTTCCTGACTTTTAAATACACCAGGGTCATGCTCCATTGGATTGGGCTTGTTGAGAGCCTTCTGTAATCTGGTCTCAAAATCATGGTAGGGATTCTATTTTGGGAGATATGGTCTCATTTAAAACACCCCATTTGGCCAAAAAACATATTCCGGGCAGTTTGAGCACTACAGCACCACCCCCGGACAAAGGACTGTCTGCAGACATCGGGATAGAGTCTAGTGGGTGAAATGGGACTTGCCCGCTCCGAGTAAGGCTCCAAGCCTGAGAGCTTTGGTGGAAGCAGTCCTGGTTTCGAGCACAGCGGGCTCGGCATCGTCCATGACAATAAAGTAGAAGTTGTGTTTCTTGGTCCAGCCCTCTCCCGAGAGCATGCCAGAAGGAACGCCGATCATCAGCGCATTCCTGTCCACCTTGTCTGTCGAGGCCGGCCTGCGGACGCATGCAAATGCAGATTTAGGATTTTTTTACTTTGAAATCGAACCCAACACCCTAAACCGTGATAGGGAGGGAACGCCCTTCAGCGCATTTCGGTCCAGGGCGGCCTGCCAGCACATGCAGACTTGTCACACATTTGCACTCAGGCGTGTGCGCATGCAAGCATGCTGCACGAATGGAGGAGCCCCCAACGAGAGCTCTTTGGCCCGCAGAAACAATCAACCTGATGGTCGTCCATGACTTCCTCAGACTGCTCTTGCACTGCTGCAGCGACTGCCTTAGGTGTTGCATGGCCTCCTCATCATGCAAGCATGCAGTGTGATCCCTCTGGCTCTTTTGCTACATGTCATGGTAGTGTTTGCCGGCTGCACCAGCATGCAGCAAGTGCAACAATAACAAAGCAGGCTCACCTGAGCGATGCTGTGAATGTGCTGCTGGTTGAAGCCTGCCCTCCACGCCGCCTCACGGCATCCAACTCGACTTTTTGCTTCGACCTGAGCTCCTCTGTGAACTTCTCCCAGGGCTCTGCCGACTACAATTAAGATCATTAGTCATTATCAGTCATTATGGCAAAGCAGAATACATCAGGGTGTCACTCAACCCCAAGCCTGCAGATCTTCATCGGGAAAGCCGCCTAATCTGCCGCACAGGGATCCAAGCCAGCTTGCGATGTGTCTATGCTGGCGGCAGCCCACAAGCATTTTTTCTCCAGCTCTCACCGCAACAAGGACATGGCACAACGCCCTTGAGTCTCAAGCTCCAACCCAGCAGAACAGACATAATAGATTTGTGTGATAGAGACAAAAAGGGGCCTTACAGCGTTGGTGCTCTCGCAGGAGAAGATGTCCCAGAAGGCTGAGCCCACTGCGTCCTCTTTCTTCATGCCTGAAAGTCACACAAAAGCCACATGAGAACGTGACAACTGTTGCATTTGTCTCATTAGTGCGCCCTCAGGTGTTACCAAGTACTAGGGAGTTGCAATTGGTACCCTGGCGCCCTTGATGGTCAAGGTCAGGCGGGTTGGGTGAGGCCTGTAGCCAACTCCATGATCTATAAAACAAGCTGCATTAACCCAACTCAGAGGCGCGCCGTCATGACAGTAATCTTGGCGCGAGTAATGGGACTTCAAGCCTCTAATAATGCAATGCAGGGCTCAACGTGCTGTATAGAGCTAATGTAGGGAATCTGCAATGATATGCAGCTCACAGTTCAGGGCCTTGATGCTTGAATGGGGAGCACTCTCATGCGCTGATGGCCAGAAACGTTTCACTGAAAGCTCCCAGCCACATGGATATCATCTTGGCATTATCAGAAACAACCTGAAAGCATGTCTAGGTGTGCCCAGACCCCGAAAAGCTGTCAGCAGGGGGATCTAGATCTAATTGGTCAAAACCAGGGAATATTTAGATTCCTCTGTTGCCAGGCATGCATGGCAAATGATGTACAGTCAAGGCCTTCAATTTCTCACCCGTCCGGTTGCAGAATGCCTGGTTGGCATGCAGGACCTCCCAGCCTGACTGGCTCACGTCCACGAAGAGGTACGCCTGCTGATAGCAGTCTATGGCTCGCTGTAGCTTGCGCGTGAGCGTCTGATTCCACATAAGTGCAGCAGAGGCCTCGATTTCGCGCGCCACAAGCTCTGAGAAATTGCACAGCGTCGCGATCCGCTCGCTGTCAAAGCTGCGCGGCTTCTGATCCCACAGGCACCTGCCCATGTCCACGTCAGACGCTGAGTCAGCACGGCTGAGGGCATCATGCATGGGTTTACATCGGACGCTGAGTCAGCACTGCTGACTAACCTCTAGCGTCCCACCCAAAAAGGCATCATGCTGAGTCAGCACTGCTGACTCATCTCGAGCATCTTGTCTCAAAGGCAGCATGCATGAGTGCACGTCAGACGCTGAGTCAGCGCCACCGCAAGCACCTCCCAGAATATGCCTCAGGGGGCCAGGTAAGTGTTTGCGCATGCAGTTCCTGATGCGCATTGCATCCGGGGAGCAAGTGGCGGCAGTGACTAGCACTTGCTCTTTAGTGGCAGGAGAGTACCGTATACTAAAATGCAGATAGGAGCGGGGCGCAGATGCAGCCTCTCTCGAATAGCACAACGGCTATCTGTGGGGCGGCAATATGTGAATATTATGATAGAATTATGTATTTCATGGGCCCTGTGAATGACCGAGGTGCTAGCATAGGTGGTGGCAGAGAAGGAAATGCAGCCACAGGCAGTGAAGGACTTACAGCGTGCCTAGCCGGTGGCCGTTGCTGGCTAGAAGAGGAGCTGCCGCATAGAATCGCATGAGAGGGGGCTCGTTGACCACCCAACGCGTGCTCGTCCTGCCAAGCACACAATCAAAGTCTCATCCATTTGTTTTTCCCTGGTCATTAGTAACCAGATGACCTCTAGATGGGGCACCCTATTACAGCATGCATAGCATAGATTCGTAAAGGGCAGGCCTGGCTTGGGCAAAGGGGCACTCAGACACTTGAGCCATTTGATGATGCCAGAAGCCATCTCGATATTTGCTTCCTCCTAGCAGCATGCCTACAACCGTATCATGTATGACTGGACAACAGCACTGAGGGCAACTGCTAAAATTGTGGCAATGCAGAATGCTCTGGCTGTGTGGGCAGAAGCCCTCGCAAGGAATTATGTGTCAGCTCTTTTTCAGGTGGATTGCCATGTACCAGAAAAACAGTGGCCCGCCTCCTATCAGTGACACACCCTGCAAATGTGTAGGTAAAGTTCAGAAGTTCAGGAAGCAAACCTGGCATCTAGGAGCATGTCCTCAACCACCATTGCCTGAGGCGTCTCAGGAACAAGGGTCCATTGGCACACGCCAGGCAAGGAGAATAACCCTCCTGCCTCTATCTTCCCCACACCGTCCTTGATGAACGTGCCCTTATCCGTGAGCAGCGCCACGCAAGCGGTCTCCACCTGCATGATTGCGCACAGCAGCTCCAACACTGGACCTGTGCACACACAAATGATCCTCATGGAGCAGCCCCCAAAGTGCTCTTTCAAAACTTTATAGCGAGACGGCAACAACCTCAATTAAAGAATTTGATTTTGAGGATGCTGTCTCACGTATTGCTGCATTTGAGGTGCTGTCTGCCCTGATGACCTCCTCAACAGTTTCAAGCCGCTCATCGTTGTCAGGCGGCAAGCAGGGGCCTAGCTCCGAAGGGAAGGGTCGTCCAAGGATGGTGCTTCGCGTGTGTGAATTGAGGTGCACTTGCGCAACCTGTGTGCCAGGCAATAAAGTCAGGCAGGACAGCGTTCCAAGTCTGAAAAGCGCAGTGATGTCTCTAGGCCATCTGCGCATTCAATAACGAGGTTCGGGATGCTGAGTAGTATAATGAGGTTGGCTACTGCACGCAGAAGGTTTGCAGCTAACTACAACCTGGGTCTGCAAGGCGGATGAGTTCTGCAAAGCACCTTCTCAACCAGAACGTCCGCCATGTACAGAACTGTCAGAACATGACGTTCCCCTCAATATCTATACTCCGATCTGGAGATCGCGCACGCAGCAGCTGCAGCAGCCAAACATCAACCGTGGGATGGTCAGACAGGCGGAAAGCCCGTGAAGTCCTTGTGACCGTGCCTGAATACGTGAACACTTCTGTACTACACTTTGGAGACAAATTCTGAGGTCTTCTGTGCAATCCTTGCTCCCTGTACCGGCTGGTCTGAAATATCTGTTCTGTCCTTCGGCACTACAGGAGCGTATCCAGCCGATTGAAAACCACACAAAGCCGAGGGGAGGGTATGCTGCCTGAATAGGCAGTGCATGCTTGGTCCATCAGGAAAAGGGTGACGATTCAGTGAAGATTCTGGCTTTGAAAATGCCTAATTACTGTTCTAGCACTGTCAAGATCATCCATGCAATTGCAGCATCATGCATGGATGTGCTGGGAGTGCCAGGGACATGTCCCTGGCACTCACAGCGTGGTTGCTTTCACTGAAGCAGACATTGGCAATGTCTGCGAATCTCTCCGGATCCAAGTTCAACTTTCTGGGAAGAAATTTTCTGGAATGATTTTTCCCAGGCTCAAAACCCTCAAGTACTATGGTATTCGTAATGTGCAGCAGGGCCCATATTTCAGCCAAATTGCACATGTTTCAAATGTACAGCTTGCCACACAGGCCCGGGGATCCCGGGGATCCCCTTCAGTCATTACTTTTCAGGGCAAAGATACCCAGTAAGCCCAGCAGCAGGTATTTCACATAGGGGTAATGGTTCATGACAATCGTCGCCATGCCAATGTATGGCATGTACCTGTATCAACGAGGCACACAGCATTTCAGAACTTCACCCATGCAAGGAAATAGTTAGAAGAGCAGACCTCTTGTTCTGACTTAGACTCTAAGTTCGGAAGTAGTAGGATGGATTAACATACTAAGCAGTCGGAGTAGTATACCCTCATCCTTTGATACCATACCATAGTCAGCACCATATTTCCCGCATAAAATACTGATTTGCCTTCAACTGGTCCATAAATCAAGACCCTAAAATGCAAAAATAGAACCTATTTGAGTCCAGTTTTGGAAAGCTCTCGCTGAGCCCGACCATTTGGTGATGAAAAATCATTTCAATGAAGGAAAAGACTCTTCAAAACAGGTCCAAACGTTTCACGCATGTTAAGGGGTGCGGGAAATATGGTGCTGAATACGGTATGCCAAATGCTGCGCTTGTTAGTCCACCCAGTGAATACTGAGGAGGGGCTCGATTTGCATGTGGCCTGCCTGATTGCTCATTTGAAATCGGAATCTGAAAAGCAGAAACAGAGGCCAGAGAGCACAACAGCAATCTCACTCAGAGATGAAGGTATTCGTTACTGCCTACGCGCAGATGATGTCTACTTTTAAATTCAGGCACTCACCCCACTACTCGGCCCATGAGGTGATCTTAATGGAGCCACATCTGCCCTGTATTGTAAAGTACCCTGTCATCGCCAGGATTATTGTCTCCCTGCAACCACACCAAAGATCAAAGTTGAGCTTGTAAGATGCGTCAGCCATTTTACTGTACAGTTCAGAGTCCCCTAGCCAAGAGCATTAGCATTACTATTACACTGCTTTTCTGCCAAGAGGCAAGGTGCGTCCTGCAGACAAGCTGCAGCTGCAGCCAAAAGTATAAAAAACAGACTGGTATATTTCTGTCCACTTCAAACCAAGAGTATACAGAACACAAAAGGCCGTGCGAGCGCCAAGGAAGGAGTAAGGGTTGCCTCGCGCTGTGAAAGCGTTGCACTACAAAGCGTATTATATTGAACATGGTCATCAGTGCTTTTGGGCCGGGAGATTTTTGGTTTTGTCAATGCAACTCCTGTGTGTTTATCAGGAGCCAGGTTCTAGCTGCAAGGTAATCGTGTGGCCTTAAAAGCCATAGTGGGCCAACTTGAGGCCTGCAAAAGGCTGCACCAAGACAATTCTGCGCACACGTTTCGGTGCAGACACACCTTTGTCAGAATGAGGGTGTCATCGATCTTCCCAGTTCCAGGCTGCTTCTCATGCACTTTGATGATGCGATGCAGTGCATCGGATGCACAATGGGAGTTTCCCGTCCCTCAAGATTAAAAACCACCACCTCCCCAGTCCTGAAGGGCGATTGGCCCTTGTACAAGAAGAAGATGTCCCCTCGGTAGAATCCTGGCTCCATGCTGCCGCTCAACACAACCACCACCTGCATATGTCCAATCCTTGTGCAAAGGGGGGGTTTTGAGTGCTTCGAAGTTCTAGAAGTGCTGCATTCACAGCAAGAGAAAGGCAGACTGCTTGTGTGTTGCAGAGGATTTATTGGCCACAGGACGGTGTCTCTATGCTGAAGCTTGGATGTGTGCACACCGGAGACGCGCTGCCTGTGAAGAATATCAGCCCCTTCCACAGCATCGCCACGGTTGCGACAATGAGACCTGCGGAAGGCGAAAAGTGCTCGATCAGTGTTGATGGTCAACCGCATCAAGGCAAAGAAAGGCAGGCAGCCCTTGTGCTCATTGCCAAACCTTGGTCAATGTTTGAAAGGTGGTGATAACAGAATCTCCGAACTCAAAACTCCGGGACAGCTAGGAACATAATTCTGAAGGGAAGCGACAGGAAATACCTAGGTGGAGCCCTTGAGTTAAGAGCTGTCGAAGGTGTACGTCTGCAAGCCCGAGGGAGGTCAGCAGCCATCTCGAATGAGACCTGGACATGGTTTCTTTCTATCACTGTTCTTTCCTAAGAGAATGGATCAACCGGACAGGGTACTCCGGAGCCAAATTATGCATCGGAAAGCTGGGAAAAGTGGCTATGCAGTTTCCATTGACTCCACTATCGATGTCAATACTGATGTCACTTTCTTTGATAAGCTGGAAGGACATCCGCCCGACAAGTACTCCTTGAAGGCAACCGTCTGTCCCACCTTCAGGTACCCCTGGGGCCAGCTTCTCCAAACGCAGCTTCCTCCGAGAGGGAAGCTAAAGCTAGCTTCCAGCGCTGTAGAAGTTCCATCTGAGTCTCATGTGAATGGCTTGTAAGAACCCTTTCTCAGATCTGGACGCCATAGATGACTCACAGGAGAGGCAGCGGCTTGCCAGGATTCGCGCGAGCGCAGCTTTGGCCCGGTCAGTATGTATCCTGTCAAGTGCATTGCCTGAGGACTCCGGGTCCGGGCCTGTATTGACATGAGGCAGGAGATGGAGCACATGGGCGTGCGAGCCGACGCGCTGCAGGCAGAAAACCAGCGGCTGCGGCTGCTGCTAGCACAGAGAGATCAGGAGGCGATGCGGCTGCGGCGGGAAGTGGGGCGGCTGCGGGAAGTGGGGAAACCGCTGCAGCTGCCGCCACCATATCTGGGGACCCCGTTGCCTGATCTGGCCGCCATGGCCGTCGCCGACTTCGCCGGCGCCGACCGCGCCGCCATCCCGCCATCCGCAGCCGTGCACAACTTCCCGGAGGGTGCGTCGTGCGCACACCCACCAAGCTGATTTGCTGATGAGGAACCTCTTCGTCGATGCGGCAAGACTCTTTGGGGTGCTATAAAGAGCTTCTTGCACATCTGTTATGCCGTTGCCAACCATCATTCAGATGACAACATCAGCAACTGGCAGCAACTCAGCAAGCAAGGACTGAGCGGTCGGCCTAATTGGCGTGGTGCTGGCATCAGAGCTGTGTCATCACCTGCCTGACTAATGGTGTCAGCGGTGTTGCAGGAACTGCATATGGAATGCCGGAGCAGGACATGCCTGCCATGCCGGAGCAAGCTGTTTCCCGGAACATGCAGCAGTGCGAGATGCATGTCTTGTGCGTCAGGAGTATGCATGCTTGGCAGGTAGTCGAGCGTCTTAACACTGTCTATCGAGAGAATGTTTTTTTTGTTATATTTGTATATATATACAGAAAGGCCCCGGATGCCGTGGGCGGTACAAATATTGAGCACCATGCCCACACTTGATTGGGTCCTGCTTGGATCTGGCGACACCAACAAGGGTTAGGATTGTGGCAGCCTTCAAATGCAGCTTGTCTGCAAGACGCGCCTTGCCTGTTGGCAGGACAAGTGTGTAGTAATATCAACAACAACAAGAATGATAATGATACAGAACAATGTCTTTTGGGTGAATCTGAGGTGGGCTGTGAGCCTAGTGAGTAGAGTCCTTCACCATAATTTTGGCATTGACAGCTCAGTATAGGAATTATAAGCCGGATACAAAATCTATAATTTGCAATTGTGCATGGCGGTTTGGTGGTGGGGAATATGTGTCCTGTGTACAGGTGCAGAGCTAAATGGCCCCATCTTAATCACCGTACATGAGCAGATGACAATTCGTACATCATGTGACATGGCACTTCTGCACCCTTGAGGAAGAAGCCTACAAATTTGTGCGGGTGGCAGTCGGTTTTGAAGGTTGCAAATCTTCATATGAACAATTCTTTTTTCTGGCAGCACCTACATGTGAATATATGCAAAGTGAAAACTCTCCTCATGCAATAGTCGCATAACCGATGGACACTATGCGCACAAATGCCAGCCACTTGCTCGAGTTTTAAATTTCAAGTGAGCATATCGCTTGCAACATAGAGTAATATTCGTTACCCTGCCTCGTAAATGGAAACTCAAACCTCTGTCATGGCTAATCAGCGCTCCGCCAAAAAGCCATATCCTCGCGCCACACAGTCAAGCACTCTACGATGACCCAAAGTTCCTTGCTTATGTAAAATCTCAACTCTAAAAGCGCTGTAAATTTTGACTCTGACCGCTGTTGAAACCCTGCAATTTTCAATTCAGTACAGCATGCAAATAGCCAGACCTCTGATGAGAAGACAACACAAGGGACCTGGAATTAGCGCCTGAACCCCTAAAATAGCAAAAACGAAATTGCGCAATTTTTGGTCCTCTGCTTCTGTCGTATCATAACCGCCCTTGCTGCTCCAAACAGCAGATGCACTTGCACTGTGCGTTCATCTTCCATCTCAGCTTCAAGCCTTGCACCATCTCCCTCATGCAGAAAACTTGCACACCCCCCCGACAAACGGAGGCACTGCTGCAGACCATCTGACAGCTAATAAACGTCAGGAGCGCTCCCCTATCATGACACCTTCCACGTTGAATTCCACACACACTGCTGACCCTCTGCGGTGCTTCAAGGGGGCTTCCTTCCTTCATTGTTCCAAATAGCGTGCAAGCATCGCGCAGTCATATCTAGAAAGCTCTTTGCTGCAGAGGTGAACACCTCAGCATAGCACACAAAATCATCAGTTCATAAGATGAACTTCATATTTATAAAAAAAAACATTCCTTGAGCTGTGCACAGGGATGCGCATGCTGCAAAAATCATCACAGCACTGACATCCAGCATTCGCTGTAAGTTTCTCTTGGCCCATCACCCGAATCAGAGCGGAGACAGCAAAAACAAGAGCAGGTACCAGCGCCTGCAGTCTATTATGTCGCCTCTTGACAATTCAGGCGCGAAAAAAGCAGACAACCAGCTGACGGATAAGAAATCTGTTTTCACATTATTGAAAGTTTAGGGTTAAACCTACCCTAAACCCTAGATATAAAAAAGAAATCAATGGCAAGAGCAGGCTAAAAAAAACGGGATGCATGCTGCGAGAATCATCACAGCACTGACATCCAGCATTCGCTGGTCTCATGGCCCATCACCCGAATCAGATCGGGTACAGCACCGACAAGAGCAGCGCCTGCAATCTGACATTACGCCTCTTGAGTAATTCAGGCGCGAGAAATCAGCAGCCACCAGCTGACAGATAGAAGAGAGCAATCATCGAGGTCCACAACGCGTGCTGCAGAAACCCGGCTGGCCTCGCCCTCCTTGCTGCAACATCCTTGCGCCTCCTCAACAGTTTCTGCACAGCTCTCTTGAGCTCCCCTGGCCGAGGGCAGCAGGGCATACCCCGCCTGCAGCTGCAGACACTGGCCGTCCACGCCCATAATATGGCAAGAACCGCTCCCATCGCAAACGGTGCTGGCCTTGATCGTGGCACAGGCAAATCCAGCTGTGGCCACATTGCGCTCGCCGCTGATAAAACGCAGCAGTCGCCGCGCTACCGTCGCGGCGCTTGGCCGCTAGAGTTCCCGCCACTGCCTCGGGGTTTGCCGTGGCGGGGGGGCCGTCCGCCTGCATTGGCTACTATGGCGGCGGAGGTAGCAGCGGTGGCAGCGGCGGCAGGACACCCGGTCAGGCCGGAGATTTCGCGCTGCAGCCAGGCAATCTCAACGTTGCGCGCGGCAATCTGCTGCTGCAGACCGGCATTGTCCTTCGTCAAGAAGTCCGTGCGCGCAGTCAGCATGTCAAAGTCCCGCTGTTTGCGTTCCCTGTGCATGCGAGCCACAAGGAGTCATACATCTAATCAGGTTCCAAGTGAATGCGCTCAGTCAGCACTTGATGATCTACGCCTAAACAGCCTCAGGCGAGAAAGCACATTGCGACACCATTCATGAAAAAAAGCTGCGTTTCACCGTTACACAACCAGACCCCAAGCACAGCTTGGTGGGCTTCTGCTCGCCCTGCAAGGCCTGCCTCGATAATGTGGTATTATAAACTCTCTGGCAGGGACCAGCCAGAGTGGAAAATCCCTCTTGACTGACTTGACACACACTACTAACACAAACTACAAACTTTGTTGACTGCTATGCAAACAACAAAGGGCATTTGCCTGGAGGCGGCAGCCGTGTTGCGGTTCTTGATGAGACGGCGTTGCTTCTGGTGCTCCAAGGGGTCACTGATGGCGTCCAGATCTGGCACCGGCAGCTTCTTCTTTCCCCGCTTCTTGCCTTTCTTCCGGTCCCCTGATCCTAGACAAATCTCTCCTTGCGCTGCATCACTTGCCTCTATCTCCACGGAAAGCTCCCTGCCAAGCCAGACACGCCCAAAGTTGGCAACACTGCCGCAAATCGAGATCAATACCTTCAATGGCCCTGAGAAAGCAGAGTGTCAAAGCATAATGTGCAGTGGCTTCTGACGAACCAGTACACAGAATTGCAGGGCTGCTGGGCAACCGCCAGATGCCTCGATACAGAGGTGGTCGAATAATCAGAACAGCGCACAATGAGGACGGCTGTTGGTGTGGCGGTGGCGAGGATGGACGAGGACGACGCACGACAAATGAGTTGCAAGGGACCCTTACCCCACGTCTATCGTGGCGTCACCCGTAGAGTTGTTACCCTCCAGCAGCGAAGAACTCCATGCTGCGTGATCTGCCTATAAATGAGAGCGCGCACTGCATGGGCCAAATGGTACCAGGGTTCTCAACGTCAGCTAGAGGATCCTTTGGTGCATGTTGGCCTGCGCCACGAAGGCGCAGCTGTCTTCCGGCCTGGTGCGGCGTGCGGGAAGGCGCCAGTCGCTCCGCATCTGCAAGTCCACCAAGCAAAGAAAATTAAGCAGCTGCACCTTAACTTAACCTGCTCCTGTCTTTGTGGGAGATGAGGGACCATAAGCCCTGGACAACCGGCGCTCGCCATCGTTTTCCTGGACTGGACCCCGGGTCGATAAAGGCCCTTCAGGACTTGAAAGCTCTTAGGAAGGCAGCATGACTGACTTTTCGTCCATCCCGCTCAACACTTTTTCAAAGCCGACATCTGTAGATCGAGACGTCTCGAAAACATTGAATAACGTCGTTACTAGTCAGAATGATGGCCATGGTCCTCTACGACCATCACTCTGACTACTACATACGCTACTCTAGGCGCCCCAGTGCAAATTTCAAGCTCATTAAGATCTGCATTCATGGACGGAAGGTGACGCCTTGCGGGGGCCACCAGTCACCTACCCTCGAGCAAGTGGAGTGCAAAATCGCCAAAGAGGGTCCTGTCATCCATGGGCAGGTCCCTGGCTCGCCCCTCCTCGTACGGCTCCAGCTGGCTCCAGTCTTGTGCCCCAGGCCAATGCGCCGTGTTGCGTTCTATCACAGGCTGTTCCCAAGCCCGGTCCTGCCCATCGAAGAGCATGAAAGCAAGAAAGCGACGCTGGAGCGGTGCACACGAAAGCCGGCCAGGGCACGAAGCCAGCGCCACCGGAGAAGTATCGACGCTGCCTCGCCTGATGCGTCAAGCAGGCTCGGAAAACCACTGAGCAGCCCTGCATGCGCTGTACTTTGCAAGGACGCTTCTCTGCACCTTTTCCTCTCGCTTTTCAGTATGACACGTCGATGTCCGCAGTTCTACGCATGCAGGCGTCACAAGACTGGAAGCTTCTAGAGACCGCGTCATTATTCACCTCGACGGGGATACGGCCGCTGGCGTGGCAAAGCCACGCTGTCGCGGTCGGATTCGGAGAATCGGCCGAATCGGCCCTCCCGCCATGGAAAGTGGTCGATGTCCTTGAGGCGCCAGCCCTTGGTTTTCCAGGCCATACTTATTGAGTCGCCCAGGCTTGCTCTTACAACAGCCCATCAGTGCTCGTTGCATGCGTGTGTTTCTGAAATTTAGGATGGGGTGTCACAGCCTGCCCAATGTCTCGGGCCGCTGGGCAAGGGTTGCTCGGGCCCAGAGATATTGCTTACGTCATAGTTGCACCATTCGGATTCGGCAATTCGGCATACGGTGTATATTCGGTCGTATATTCGGTCTTTTGAAAGTTGGAGCACCGTATGGCCTAACATTCGGTGATGACGTCATTACACGTGCTACCACGTGGACTTCTCCATTTTCTGTTCTTCATCCAATTAGCAACCAGCACACAACATGAACAGCCAAACAACACTCTCAAATGATTTAGAAGAATGCTAGCAATGATAAACAGAATAGCTCAAGCTGTTCAGTGGCATTGCACGTCCTTTTGACCATGCATGCATACATCCCATTGAGTCTGGGAGCCAGATTTGGCAAGAAGGAAAGGTCACGTGCGATACATTACATAATTTTGGCTTTTGGATCGAATATACGGCCGAATGCCGTATGACCGTAGATTCGACCGAATATACGGCCTAAAAATTTCACCATGACCGAATGGTGCAACTATGGCTTACATTGTGACCAGCACGTGCTTGGGGATGAGCGCCATCTGGTTTTTGAGTGCCCTGCTGTGCAGTCCATTCGGGACCAATATCCTGTTTTGTTTGGTGCCGCCATTCAGACCATGCAACAGTTCATGTGGCAGTTGGATGTTGTCAGTGTTGCACACTTTGTCATGGATTGTTTTGATCACTTGGATGCTGTCAGTACATCCAATCAGCCCTGGGCGGCTGGAGTTGATGTGTAATTTCCTTCCTTCCTTCCTTCCTTGTTGGTGACTTATTAGCACCTTTCTCACCATCCGACAGTATGTAAGAACATATTAACTGTTGTTTTGTTTTACTCATTTATCTGATTGCACGCTTAAATTTTCTTGCCAAGAGGCAAGGTACGTGTAGCGGACAAGCTACTCCCCAAGGGGTTGTTGTTGTTCTTACATACACAGCAACCTCAGCATATGCATGCAGCACATGCGCCACACAACATGATGCAAACAAGTATACTATATAATACGTATTCGCTAGCAATACTAATCACTTCAGGAACCAAAGCTTTGATTTTATTGAATTAGTATTGGACTTTAATATTATGTCAAGCATATGATAACACTACGAATAACAGGGCATACATGGACCATTTTTAGACTGTCCGAAAGAGACTTAGGCTGTCTGTCGGCCATTTCATATGGCCGACTTTCTGGCAGCAGGCCGAAGCGTCGTCGATCTGCCTCGAACTTGGCCGACTGCAAAAGCGCCCATGATTGGCCGAAGTCGATCGGCCATGTCAAGGGGGGTGCCAAAGATCACTGAATTAAGCCCTGAAAGAGGCATGTAACGTCTGCGCAATGCCCTCTTACACATTCTACTCTATACCAGCTTTCATACGGTGGGCGCCTTGCTTCCTAAGATTCTTTCTACATAGCACTCAAAGGGGAGCCTTCTTGCTGCACTTAGAGAAATCTGCAGCTTCCCAGCTGGGCCCGATGACACGCCCTTGAACATGAGGCAGTTGCTGACATTTGAGCCAGGCTCACTCTCTTCTGCTCCAAATTCGAGCCTCCAACTTTTTGCATGAAACGTTCTGCTTTAATCCACACACGGCAAAAAGGAGGCACGCATATTGTTTTCGCAGCGCAGCAGAGGTACGGCGTCCGCAACAACGTGTAGATGGTAGTTCAAACCACCCACACAACTCAACTTTTGGGAACGCTCCGCTTTCAGTCCCACATCCTGACGTGCACTTCAGATGTTCTTAAACGCATTGCATTGTGTCGCAGGCTGCCCGGCTATAGCAGCGACATTTGTACACAGACCCAGGGGTTGACATCAGACAGTTCAAATAAAAAAAACATGCGCTGTGTACCGTGGGCTCATACAGTAGGGACGAGGCATTGCTGAGACTTTATGACTGACGTGATAGCGCTCGGAGAGTATTGTACAGTACCGCTGCTGTATTCTGTAACAACGTATTACAAGATGGATGGCAACAACTTGAAGTCGAGCTGCTGATGCTGCCGGGCTCTCGAACTGCCACAATCCGTTCACACTAGCATAGATACACTCTCAAGAGCATTTACACAGCACTAGCACGCACATGCAGAACCAGAATCAGCAAAAACTGTTTGGCCTAAGTCTTGGCCGAGGAACGGGCGACACCAGAAAATACCGGCCACCCCCGGCCATTCTTCGGCCATTTTGGACTTGGCCGATTTTTAGCCGAAGTAGGTGGTTTCGACTGTACCTCGCCCGGCCGATGAATACCCTGTTATTCGTAGTGTAATGCACTTTCTTGCATGCGTTAGACAGCGCTTAGACAGCATGAATGCACATAGGACCCCCGAGAATTACCTTGCATTCAGCCTATGCAATTCCTCATTCCACAGACATGTAATCCCATGACATGACCAATTGATCTACCCACGGGTTTCTACATCACCACCAGCATACCATGCACAACATGACATCAAATCACCCCTCGCATTGCCCACTTGAAGGCCCGTGAAGGACTGCATGCACCTTGCTTCAAGCCAGACTGCAATTATGAAAGGCTGTGCTATAAAGACCTTCCCACTCACAGCAAGTGCCAGTGAGTTGCACTGGCTGCAGCCATCTCAACAAAGCTGAAGCAAAAGAGGCGCGCTAGTGGAAATTTCTCTGAAATGCACCCTCAGAAGCACCGCAGCCAGGCAAGTCTGCCTCTGCATACTCCCAGAACTTGACAGAGCAATATAAGCCACCAGATCAGCTACGACGTCACTGGCAGTTCACAAGCAAAGCACCCGGCGCCCCCGTTATCCAAAGCGATATCACCAGATTGGGGTTTCCCCGAATATAGATCTCCCTTGTGTACGATTGCATTTAGACCTCCAGATTGTAATTCTCCTGCAGTATGGCATTGCAGGAGGCATGGCCACAAGATCAGCTAAGGTAGGGCCAGATGTAGACAAGGCATCAGCAAGGAATGGCCAGATCAGGCACCGGAAGTTTTGCGCCAGAAGAGGCAACAAGCCACCCACCAATTTGGGCACCGACACTGGCCGCGCCAGATCAGGCACCGGCAGCCAACAGAGCCATATCAGGCAAGTGGGGTTCCATGTTACTAATAAAGTAACAAACATAGATCCTCTTCGACCAGGCTCTCGAGAGCCAGGCATGCACAAGGCATCAGCGGGCGCTGGCCCACAGCTCGCGCAGCAGAGCGAAGCGGAAGGTTCCGTCGTTGGAGCAGTCTGGATCGTACATCTCTGCCAGTGCCTCCACTTCGTCCTCGCTCTCATCGTCCATCTCCAAGCTCACCTGCGCGCAGACGGGAAACGGCAAGGGTTGTCAGAACATGCTAATAGTATGCGTGATAGCGTGTCCCACCTGTAAAGAGGTCATCTCAGGCCTTGAGATGCAGAGAAGCACAAGGTAGAGGGTAGGTCAAACAGGGAAGAGCATGCAACATGCGCGCAGACAAAGTCCCGGGCAAAAGTCCCGGGGTGCTGACAGCAAGACTACCGTTGTCACCGGTCTCAAACCCACACTATTGAAAATTTGGGGAAATTAAACAGGTTCCCGCAGGGACTTAACAATCAAAACATAATATTTTACGTTCGGGCAAGCTCATATTCGGACCAATTTACCAGTGTCTTGTAATTTTTGGGCTCAACGTAGGTATATAACGATCCCGCAAGCACTTTCCCGCACGTCAAAAATATATTATATTTCGTTCCTGCAAGCTCAAACATAATTGACATGTGTGGGGTTTTACACCGGTCACTACGGTATGACATGTCAATTCGCCATTTGCTCTCATTTGTACTATGGGTTTGTTGCTCGCTTTCCTGTTTATTTTGCTGCATCTTCCTGCCCATGTAACCTTCTCCTGGCCAACCTCGCTTCAGAGCTAAGTGCTGCTGGTAATGTAATTACCGGTCTAGACCCCGTTGAGAACAGATATATTTGACCAAAAAGGGTTGATAAATAAGACCCTATCTCCCAAAATATACACCCAATGAAGATTTTGAAACCAGATTCGAAGAGCTCTTGACAAGCCTGATCCAACAGAGCAGGCCCCTGGTAATAAGAATGTCAGGAAAACCCATAAATGTTGCCTTGAAAAGTTTCTCGCACCGCCGGGGGTGCGGGGTTGAGATTGACCACTACGGTATTTGAGGACTCACCGGCTCGATGAGGCCGTCTGCGAGGAGCTCGGCTTCTGAGATTGGTTCGTAGGCAGCGTGCAGCTTGGAAGTTGGGCTGCTCACCGGCTCTGCGCTGGGCGTCTCATTGTGCAGAGCCTCCAATAGGCCTGCACAGCACAGGACACACCAAATCTCAGGAACTCTTCGCGACAAAAACACTCCTGTGAGAGCTTGCAGCCAGTGGACGATATCTGCAGCTGGCCTGAGCCCTCACAGCGCTGAACATATAGGGGACTGTCAGCTGAACACAACAGGAACAAGGCCCAAGAGCCCATTGCCAGTAGAAAATGCAGACAGGAAAGAAAGGTCTGCCTGCAATTCCTGGTCTCAAATGTGTCTTGGAGAGATATTAGACAGGAGGACCCTGTACCCCTAGTACCCCCTTTGAATCACAGGGGGAGACTAAAGACTACCCCTCGCACAGGGGAAAGTCTTCAATACCCCCTGGGAATCAGGGAGAAAGGGTGATTACCCGGCGGCAGGGGGTCTGGCGCAAAAATTTCAGGCGGAAAGTGATTGCCTCTTTCCATCTGAGTGTTCACCTCAAACTGCAGCATCTCTAGAGGGCTTGCTGACAGTGCCAACAGCGCCAGCACAGTCTAATACCACTGATGCAAAAAAGGGGCAGGGCCAAGGGTCCATCTCAGGGTCCAGAAACCAATCAAAAGATCTGAGCAAAAGGGTAATTTACCCGGCGGCAGGGGGTCCGATGCGAAGTCATCGGGCACCAAAGCCGTTGTCTTTTGTCTCTGTCTTCATGTCGCACCATGGCAATTCTTGAGGAAAATCACCAGATCAGGGTCCAAAACCAAAAAAAGAGCGCAGTGCAAACGGGTGATTTACCCAGCGGCAGAGGGTCTGGCGAAATGTCAGGCACAAAGCGCTTGCCTTGTTCATCTCAGTCTTGAGCTGAGCTCTCATACTGCAGCAGCTCTAGAGGTAAGGCTCCATCTCAGGGTTCAGAATAAAAAAACGGGCAAAGGGTGGTTTACCCGGTGGCAGGGGGTCTGGTGCGAAGTCGTCGGGCAGGAAGCGCTGCAGCAGCTGGCAGATGCGCCGCAGGGAGAGGCCCGGGACCACCTCGGCCCGTATCGCGCGGTCCGTAAGCACCTCCTTGGGCATCATGAGCAGGTCCGCCGTCGCGCGCAGACATGGGAACAGCATGTATCTGCGCAAAGCGATCACCGCTGTCAACCCATTGGAATTTTTGTCCCTCCTCCCATATACTACTACACGCTGCTCCTGCCAAAGGCAAGGGGCATGTGTAGACAAGCATCTCTCAGTGTGATTCTCACGCTGAGATTCAGACTGTGAGTGCAGGCAAAACTTGCCAAAATCCTGCCCACTATTGGACTCGCCGGTTGCAAGCAAGACTCAATCAACAGTGGGCATGGTGCTGAGAAATTGTACCGCCCCTTAACTGCCGGGGCAAAGTTCCACTTAAATGCGTCAACTTGCATGACCTCGGTCATCCATTTTGTGTTGAGCATGCATTTGTGGGCGGAGCATCTTGTGATAATGGATTCGCGCTCTGGCACTCAAAAGAGGTGGCAGCCAGTGTGCTGACTCACTAACGACAAGATCCCACTTTCCCATTCTTTTGCCAGAGCTGACTCACCCTCCTTGGCACCCATGTTCTCTTCACATATCCCCCGAATGCTCGTTCCCAAAATCCTCCCCTTATACGTCCTGAAGAGTGACGCCAAAGAGAGGAAACGCCTACTGCCATGTGTGATTAGTGATGCTGACTCACCCTTCTTCGGCGCCCATGTTTTCTTCGCGGATGCCCACGTCTGCGGCCCAGTTGGTCCATCGGCTGACGGCCATCTTCAGGTTCACGCCGACGCCGAAGGAGAAGCGGCCGCGCGGAAACGGCAGCAGATCCGGGTCGAGCGAGATATTACCATCGCTTAGTAACGAGTCCAGGTCACCCGACCACACGCTCGCGCCGTCGCGCGCCGCCGCGTCGCCTCCCTCCATCTCCCCTGTAGGTTAGGGGGTATGAGATTAGGGTTTTGAAAGGGTCACATTGTTGCAGGTACGCATTTCTGCTGCTATGCACAATTGCCTGAAACACTCAGAGCACTCAAATCTCATGAGGCCAATCCCTTCAGTATCATCCGACTGCCGATTTCCCAGCAAAGAGGAGGCAAAGATGCAAAGGGCAGCTCCTATTACTGGACCCTGATCAGGAATTCTGAAGTGTTGGAGATGCTTTGTGCACAGCTGCAAGACACATGGCGCCCTTAGCGCCAAGAGGCATTTCATTCAAGATCAATTCAGGTCACTGTGTCCTCGCTCTTCCAGCACACAAAGCCAAGAAGAAAGCACTCTAAGAAGTTAGATGATCATCGGCGAGTACCTTGCCAAAGAGCAGGAATAGAACGTTCGGGCTTGTTGTGGTTTATGAGCTGCCATACGCGGAATCTCAATGGCGCTCAGGGATTACCATTGGAAGCAGCGACAATTTAGGGCATCAAATTTACAAAATACTTCGTGCATGAAGCAGAGCCAAATGAAAAGACACAGAATCGGGTGCGCACCGGCAAGGAGTTTGCCGAAGAGCAGGGCGTCCAGTCGGCGCAGGATGGCGGTGAGCACCTTCTGCTTCAGCAGGGTCACGTGGCCCCCCGTCGCAGCACCCCCCGCTGGCAGCAGCGCCCGCTGCACCCCCTGAGCACAACACACACATAAATCGCACCCGTGCTTGTGCCTCAACTGCAAAGCCTCCTGGAGGAATTATGACTGTTTCTGCATGGGATGGGGAAAGCGGCAGTGCCCGGTGTGCGCCCTGGGAGCACACGTTTTGCGTAAGTTGCGCGCAAGTTACATGCCAGAATGCTTACAAAAGATTGGCAATTCTGGCGAGGGATGGCGAAGCAGCAGCGCCCAAGACACAGACGGCGCCCAGGCAGCAATGACCTGTTACGACGCACAGATGCATCCAACAGATGCCCACGGGCTCAATCTTTGTACCTGAGGTCCGGACCAGTAGCTTTTCGCTGCTCTGCTGGTAGCCAACACGCACTTGCAGGGCCTGCAACCTCCTCGCGCGTGGCGGTGCAGTGGCGGCTGGTCGGGAACGGCCGCGTTTTATGACGCCAGCCGATTCATTGGTTTTTGGGCTTTCGCACAGGTTGGATGCACCTCTTTTTGCTTGTAGAGCTACCTATGATGGAGGGAAGTTTCGCACAAAACACGCACCTGCAGGGCTTGTAGCCAGCGCTGCACGGCGGCCTCCTCGCGGGTGGCAGTGCGGTGGCGGCTGGCCGGGAAGGGCCGCGCGGCGGCGGCGCCGGCCACGGAATCCCCGAGGGTGGCTTCGATGAGAACGCCGCGCCACAGCTGCCGCAGCAGCTGCTCAAACACGTACGCCTCCAGCTCGCGCAGCGGGGGGACCAGCACCTGCCATCGACAGAACGAAAATTCGTCAAGATTACTAATCATCGTGAGTCATTCTTCTTGATGACCCCTTAAATGGCACCCTACATGCATGCCTCGAGCGCTCTCAGCGGCGGCTTTGGACTTACCGATCGAGACAAGTGCTTAGAAAAAAAGATCGCGCCGATGTGAATTTCCCGGTCTTCTTGCTCCAAAAATTCCGAGGAGGGTGGCATCAATGTAGAGATCTCCGCCCTGTCCCAGAACTATTCTACACACAGTATGCCAGAAAGTTGCCAGAGCAAGACGCTGCCGAAGTGAACGTCTGGCAGTCAGAAAAGCCAAGCTTCAAGCATCCTGCATGCTACAGAGAAAAAAGCACGCCTGCATGACCCAGTCGAAGTCGTCGACAGCGGGCGCAATTTCGATGCCGAGATCGGAGTTGTCCAGAGATCCGCCGTGCGACATGGCCCAAAGCATCCAGCGCAGCTGAATGCAGTTGCTCCACCAGAACGCCCGGCCCACCACGTCGTCGCTCGCCTCCGCTGCCGCCTCAACCGCCCTGCAGCAAGATCGGGACTGACAGGCATCAGCACAAGCTTCCGGAAGTGTGTGGCATCACAAAAACAGCCACACAAATTTTCTGAAGACGGTGGCCTGAAGCACACGACTAACTCTTCATATGACTAACAAATAAAGTGGGCCAGACAAAGAACATGGGAGGCTGTTGCCAAGAATAGAAACCTGCAGCCTGCAGATCTTGCACAACATTTTACGCCGCTTGCTCATGGCTATTAGACCAAAGATTTTGACGGAGCACGCACAATGACTGTGACGGCGCGCAAAGGTGTCGCCATAGTGCAGCGATAAAAACTTCCAAATTACACATCGTTCTCAAGAAAGGGTGTTAAAGAATGTGAGCTGGGAGTCAGGGCACGCCGTGCACCTGATGGCGCGCAGCCCGAAGAGGATACCCTCTTCGGGGCCGAGGCTGATTGTGGTCCGCGCCAGCCGCCGAGCCGGGGCGTGGCATGAGCGCGCTTTGACCCGCTTTGCGCCGCCCTTCCCGGCCCGCACCGTGTACACCGCGGCCTGCGCATCAACGACCTTGCGCGTTGAATGTCTGAATCTAGTTGCATGCGAGCCTAGACCCCTAGCATATGGTTAGCTGAGCCCTTCCCGGCCCGCACCGTGTACATCGCGGTTGCATGCAAACCTAGACCTCTAGCATATGATTAGCTGAGCACTTTCCGGCCCGCACCGTGTACATCGCGGCCTGCGCATCAATGACCTTGCGCATTGAACGTCTGAATCTAGTTGCATGCGAACCTAGACCCCTAGCACATGGCTAGCTGAGCCCTTGCCGGCCCGCACCGTGTACATCGCGGCCAGCACGACGGACGGAAGCATTGCTGAAGTCCTAAAATTGCACGCATGCAGCAGGCTTGACATGAGCCCCAGTGAGGCTAGCAAGAATCTCGTCATGTAACAAAAGCACATGGGGCACTGATTGCCCGAAATGGCATGTCTCAGTCTGGCAGGATGGAGCATCGGCAGGCAGCCGTCAGATGTACACACATCTGCTCATCACGCAAGGGGATGCAACATGATATGCAATACAGTCGTTGAAGTCCCAACTGAAGGCTAAGGTAAGAGGACTTGTCAATAGGGCGGACTCCAGTGCTGCGAATGTGCGCACCTCGCGCTGCAGCCATGCCGAGCCAAAAGACACCACCATAATTATATTCCACTGAGACACTTCATGGGCGCGCCAGCATCAGGGATTGTCGATCGAGTCGGTCGAGGGTGAGTAAAATGGGAGGGGTGAATTGAAGGGCGGACCTCCAGGGCGGCAACGGTGCGCAGCTCGCGCTGCAGCCGCTCGACGAGCGCGCCGCTCGGGTCGGCTGCGCCGCCGGCCGACATCGGGCGCGACTCCGGCCGGTGAACAGCGTCTCCGATTGGCGTCCCGGATTCCTGTTTCGAAATGTTGCGTTGTCAGAAAGGACAGATACGCATTCATTTTCATGTGCGTGCTCCACTTCAGCAGGGGACATGTCAGCTGAAATGCAACGGATTGTATCCCTCAGCTGTGACGCCCCTAAGCAGAAATGTCGGGGGCTTGTTGCAATCATTTCCATGGACGAGATGAGGTCAAGTATGCATGCTGCAATCAGGTTTGCAGGACAGATATTACAGGCAGTTTCTTGCACGCAGCGCATAAGTGATGTAGGTCGTTTGGGGATGCAGCCTGTAATGACTCCTGGCGTCTCATCAGTTTTGCATGATGCCTAGGTCACAGTAAGCCTTTTCATTATAATTACATGATGCTTAGAGGGTGAGTCACCTCTGGCAGCGCGTGGCGCATCTGCAGACACGAGGCGGCCGCGCTCCAGGCCGCGTGCAGCGGAGTGGGGCTCGAGACGCCCTCCTCAAACATGCGCAGGTCCTCCCGGTCCTCTGCATGTGCCAGCAGCCAGTTGTTTAGGTCTGGGGAGGGCTTTGAGTGTTCTTCGAGGACCCCCCGGTCTCTCATCTGATCACCCCCAAAATATCCTGTTGCAAGGAGCCAGCGTCCCAACAAAGTCATGCGCAGATCCTCACGATCCTCTGCTCGAGGTGCACCCTCCATTGGCGTTTCAAGGAAACGTTGGGGAGGGATGTGAAATGCCAGAAAGCCATGTTGGAGCTCGCTTGCTGCTAGGCGCTTCAGTGGCCCCACTTCCTTCCTCATAAATTAGCGCTGTGCTCTCTTTCATTCATGCAATCTCTCCTGACAGGTCATCAAATTTGAAAGCCCGAGACAGGCACATAAGCACAACAACAGCAGGTGTTAAGCTGCAGTCAGAAGCCAAACGCAAAAGGACAGCGCACCTTCGCTGAGGAAGGATTTGCGCGGTTCGACGAGCGGCCTGCCCTCATGGGCAGGCTCCGCGCTGCCCCGCCGGGCAGCCGCCGCCGCCGCCGCCCCGTAGGCCCCCCTCCCCTGATCCGGGCCGGCTCTGCTGGCAGCCTGAGCAGAGACATACACACACGTCTTCATTGCCTGATGAGGAGCAGAGGTCCCCCACATAGGAAAGTCAGGTGATCATGCCTGCAGGACAATCAACAAGCAAGACTGGAGACGAGTGCTTGCTGGTCTTTGCGCGAAGGATATACACTTGATGTGCAAGGGCCTTTGCATACATGTCGCCTCCTCAAGAGAGGGGAACACAATGACGGGCAGCTCTTCCTTGGTCTCTAACACTGTCTTTGTGCCATTCTAAAGCTGGTCAAGCCATCACCAGAATGGCAGAAAGGGTAAAAGTATGTGCGCAACTGAAAATTTGGAAGCTTCAATCTTGGGGCACGCCTTCACAAATGGCAGCATGCAAAAGACTCTGCTTTCTCATAAGCAGCATGCATGATGGGATCAGCCATTCTATGTATTCTATTGGGTATTCTGCTGACGGCTGCCACTAAAAAGGTTGTTCATTTGTTTCCAGCATGCAAAATTGGCCCCGGCTGGCAGGGGGCGGAAGACACTGAGCACCGTGCCCACTTGATTGGGTCTTGCTTGGATTTGGCAAGTCCATCGAGGGGTAGGCTTGCGGCAGCCTTTGACTGCAGCTTGTCTGCAGACGCACCCTGCCTCTTGGCAGGAAAAGCGGTTAAAACCTACAATAACAACAACGATGCAAAGTTGCTGGGTCACCTGTGGAGAGGCGTCCCTGCTGCGCTGCGCTCGGTCGGGGCTGCTGCCGCGGCTGCCAAACACCTCGTCAAAGGGGTCCACAATAGGCGCCTGCATGCATGCAGCCGGCCCCGTCAACTTCTGCCCCAGATTCCGGACGTGGAAACAATTCATCAAACGATCCAAAGGTCAGGACCACATCGGGCTGCCTCCTCACATCCTTATGTGAGTAGACTGATGTGTGCAGATCACACTTCACACATTCAGGTGAAGGTCACAAGGCAGAAGGAACAACGGACCCTGAGCTAGAAATCAAGCATGCCATGCAAAGCCGAGCAGTAAGGTGCACGGCAGCTTCTGAGGGAAGAAAGAACCTTGGACAGGGGGGACCGCGGCTGGGGAGTCCGAGAGCGCGGGGACCCGGAGCCAGAATAGGCCGCCTCATGTTTCAAACCCGCGCTCGAATTCGAAGGCCGCTCCGGGCTCGCCACGGGTGACTCATCGTCAGATCCCTCGTCCATGGAAGATATTGAGCCTGCGTCTGACGGCGGAGGCGCCTTGTGCAGAATCGCCGACCGCAGCTTGCTCACCTGCTCAAGGAACTATCAGAATATCAGTGAAATGTCTTCTCCGCCATGTTCTGACCAGGGGTGTTGCAACTTACCAGGCAAAGCGTGCGCCAAGTAAAAAGAAAGGGCCGCCTCGCGGATAAAATGCAATGCGTGCAAACATGCAAGACACGTCTGGCCTAAGAGCGCTATTGATCACATTGCAAACACCGGTGGATTAGTGAAGCAGTAGGTCAACGTACATGTTGCATCAGCACCCACGAACCATCATGCTTTCTGATTCAGAATCAAGAGATTATGCAGCGGCCACCATTGCATTTATCAGGGCCTAGTAAGCCTACACTGGTCATTGCCAGGATCTGGTCGTCCCAACAATACTGCCCGGCTGATGACACCAACGCAGAAAAGATTGGGGGACAGGATGGGAAGATTTTGGGATGTACCTGGGGGCTGGCCAGCATTGGGGGGGATGATGCGACAGATTCCTTGCTGGCCGATGAGTCAGCGTTCTGCTTCGCGCGCATCGCCGCGCTGAGAAGCTGCGGGGAAGCCAGCGCCGCCGCTAGTGCCGGCGCATCGGCCGCCGTCGGCTTCGCGGCCGCGGCGCGGCCGTCCGCCGGCGCAGCTGCGATTCAGAAGCATTCTCGTTGCAATCCCATAACAAAATTGGCAGTGTGAAATTTGGACTGCAAGAGTTTTGCTCTGCCTGAGCTTATGCTATACCGGCAACTTTATAGTCTGTCGGTTAACGCAGCTGCAGTTTGCAACCGCTGCAACGACGTTTATCCTCAATCAAAGTATTGAGGGCATGGTGCCACTGCAACAATTAATGTTTGCTTGAAGTGTTCTGGAAAAAAAATAGCCGGTATAAGGTAGGCACATGAAAGATTGAATACGCATGGCCGTCAATCACACTGCAGCGGTAAACTGCAGACGCTGCCTCGATGCTCTTCCTCAATCCAGGCTGTTGCAAGGTAACAGTACCACAACAATCTGACCTGTGTTTATGTTGCACTGGCAAGTGTGCATGCAAAACACAAATTGCTCACAGTATCACTGTGCGCCACGCAGGCTAACTCCTGTTTCGTCCATTGCATGTGGAAAATTGGATGTAGGACCAAAACAGAAAATGATAATAAAGCTGCACCTGGCTGTGGGGGCGGCGCCTGCGCGTTGGCTTTTTCCAGGAGAGCTGTCTTTGCCTTGACAGGCAGCTCCGACACGTCCTTGTCTGCTTTGCTCTGGGGAACCTGCGCCAGAGGGATAGCTGATTGAAGATTGGTCATGAAGTCATGCATGCATGCACAGCAGCGCCAAAAGAGGACCAGAAGGTCAGCTTTTAGCATTTGGGCAGGTCTGCGCCACAACCTAATGATCCGCGGAACTATCCTTTGCATCTGGTTACGGGCCCCAGGATGCACCGTTGACTGTCAGATTTAAGACCTTCTTAGTAGGCCTCTCTATATTCAACTCTATCTCCCGGCAGATACGCAAGCCGGCAGATACGCAAGACCACTGGTACCATGCAGTGTCATTGGCTTGTGAAAGGAGCACAGAGTGCATCATACCTTGGCATCGCCGTTTGATTGACTCGCGGCCGGGCCGGCCGGAGGCTGCGCGCTTGGCCGCGGCGCGGCGGCGGGAGGGAACGCCGGCGGACTGATGCCGGGGACAGGGACGGGCCGCTGCGGCGGCAGCGATTGGCTAGAGGGCAGGCCGGAGCTCACAATCCCGGAGGTGCTCGCGTAGGAGGGCGTTCCCTCGTGCGCCAGCTTCCGGGGGGTCGCCCCCCTCTCCACCCTGCACATCAACAGCAATCCCCTTTATTCTCATCATTATCAGTGCTCTCATTCTACTACAGTTCTTAATACCCCTACATCCGCATTATATTATTCCACACGGTGGTCCTGCAAAGAGGATGCCCTTATCAATCCAATTAAGGGCACCCATAACGGCTGCAGGAGAGGCATTCCCGCTCTCTCCTGGTTGGGAGCAATCCTCGCAAGCAGAAGTCACATTCCTGAAATCCTGCCAGGCACCAGGAAGCAGACAAGCACAATCCTGGCCAAGGCAAAGTTACCAGAATTTTTTTTCCAGCTAACATTCTCAATTATGCCCCGCATTGCCCCGTTAGGCGGTGTCAGGGAGCACAAGTAATCAGGAGCTGTCCAGCATTTGCTATTGGCCCAAACCTGTTACCGGCATCAGGCCCATGCATGCATGGAAGCAGCACTTGAGACAGAAAATTACCTGTTTCACTTGTGCAACAAAAGAGATGTACAACACAAAGTAACTGCACAAATACCGTACTTGAAATGAAATGTGAATAGAGCAGGCCCACCTGTCTGAGCTGGGGAAGGGCGTGGCTTTGGCGCCGGCGTCGTCGTCGTAGAAGATGGCTTCGCGGCTGCCGATGCGCGCATGCTGGCTTCCCCGCGGCTTCCAGCCGCCCAGCGCCGACCCGGGCGTCGCCAGCGCCTGCCGCTGCGCCCTGCAATCGCAGAAAGCAACAACATTAGTAATCTTACATGCTTTCTTTTCCCATGCCCCTGTCCCATGCAGCTTTCTCTGATCTTCACGCCGCATGTTGTTCGCTGACGCGGCCATGTCAGTGCTGCTTGCCAGGTCAAAACCCATAAACAATTTGAACATCTACGCATAATGGGTCTTTCCACATGAGGCCTGGAATAGAAGCAAGCAACAGTAAAAGTATCCACAACCGCATTCTTTTCCTCTCTGTTCCATGCAGAAGTCTGCAAGCTTGGCCCTCTGTCCTGCCTGCTGTCCATGAAGGCACCATCGCCTGTGTGCATGCCAAAGATGCTCTGCAGCCAAGAGATAGACAATCAAACATTCACCTGCTCTCTGCCGCGGAGAATGCCGGCACGGCGGCGGGCAGACTGCGGCTGCCGGAGAATGCCGATGCGCGCAGGTCGCTGGGTGTCTCCGGCGAGGTCGGCGTGTTGGGGATGAACGGGTTCGGGCCCGGCTTGGAATCTTCCTCGCCTGCTCAATGCATTCCAAAATGCAAATCTCATTGTGCGTTTCCAAAAAGCAGCACTTCATCAAGGGTGGGACAACCTTTGCAGCAATTCTTCAAGGGCGGGGCAAGTATGACCCAGCCAGTTTAAGGCCCCTGTCTTGACAGCATGCTACAGAATATCAGTGCTCATGTGCCATCCAGGGAACACTGCGTCGCCCTTTCCCTCTGAAGGGCAAGCTTGGGCATAGTCTTCTAGGAATCTCTAGGCCGCAGAATACAGTAGTGACCGGTCTAAACCCCGCATTTCCGGCAGTGCGGGAAACTTTTCATGCAACACGGGTCTTCCTGGCATTTTTTTCACACGGGCCTTGCTCCAATGGATTGGGTTTGTTGAGAGCTTTCCGAATCTGCTCTCAAAATTGTCATAGGGTTTCAAATATGGGAGATAGGGTCTTAATTATCAAACCCTTTTGGCCAAAAAAAAATAGTTTCTGCGGGGTTTAGACCGGTCACTACGGTATCAGTAAAGCCCAGTGGCTTGGGATATTGCAATGTCAGGCAGAGCCGCTTTCTGTGGCCAGCGTCATGGCTGCTGGAAAAGTGTTGACCTACAGTATGAGGATTGACGGAATGGAAACACATGAGAACTTTGTGGTGTAAAGATAGGCCGTGACAGACTGCCCATAAGACCAGTGAGCCTCTGGTGGCTCCCAAAAAGTCTCTGGAATGTGATGATAAGTATTACATTGAGCTTCCAAAGGGCTGAGCGTGCCTACTGCAGCCTGCTCCAGCTTGGCTGTAGCGGGGGGTCGATGCAAGGGTCTGAACGAAAAATTCAAGTTCAAAGATAATGCAGCGCACCGGGTTCCGGCGTTGCAGGGGGGGCCCGCTTGGGCTGCAGGGAGGGGTCCAGGAAGGGGTTTGTGGCGACAGCCGGGGGGTCTGCAAAAGGGTTTGTGCTAGGGTCCACGTCGGGGGATTTTGGCGACTCGGCCGCGGCCGGCCCCGGCGCAAAACGGCGCTCCCTCGGTGCAGAACTGCTACTCTGCAGCTGCGGCGCCTGCACAAGACACCAGTTAGCATCTCAGAAGCTCCATTTCTTTCTGCAGTTTTGCATTTGTAAAGCGGTCATGACGGCAAAGATTGCACAGGACGCGCGAGGAGCTTAGACTGCAAAACAAGGCTCTGCAGCTGCAACGCCCGCACAGGTAACATTTTTATTTTAGAACCGCAGATGCTTCAACAATTGCAGGAGAACAATTGTTTAGCTTTTGGACTGCTGGATTTAGCAAGGCAAAAAGTGCAAAGCCCATGCTCGGCAAGTCCTGAAAGAGCAATGCAAAAGTGAGCCAGCCTCATGCGGGACAATGACCTGACAAAGCTGTTCTGTGGGGCTTCTGTGGGTGCTGACACCCACATACCGTACATGCCTTTTTTCTTCCATATTGGACTGGCACCAAAACGTCTGGAAACATAATGTGTGTGCACTCAAGTGAGTGAGTGCCCCATAGACCGAGCCAGAACTGTCTTCAATCATCCCTGCTTTGCATGTCATTGAATAGATTGCCCCTATTACGCCTGTACCATCTCAGGCCGTAGTCTCCAGAGAATTTACTTGAAATTTGCATGCGGTCTGATGTGGCGCACACCTGGCGCAGCGGTGCTGTCGTAAGAGGGCGCTCCGTGGCTGAGAAAGGGCTGACCACCTGGGGGGTCCGCCCCAGGCTGCGCTGGGGAGGTAACGCCACCGGAGGCAGGTCCCCCCTCTTTTCCATCGCATCAGCCGCCTGCGCGCATGCATTATCATAATTACTGTAGGAGATTTTCATAATGATATTACTTTAATAACAATTTCTAAATTATTCTTACTGTATTTTTTTAAAAAATTATAGGTTTCCAGTCCAAAAGGACTACATACGTCAAGCAACACCTGCTTTGATGTTCTCCTGTTCTCTCGATTCCTCCACCAATCAAACCACCAATCGTGAAGAGTTCCAGGCAAAAAATGCGTTAGGGGTGGCCCCAAAAGCTCAGCAGCGCTGTGCAATGCATGCAGTTGGACACAGCTGGTTTAACATTGCTCTGTCCTGTGTCCAGATTTTGCATGCTTCAGAGTCATGCATCACATAGGAAAAGTCTGGATTGATGCAAGACATGTCATTAATGCACGTTGTACAGTCCAAGGAAAGAGGAAAACGAAGCCCAAATCCTGAGATACTGTTCTCCACAGATTTGACCACAAAGTGGTGCATTGTGTTGTGTGCATTGTGTCCGGATGAGCACACGAAAGCATGCATGCGCACCCGGCTCAGGAGATCGTCCTCTGAGTCACTGTCTGACCCGCTGTCTGCTGCGCGGCCGTCGCGCTGCACGGTCTGTGACGGCTGCGCCGATGAGCTGGCGGCCCCGGCCTCGCTGACCTGTCACAGCGAAGCACGACTAATTTTAGCGGGGAAAATGTTTTCAGCGGGGAATTGTAGAGTGTCTGCAAGTAGAGATGCGTCATAGCCCATAGAGCAGTGCCAGTACTGCTGGGTGGGCCAACCCTTTTTAAAAAGCAAACTGCCCCATGTTTGAGTCACTGCATTTCCGCATAGTAGATTGGGCGCGGGGTGTGGTCAGATTTTGGATTTAGACATAGGGCAGACCTGTGCGTGCGCTGCCCCATTCTTTTTCTGAGAGGGCTTGAGACTGAGACGAAGAGAGAGAGACGCATAGCTTGCATGCATGCAACACGACAAGGGGAACAGCCTTGGGCAGATGACATGTCACAAGGGGCTCCAAAAAGAGACATACCCGACGCGAGGGCTGCGCGGAATCCAGCAGGAAGCCGTCCTCGTCGTACTGCTCGCTCGTCTGCCGCGCGTGCCCTCCGCCGATGCGCGCGCTGGCCGCAGCCGGCTCGGCCGCGCTACGGGCCGAGGTGCCGTAGGCCGATGACATCATTACGGACGACCGCGGCGTGCTGCGGCCCGAGTGTAGGTAGCTCCCCGAGTCTGCGTGCAAGTTCCCTCCAGATAATCAGCTCCCATGCATCCCAAAAATCTCACATGGATGGCCGCGAACTCGATGTGACCCCACACACTTGACTCAGGTCACATTCATCAGGTGCAATGCGACACCCTGGCCACCATTTGCACACGCAGACCTTGCAGATGGACTGTCATGAGCTGCGCAATGGGCATGCATACTTTTCGTCGGTCTCAGCTCCTCTCTGACCTATACCTGAAAGCCCTTGCCCCCATTCAAAATACGTACTCTTAACATGCATTGTACATGGGGTGTAAGGAGCTGCGCATTGCGCATGGCACCACCTTCGTCGGTCTAAGTTCCTCGGGTATTCAATTTGTAAGGCCTTGCCCCATACAGCTATGTACTGCATTCTAATAGCCTCGCAGATGGGCTGTAAGGAATTTAGCACCTTCGTCGGTCTCGGCTCCTCTCTTATCTATATTGAAAGCCCTTGCCCATATTAAAGATTTGTTGTCTAAGGAGTCTTGCAGATAGGGGTCTGTAAGGAGCTGCGCAGATTGCATGCGCACCTTCATCTGTCTCGGCACCGGCCGTCTCAAACCCGCTGGACTGCTGGCTGCTCATTGTGCTCAGCAGATCCTTGCCGCCGCCGCGCTTGCCCTTGTCAGCGACCACGCACCTGCCGGCACATGCACGCACATGCTGTCACATGCCACACCCTTGAGTGAAGAGAAAGGGGCAGTCATGATTTGCATCTTTCCAACCCCAAGTCATATTGGGCAAGAACCATCGGCAATCTGGGCGCTACGAGCTTGTCAGCCATGCATGCTGACTGAAAGGAGCTTGCACATTCCGTGCTTGCAAGAGATCTTTTAGGCTTTCCCGACACAGGAATCAGACTTGGAGGTCGGACTTCAAAGAGATTGGAAGTGGCTGCTGGCCCATGAGGCGTGGGGCAGGGCATGCATGGCACATTGATTGCATCCCCCACCCCGCGAAGCACCCAGGATGGCAGCACGTAGATTCTGCTGTCTGATGTATATACATCAGACAGCAGAAGATATGACCAATGGAAGTACTAATACGGTATTAGGTTTCACTCCAAGGTCTTTCACAACAACATGCCACTCAAACCAAAGCCATGCACGCCACTATGATACTGTCACGCCGTGTGGCGTGCAGCAGTAAGTTGGGTGCTGCAGGCACGCACCCGATTGTGACCAGCAATTTGGCCTCTCCTACAGCCGCAGAGATGGATCTGGAGCAGGCGACAGTGAAGGCCTGAGTTGCGCGGCCGTCCTCGCAGGCAAAGTCCGCCAGGTTGATGACTACGCGGCCGAGCGGCTCCTTCCCGGCAGCTGCCTTGGAAGCTGCCAGATCCTGCACCGCCAGCATCAGCCACTTCTTGTCGAAAGGGCCCAGCTGCCCTGGCCGAGGCTTGCCCTCCTGTACAATCACACACTGGCAAGTGAGATGCTGCAGCGTGTGAGGTGTTGCAATGACAGGTTTCGTGTGCTAGGTGGCGTTGTACATCGACCTGACATCGGCCCTGCACAACAAGCGAGTTTAGCTAAGCTGCTGGGAGTTGTGTGCCTGCGCGAAGCCCATCGAAGCCATCAAAGCAGGCCCAGCACCTCCAAAAGACTCAGGCCTCTGCCCACATCCGCAAAGGGCGTGTTCGTGCAAAGAGTTCGTATTGCGTGAACGATTGACTTCTGTTTCAGTCCAGCAGCAGAAGGGAACGCTCAGAGTGGGCAGAACTTGTCACCTAACCTTCTTAGGCTGCACTTGCCACTACCGAATTTGCTGCGAGGATGAAATATCAATGCACACAGGAAATGTGTACAACATGCCTCCACTTCATTGTTCTCGCAATATCAGCAAGTCTTTGGTTGCCCAATTTACTTTTTGAAGCAATACAAACACCGCAGATACACATTGCAAGACATTTTTCTCGATAGATAAAGTTGACAGGATCCAAAGACAGACAATAGAGCGCGTGTGCTTCCAGGTCGGCCAGACAGTGTTACTAAGTCTTTGTGCAGCATTCGAAACTAACTTGTAGTGATTTCAAAGAGCATGATGAATACCTCATAACAAAACATTATGCTTGGAAAAGCTTTTGGGACCAATAGTGCTTCCAACAATCACCTGGTAAAGAGTGCAAGGCACAGCGAAGTCTTGCTCGATATCGTAGGTTGCCCACATCCTGCCTGGCTGGCCCACAGTGGGTCCGACTGGCTTCGTCCATCCCTTCCTGCTGCCTCCTCGCTGCCATTCTAATACGAGCTTGCTATATTGTGCTGGCCAGGGCGAAAGTGTGTGAACATGGATGTAGAAATCGAACTTGCTCTGCTTGGACTTGCCTTTGCTGAAGATACCCATGATTGAGGGCTCACATCTCAGCCATTACTATTCAACAAGGCGTTTCCTATGCGGCAGACAGCACTACGGAAACTTCATTGGAAGGCAAACAGGGGAGGAGGGGTGTTGCCCAATGCAATAGGGTTCCAGGTTTGGGGCGACGACCCTTGAAACTTCTTTCCGGGGGACTCTAAATTGATGATGATTCAGGTCATTAGAGTCCCCCGCCTTCGGGGTCATTGGGGGTCCAAAGTAATCTTTGGTACCCCCTGAGGGTCATGAGGCCAGTGCCAGTGACAGGGTATAGTGATATACAAGTGTGGGAACAACAGGGCTGCTGCCGGCTGCTGGCGCCAGAGCCTCTGAGGGATTATAAGAAGAGGCTTCTCTTGTCTATGGTACTCCCTTTGCCGCATTAGTTGACTTAGCCAGCTGGCTCAGCCCGATAGGCTATCAACAAACGCAGGTCACTCCCAATACAAAGTTGCAGGACACTGCCAATAGATCAAATTTCCACCTCCCACTCAGCAAGTCCAGTAGTCACTACGGTACTACTCTACAGATTAGTACCCGCACTCAGGCTGAGGCTCTCTAGCAGAGGTTAAAATTATTATGTAGTACCACTGGCAGTAGACCTAAGGCAGTGAAGGACTACTTAGCTAGCTGCCACTGGCAGTGTCCCTCCCTACAAAGGTGCAGACAACTGTAAATAGAGCGTCTATCGTCACGGCAGTGGCTGTCATTGTCATGACTGTAATCAGCGACTATCATAGCTTGTGATCACTACTCTTATCATTACACGCTGTTCCTGCCAGAGGCAGGGTGCATCTGCAGACAAGCTGCAGGTAAAGGCTGCCGCGAATCTCACTGCTTGACGTCGACAAGACTTGCCACATCCGAGGCAAAGACCCAGTCAATCGTGGGCATGGTACCACCGGTGCTCAGTATTCACTCCGCCACGCGCCAGCTGGGGCTAGCGCTAGTCACTACGGTTATCGGTGATTACTAATAGCTCCGCGGCTGAGCTGCGACGGCCACTTGCCACACTAGTGCCGTGGCCAGGACTGATTTCAATTCAAAATCCGAATTTCCAGTGCGCCAACATCATATGCCATATGCCATCCAGTGGACGCGGATTGTCACTAGTTCAAATCTAGTAGCAGGCAATTCATGCCAACAGAGGTCTAGATCCTCATCACAATGAGCCGGTTGACACATGATGATCATGTGGTCTTCTTAGTGCTGAACAAGAAACAATTCGGCATGTGGTGCGGCGTAGACACCTCTGCGGGACAGAGCCAACAGGGGGTGAGTGAGCCTGTCTCAGATAGGGTAAATGTTAAACATACGTGTGATATCCCGCCTTGAACACCTGCAGGAAGGGTGGATCAGCAGGGAAAACTCCTATCAGCAGCTGCTTGGTATGCGTTGTAGTAACGTGTGGCGGGGGCCGGTACAAATACTGATCACCGTGCCCACGGTTGATAAGGCTCTTGCTTGGATGGCAAGTCCATCAAGGGGTAGGATACTTGGCAGCCTTCAAGTGCACCCTGCTTCTTGCCAAGAAAAAGGGTGTCATAAATCGATAATAGTAGTGTGATGACATGTGCCGGCACATGCACGCAGGTGCTGTACAGCGCGTTCTGCGGCGGCCGGCAGCGCGCGCGTCCCGGACGACACACCCGCCATGTATGGCAAATTGCTGCAATCCTGCTGGGCCGCCAAACCTGAGCAGCGGCCCACTTTCAACGACACGCATGCGCGGCTGACTTCTCTGCTGGCCGCGGCGAGAGCCTGAATCCTGTAAAAAAGGCGCTGCACCATGCGCCAGTGCGCACATGCGAGACTTGCATGTTGCCAGATGAGGCAACAGATACAAATTTTCCTGGTCAGGCCAAGGGGAGTATAAGAAGAAGGGCCAAGGGGAGTATAAGAAGAACTTGGTCAGGCGATCAGGTCAGCAGCCAGATCAGGCAATTCGATTTTTGATTCATGTGTGCGTTCAAATTTTGAACAGCAAACCAGGCAGCGTGCACCAAGGTCTGTGCAGGCGCAAGCACGTGCTTGGGTGCACCCACGTGATTGGTAAGCCAGATTGCGAGAACCTTTTCGTTGCTACCAAGAGGGGTCACGATGCACATATCTTTTATATGTACAACCTTTACCCTTTCTGCCTCTTGTGTTCACTGGACAGGATCTGACATCATGCATGTCATGCCATGGATGAACCTTGGCTGTGGCTTCAAATTTGACAGCTTTCAAAATTGACAGCTCCACTTTGAAGTTTGCGCTGTGTGCAGTTAAGGAACGTGTGCAACCATCATCCCCGCTAAGAAGGATGAGTCGATTGAGGCTCAACAATGTTAAATATGCCTAGCTACATTTGACAGATTCCTGGATTATAAGCATGCTGTGTTTGGCACCCCTGTTCTGAACACAAGCACCAAAAATAGACACAGTAATTTTGCAACTTCCCGGTCTGCTACTAGCTGCTTTAACTAATATTGAATACGGTCAACTCGTGGAGCACTGTTTGACTGTTTTCAATGTGTGCTCAGCTTTGATTGCTTGCTAGCTAGCATATGCATGAGGTATGCAGCAATGACGATTCCCACTGCAAGTTCAACGTTCTGGGATTGTAGCTACTATAGTGCATGCTTCCATAAGCTGATGAAGATCTCAAAGAAGTTTTGAAGAAGTCTTAGTGCTCCTGCACCTGATGTGTTCGCACTGCCATATTGGCAGGTTGGGGGGCAGGGGTATCTATAAGTATTAAGATCTACATTCCCCTGTGAGGGGCTTGGAGAGGGTGAATTTAATTTACAGAGCACCTTATGGTGTTCCTGCCAAGAGTTGAAACCATGACAAGCCGGTGCTTGTATATTCACGGTGCTGGGTTGCATGGCTCAGAAGATGCATTTCGGACTTCATTTATGCAGAGGTCAAGATTAGTTCATGTACTGTCGAAGGAAGACAATGCGCATGCAAAGTCTTGTGTAAATACCTTTGTTGCTGGTGGGTGTCTCACTCTGTGCCGATATTGGCGGCCATGCATGTCAGTTCGTGAATATTAGAATTGTCGCTATTCATATCATCACGTGATGAAGTGGGGATTAACGTGCATGCATGAACATATTATCATTATTATTAATACAAGCGTTTCCTGCCAGAAGCAAGGTGCGTCTGCAGACAACCTGCAGTAAAGGCTGCCAAAGTCCTACCCCTTGATGGACTCGCCAGATCCAAGCAAGACCCAATCAA
>JADEYI010000119.1_pt1 | contig 149596 bp, 170 predicted proteins | sample 8542331 | NCBI WGS metagenome assembly JADEYI01 (sample SAMN16510988, study PRJNA670497) | mine drainage metagenome | isolation source: biofilm near Copperflume 1 | place: Germany: Marsberg coppermine Kilianstollen | collected 2018-02 | reverse complement strand
CGCATCTGCTTCGTGAACAAGATGGACCGCATGGGCGCGAACTTCTGGCGCACGGTCGAAATGATCGTCGAGCGCCTCGGTTCGAAGCCGGTGCCGGTCCAGATCCCGATCGGCGCCGAAGCGGAGTTCGAGGGCGTGATCGACCTCATCGAGATGAAGTCGTACACGTTCAGCGGCGAGCGCGACGACCCGCCGGTCGTCGCCGAGATCCCGCAGACGTACGCGGCCGAGGCGGCGGAGTGGCGCGAGAAGATGATCTACGCCATCGGCGACGTGGACGAGCAGACGGAGCTGAGCATCCTCGAAGGCCACGGGCTGACGAAGCACGAGATCGTCGCGGCGCTGCGCCGCGTGACGCTCGCCAGCGCGGCGACGCCGGTGCTCTGCGGCAGCGCGCTGAAGAACAAGGGCGTGCGGCTGCTGCTCGACGCCGTGGTGGCGTATCTGCCGTCGCCGCAAGAAGTACCGCCGGTGCTCGGCACGGATCCGAAGACGGGTGGCGAGATCGAGCGGCGCCCGACCGACGAGGAGCCGTTCTCGGCGCTGGCCTTCAAGATCGTCAGCGACCCGTACGTCGGCCGCCTCGCCTACTTCCGCGTCTACTCGGGTCGCCTGACCTCCGGCACCAGCGTCTACAACTCGACGCGCGAGAAGACCGAGCGCGTGAGCCGGATCATGCAGATGCACGCGAACCATCGCGAGGAAGTGCCGGAGGTCGGCGCCGGCGGCATCGCGGCGATGGGGATGAAGGTGACGACGACCGGCGACACGCTCTGCGACCCGTCGCAGCCGGTGGTGCTCGAGTCGATCACCTTCCCGGAGCCGGTGATCCACATCGCCATCGAGCCGAAGACGAAGGACGACCAGGACCGCATGGGCGAGGCGCTGAGCAAGCTCGCCGAAGAGGACCCGAGCTTCCGGATGAAGTACGACCAGGACACGGGCCAGACCATCCTCTCCGGCATGGGCGAACTGCATCTCGATGTCATCGTCGACCGCATGAAGCGCGAGTTCCGCGTCGAGTCGAACGTCGGCCGGCCAGAGGTGGCGTTCAAGGAGACGATCAAGCAGGCGGCGCGCGCCGAGGGACGCTTCGTGCGCCAGACCGGCGGCCGCGGCCAGTTCGGCGTCGCGCGGGTCGAGATCGAGCCGCTGGAGCGCGGCGCGGGCTTCGAGTGGGTCGACAAGGTCGTCGGCGCCGAAGTGCCGAAGGAGTTCATCAAGCCGACCGAAGAGGGCGTGCGCAGCGCGCTCGAGAGCGGCGTCGTCGCCGGCTACCCGGTGATCGATGTGCGCGTGACACTCGTCGGCGGCGACTACCACCCGGTCGACTCATCGGAGATGGCGTTCAAGACGGCCGGGTCGATGGCGTTCCAGGCGGCGATGGACAAGGCGCAGCCCGTCTTGCTGGAGCCGGTGATGCGGCTCGAGATCAGCACGCCGGAAGAATTCTACGGCGACGTCCTCGGCGACGTCAGCGCCCGCCGCGGCCAGATCACGGACTACGACCAGCGCGGCAACCTGAAGGTGATCCGGGCGATGGTTCCGCTCGCGGAGACGTTCGGATACGCTACCGAACTGCGTTCCCTCTCGCAGGGCCGCGCGAGCTACAGCATGGAGTTCGACCACTACGAGGAAGTGCCGAGGAACGTGGCGGAGAAAATCGTCGGGACGCGCTCGAAGCGCGTGGTGCGCGCCGGGGTCTAGCGGCGCGAAGGCCGGCGCGGCGTCACCGTCGCGGGCAAAAGGCGGGCAGAAGGCGAAGGTATGGCAAGGCAGAAGATCCGGATCCGGCTGAAGGCGTTCGACCACCGCATCCTCGACCAGTCGGCCGAGCAGATCGTGGAGGCCGCCGAGCGCACCGGCGCCGCCGTCGCCGGTCCGATCCCGCTGCCGACGGAGATCAGGAAGTTCTGCGTGATCCGCTCGCCCTTCGTGCACAAGGACTCGCAGGAGCAGTTCGAGATTCGCACGCACAAGCGGCTGATCGACATCCTCGAGCCGACGTCGAAGACGGTGGACACGCTGATGCGCCTCCAGCTGCCGTCCGGCGTCGACATCGAGATCAAGTTGTAGAGGGACGGCGATGCCACTCGAGGGGCTGCTCGGCCGCAAGCTGGGCATGACGCAGGTGTTCGACAAGGAGGGCCGCATCCACGGTGTCACCGTGGTCGAGGCCGGTCCCGTCGTCGTCACCCAGGTGAAGAGCGCCGAGAAGGACGGCTACGCGGCGGTCCAGGTGGGCTACGGCATGCGCAAGCGTCTCAACAGCGCCATGCGCGGGCACCTGAAGAAGCTCGGCGACTTCCGCCTGCTGCGCGAGTTCCGCGTCGTCGGCGATGAGACGTACAGCGTCGGCGACCGGGTGGGCCTCGATCTGTTCGAGGAGGGCGACCTGGTCGACGTCGTCGGCGTCTCGCGCGGTCGCGGCTTCGCGGGCGGCGTGCGGCGCTGGAACTTCAGCGGTGGCCCGAAGACGCACGGCCAGTCGGACCGCCACCGGGCGCCGGGGTCGATCGGCGCCGGCACGACGCCGGGGCGCGTGTACAAGGGCCAGCACATGGCCGGCCACATGGGCGCGGCGCAGGTGACGGCGAAGAACCTGCGCATCATTGCCAAGGACGAGGGCAAGGGACTGCTGCTGATCGAAGGCGCGGTCCCCGGCGCGACCAACGGCACCGTGCGCATCCGCCGCGCGGTCAAGCAGGGCAAGAAGAAGTAGCGATGAAACTGAGCGTGCACGACATCGCCGGCAAGGAAGTGGAGAGCATCGAGGTCGATGACGCCGTGTTCGGCATCGCGCCGAACGCCCCCGTCGTGCACCAGGCGCTCGTCGCGACGCTGGCGAACCGGCGCGTCGGCACGGCGACGACGAAGACGCGCGGCGAGGTCGCCGGCTCGACGCGCAAGATCCGCAAGCAGAAGGGTACCGGCGCGTCGCGGCAGGGCGGCATCCGCGCGCCGCAGCACCGCCACGGCGGCATCGTGCATGGGCCGCGGCCGCGCAGCTACGCGAAGGACCTGCCGAAGCGCATGCGGCGCCTGGCGATCCGCTCGGTGCTCTCGGCGAAGGCCGCCGACGGCTCGCTGCGCGTCGTGCAGAGCCTGCCGAACACGACGCCGAGCACGAAGGCGATGGCCGGCGTATTGCGGGCGCTCGGCTTCGAGCGCTCGGTGCTCGTCGTTACCGGTCAGCCGGACGGCGTCGTGAAGGCGAGCGCGGGCAACCTGCAGAAGGTGAGCCTGCTGCCGGCCGCCTGCCTGAATGTGGCGGACATGCTGGCGAGCCAGGGCCTGCTGATGACGGTCGAGGCCGTCCGCGGCGCCGAGGCGCTCTGGGGCGGCGAGCGGGCGAAGAAGCGGGTCGTGAAGGCGGAGGCCTGAGATGCCCAAACAACTGCACGCCTATGGCATCATCCTGCGGCCGCTGATCACGGAGAAGGCGCAGAACATGACCGCGATCGGCAAGTACGCGTTCGAGGTCGACAAGCGCGCCAACAAGCTGCAGGTGAAGGAGGCCGTCGAGGCCACCTTCGAGGTCCGGGTGACGGCGGTCAACACCTGCATGATGAAGGGCAAGGTGCGGCGCTACGGTCGCAATGCGACGAAGCAGCCGGACTGGAAGAAGGCGGTCGTGACGCTCGCGCCCGGCGAGAAGATCGAACTGTTCGAGGGCGTATAGCGATGGCAATCAAGCAGTTCAAGCCGACATCGCCCGGCCGTCGCGGCAGCTCCGGCTTCACCTTCGACGAGATCACGAAGAAGAAGCCCGAGAAGTCGCTGCTTGCGACGCGCAAGAAGACGGCCGGCCGCAACGCGCAGGGGCGCATCACCGTGCGCCACCGTGGCGGCGGCCCGAAGCGGCGCATCCGCATCGTCGACTTCAAGCGCGACAAGCTCGGCGTGCCGGGGCGCGTCGCGGCGATCGAGTACGACCCCGGGCGCACGTCGCGCATCGCGCTGGTATCGTACCGCGACGGCGACAAGCGCTACATCATCGCGCCGGTCGGCCTGAAGGTGGGCGACACCGTGCAGTCGGGGACGGAGGCGGAGGTGCGCGTCGGCAACAGCCTGCCGCTGCAGAACATGCCCAACGGCAGTGTCATCCACAACATCGAGCTGACGCCGGGGCGCGGCGGCCAGATCGTGCGCAGCGCCGGCGCATCGGCGCAGCTGATGGCGAAGGAGGGCGAATACACGCTGTTGCGGCTGCCTTCGGGCGAGATGCGGCGCGTGCTCTCGGTCTGCATGGCCACGGTGGGCCAGGTGGGGAACGTCGAGAACAGCCTGATCAAGCTGGGCAAGGCGGGCAGGACGCGGCACCGCCGGCGCCGGCCGCAGGTGCGGGGCTCCGCGATGAACCCGGTCGACCACCCGCACGGCGGCGGCGAGGGCAAGCAGCCGGTCGGCATGCCCAGCCCGAAGTCGCCGTGGGGCAAGCCGACGCTCGGCAAGCGCACGCGCGGCCGCAAGCCGTCGGACCAGTACATCGTGCGGCGGAGGACGAAGTAGATGTCGCGATCGATCAAGAAGGGGCCGTTCATCGAGCCCAAGCTCATGCGCAAGGTCGAAGTCGTCAAGCGTACGAACGCGCGCACCGTGATCCGCACCTGGTCGCGCGCCTCGACGATCATGCCGGAGATGGTAGGCCTGACGATCGGCGTCCACGACGGGCGGCGGCACGTGCCGATCTTCGTGTCGGAGAACATGGTGGGCCACAAGCTCGGGGAGTTCGCGCTGACGCGCCACTTCCGCGGCCACACCAGCAAGTCGGAGAAGGCATCGCAGCAGCGCGGCGGTGGCCCGGGCGGCGGCGCCCGAACGTAGCGAGGAAACGGCGCACGTACGGGTGCGCGAAGCATCGAGGGTGGCCGCGGCGGCTGCCCGCGTGAAGGACGGCGATGGAAGTCAGCGCGACGGCAAAATACCTTCCTGTTTCGGCCCGCAAGATCCGGCTCGTGCTGGATCAGCTTCCCGGCAAGCGCGTCGACGAGGCGATCATGATGCTGCGCTTCCTGCCGACGCCGCATGCGCGGCTGGTGGAGAAGGTGGTGAAGTCCGCCGCGTCGAACGCGGAGAACAACTACGCGCTCGATGCCGAGGCGCTGCGCATCAAGCGCGCGTATGCGGGCGAGTCGCGGACGCTGAAGCGGTTCAAGGCGAAGGCGCGCGGGCGAGTCGCGCCGATACTCCGCCGCACGAGTCACGTGACGGTAATCGTGGAGGAACAGTAGTGGGTCACAAAGTACACCCGACAGGGTTCCGCGTCGGCGTCATCTACGACTGGCAGAGCAAGTGGTACGCCGACCGGAACTACAAGTCGCAGCTCCACGAGGACATCGCCATCCGCAAGCGGATCATGGACGTCCGCGGCGTCGACGCCGGCATCTCGCGCGTCGAGATCGACCGTAACCCGAACCAGCTGACCGTGACGATCAGCACGGCGAAGCCCGGCATCGTCATCGGCCGCAGCGGCGCGAACGTCGACCAGCTGCGCTCGGAGCTGGAGAAGTCGACAGGCAAGCGCGTGCGGGTGAACATCAACGAGATCCGTCAGCCGGAGCTCGATGCCTACCTCGTCGCGCGCAGCATCGCCGAGCAGCTGCAGCGGCGCGTCGCCTTCCGTCGTGCGATTAAGCAGACGGTGCAGCGGACGATGCAGCGCGGCGCGAAGGGGATCAAGGTGGTCGTCGGCGGCCGGCTGGGCGGCTCCGAGATGTCCCGCCGCGAGTCGGAGAAGCAGGGCCAGATCCCGCTGCACACGCTGCGCGCGGACATCGACTTCGGCATCGCCGAGGCGCACACGACGTTCGGGCGCATCGGCGTGAAAGTGTGGATCTACAAGGGCGAGATCATGCCGGAGCCGAAGCGGCGGCCGGAAGAAGCGGGCGGCGGACCGAGCGCGTCCGAAGGTTCGCCGGCGATCCCCGGGCCGGGCGAGGGCGCGCGGGCCACGGTGGCGGGCGAGTAACGGGCGATGCTGCAACCCAAACGACAGAAATTCCGGAAACAGCACCGCGGCCACCGTCGCGGCCAGGCGAACAGTGGCAACGAAGTGAGCTTCGGCGAGTTCGGCCTACAGGCGATCGGCGCCGCCTGGATCGACAGCCGCCAGATCGAGGCGGCGCGGCGCGCGATCACGCACGAGCTGAAGCGCGGCGGCAAGGTGTGGATCCGCATCTTCCCGGACAAGCCGGTGACGTCGAAGCCGGCGGAGACGCGCATGGGCAGCGGCAAGGGGGCGCCCGACCACTTCGTCGCCGTCGTCAAGCCGGGGCGCATGCTGTTCGAGGTGGCCGGCGTCAAGGAGGACCTGGCGCGCGAGGCGCTCCGCCTGGCCTCGCACAAGCTCTCCGTCGAGACGCGCACCGTGGCCAAGGAACGCGAGGGGATCTGATGGCCGGACGCAAGAAGAAGGAGCGCGCGGAGCACCTGCGCGGGCTCTCCGACGAGACCCTCGACAAGGAGCTGACGGAAGCGTACCGGCGGCTCTTCACGGTGCGGCTGCAGCTGACGACGCGCCAGCAGACGAACACGAGGGAGAAGTCGAACATCACCCGCCAGATCGCCCGCATTCGCACGCTGCAGCGGGAGCGCCAGCTGGCGGCGCACTACGCGCCGCAGGTGGCCGGGAGGAAGTAACCGATGGGATCGCTCGAAAAGGCGCAGCTGGGAACGGTGATCAGCAACAAGATGGACAAGACCGTCGTCGTGCGCGTCGACCGCCAGAAGCGGCACCGGCTCTACGGCAAGACGCTGCGCCGCACGCTGCGCTACAAGGCGCACGACGAGCACAACGCGTGCCGCCTGGGCGACATCGTCCGCATCGCCGAAACGCGCCCGCTCTCGCGCGAGAAGCGCTGGCGCGTCGTCGAGGTCGTGACGAAGGGCGACGTCGCCGAGGTGGCGCCGCGCGAGATCGGCGCCCGCATCATCGAAGAGACGCGCGCGGCGGCGGCCGCAGAGGCGGACTCGCGCACGGCCGAGGCGGCGACGCCTGTTGGCGCGACGGGCGATGCCGAGGCGGCCTCGCGCATGATCGCGGACGCCGTCGAGGCGCCGGTGATCGCGCAGCCGGCGGAGGCTGCCGTCGCGCCGCCGGCGGAGGAGCCGATGGCGACGGAGCCGGACATCGAGATCGTCGATGACACGCCGCTGGCGCCGGCCGGGCAGGTCGACGCGCTCGCTGAGGACGCGGCCGCGACGCGCGAGGAGGGCGAGGCGTGATCCAGCAGTACTCGCGGCTCAAGGTCGCGGACAACTCGGGCGCGCGCTCGCTGATGTGCATCACCGTGCTCGGCGGCTCGGGCCGGCGTTACGCGCGCGTCGGCGATGTCATCGTCGCCTCGGTGAAGCAGGCGCAGCCGGGCGCGGGCGTCAAGAAGGGCGACGTCGTGAAAGCCGTCGTCGTGCGCACCGCGAAGGCGTACGGCCGGCCGGACGGCTCGTACATCCGCTTCGACGAGAACGCGGCGGTGGTGCTTTCGGACAAGCAGAACCCGAAGGGGACGCGCATCTTCGGGCCGGTGGCGCGCGAGCTGCGCGAGCGGAACTTCACGAAGATCGTCTCGCTGGCGCCGGAGGTGGTGTAGCGATGCGCAAGATCAAGCGCGACGACAACGTGCTGATCCTCGCCGGACGCGACCGCGGCAAGACCGGGATCGTGCGGCAGGTGATCGGCGGCGGCGACCTGGTGAAGGTAAAGGGGCACCGCCCGAAGCTGACGGAAGACCTGGTCTTCGTCACCGGCATCAACATCTCCAGGCGGCACACGAAGCAGCAGCCGGGGGTCGTCCAGGCCGGCATCATCGAGAAGGAGATGCCGCTGCCACTGTCGAAGGTGATGGTGATCTGCAAGAGCTGCAACAAGCCGGCGCGTGTCGGCTTCACCGTCCGCAACAACGAGAAGCACCGCGTCTGCCGCAACTGCGGCGAGGACATCGACTGATGGCGCCGAGACTGAAAGAACGCTACAGGAGCGAGATCCTGCCGGAGTTGATGCGCGAGTTCAGCTACGCGAACGTCATGCAGGCGCCGCGCGTCGAGAAGGTGACGCTGAACATCGGGCTCGGCGAGGCTCGGGAGAACGCGCGCGCCGTCGACTCCGCGACGTCGGACCTGGCGACGATCACGGGACAGAAGCCGGTGGTGACGAAGGCGAAGCGCGCGATCGCCAACTTCAAGATCCGCGAGGGGATGAACGTCGGCGCGTCGGTGACGCTGCGCGGCGACCGCATGTACGAGTTCCTCGACCGCATGCTGAACGCCGCCCTGCCGCGGATCCGCGATTTCCATGGCGTGCCGACGAAGGCGTTCGACGGCCGCGGCAACTTCAGCCTCGGCGTGCGCGAGCAGCTGATCTTCCCGGAGATCGACTACGACAAGGTGGACCGCATCCGCGGCATGCAGGTGAACATCGTCACGACGGCGAAGACGGACGAAGAGGGCAGACGGCTGCTCGAGCTGATGGGCATGCCGTTCGCGAAGGATCGGACGTAGGGATGGCCAAGACATCGTTGATCGTCAGGGCGAATCGCGAGCCCAAGTACTCGACGCGGGCGAAGAACCGTTGCCGGCTGTGCGGCCGGCCGCGCGCCTACATCCGTCACTTTGCGCTCTGTCGCATCTGCTTCCGCGGCCTGGCGCTGCGCGGGCAACTGCCGGGCGTGAAGAAGTCGAGCTGGTAGCGACGAGCCGGGTCGCCGCGGGCGGCCCATCCCGAAGCTCGCCGGGGGGCGAGAGCACGGGAGAAACGAGGGAGGCCGACGCCTTGAACATGACGGACCCGATCGCGGACATGCTGACGCGGATCCGCAACGCCGTGACGGCGAAGCACGAGTACGTGAACATCCCGGCATCGAAGATGAAGCTGGCGATCGCGGACGTGCTCAGCAAAGAGGGATTCATCCGCGGCTACGAGCTGACGGACGAAGCCAACAAGAAGCTGATGCGGGTGCAGCTGAACTACACCGGCAAGAAGGACCCGGTGCTGACGGGGCTCCAGCGGGTGAGCAAGCCCGGCCTGCGCGTCTACGTGCAGAAGCGCGAGATCCCGCGCGTCTACGGCGGGCTGGGCATCGCCATCCTGTCGACGCCGCAGGGGATCATGACGGGCCAGGACGCCTGGCGGCGCAGCATCGGCGGCGAAGTCATCTGTTACGTGTGGTAGGGCGATGTCACGAATAGGCAAGCTTCCCATCCAGATCGCGAAGGGCGTCGAGCTCGACATCGACGGCTCGACCGTGCGCGTCACGGGCCCGAAGGGCGAGCTCGTGCGCGAGTTCCCGCCGCAGGTCGCGTTCGACCTCGGCGACGGCAAGGTGACGGTGACGCGCGAGAACGACGAGAAGCAGGTGCGCGCGCTCCACGGGCTCTCGCGGTCGCTGCTGGCGAACATGATCACCGGCGTCTCCGATGGCTATACGAAGACGCTGGAGCTGCAGGGGGTCGGCTACCGCGCGCAGCAGGCCGGCCCGAAGGTCACACTCTCCGTCGGCTTCTCGCATCCGGTCGAAGTGACGCCGCCGGCCGGCATCCAGCTCCAGGTCGAGGGCACGACGCGCGTCCACGTCCGCGGCATCGACAAGGAGCTGGTCGGGCAGATCGCCGCGAACATCCGCAAGGTGCGGAAGCCCGAGCCCTACAAGGGGAAGGGCATCCGCTACCTGGGTGAGCGCGTGCGCAGGAAGGCCGGCAAGGCCGGCAAGGCAGGAAAGTAGAATGGCGGGTTCGAGCACGGCGCGGGCAGCGCGCATCCGGCGCCACAGCCGGGTGCGAAAGACCGTCGAGGGCACCGGCGTGCGGCCGCGGCTGGCCGTCTACCGCAGCCTCTCGCACATTTACGCGCAGGTGATCGACGACGAGCGCGGGCACACGCTGGCCGCTGCTTCGGACGTCGAGCCCGCGCTCAAGGACGGCGCCGGCACGAAGACCGAGCGCGCGAAGGCCGTCGGCGAGGCGGTCGCGAAGAAGGCCGTGGCGGCCGGCGTCGTGCAGGTGGTGTTCGACCGCGGCGGCAATCGCTATCACGGGCGGGTGAAGGCGCTGGCGGATGCCGCGCGGGCGTCCGGCCTGGAGTTCTAGCGGAAGAGACGGAGACGGACATGGTAGGACCGAGACAGCAGAGGGGCGAGGGCCGCGGCGAGGGCCGTGACGGCGAGTTGCAGGAGAAGGTCGTCTACATTAACCGCGTCTCCAAGGTGGTGAAAGGCGGCCGCCGCTTCAGCTTCAGCGCCGTCGTCGTCGTCGGCGATGGCCAAGGGCGCGTCGGCGCCGGCATGGGCAAGGCGAACGAGGTGCCGGAGGCGATCCGTAAGGGCTCGGCGATCGCCCGCAAGCACCTGATCACGGTGCCGATGAACAAGACGACGATCGCCCACCCGACGATCGCGCGCTTCGGCGCCGCGAAGGTGATGATGAAGCCGGCCTCGGCAGGTACGGGCGTCATCGCCGGCGGCGGCGTCCGCGCGGTGATGGAGTCGGCCGGCGTCAAGGACGTGCTGACGAAGTCGCTCGGCTCTTCGAACGTCATCAACGTCGTGAAGGCGACGATCCAGGGGCTCGCGGGGCTGCGCGACCCGCGACGCGAGATCGCACGCCGGCGGGGGTCGGTGAACCGGAGGCAGCAGGCAGAGGCGCCGCGATGACGAAGATCCAGGTGACGTGGGAGCGCAGCGGCATCAACCAGCGCGACGACCAGAAGCGCACGATCCGCGCGCTCGGCCTGCGCAAGCTGGGCCAGACCGTCGAGCACGAGGACAACCGCACGATCCGCGGCATGATCCTCAAGGTGCGGCACCTCGTCGCCGTGCGGGAGGTCGAGTAGATGCAGCAGCACGAATTGCGTCAGCCGAAGGGCGCGACGCACACACGCAAGCGCGTGGGCCGCGGCAACGGCAGCGGCCGCGGCACGTACTCCGGCAAGGGCATGAAGGGCCAGAAGGCGCGCGCCGGCGGCGGCGTCCGCCCGGGGTTCGAGGGCGGTCAGCTGCCGCTCGTGCGGCGGATGGCCCGCAAGCGCGGCTTCCGCAACCCGTTCCGCATCGACTACGAGGAAGTGAACGTCGGCCAGCTCGGCGCGCGCTTCGCGGCCGGCGGCGAGGTGAACGCCGCGTCGTTGCGCGCCGCCCGGCTGATCCGCAGCGCCCGGCGGCCCGTCAAGGTGCTCGGTGACGGCGAGCTCAGCGTGAAGCTGAGCGTGGAAGCGACGAGCTTCACGCGCTCGGCAATTGCTAAGATCAACGAGGCCGGCGGCAGTGTCCGCTGGCTCAACGGCGAGCCCGAGCGGCCGGCGGCAGAGCCCGCCGCGGAGGACGCCGGCACGGCGAAGCGGCCGCGCGCGCAGAAGGCGCAGACGGCATCGAGCGAGCCCCCGACCGGTGGGGAGGAAGAGGCACCCGATGGCGCTGGCAGCTAGCCGACAGCAAGCCGCATCGCGTCCCCGCCTGCTGCAGGCGGTGCTGGATGCCCTCCAGCAGGAGGACGTACGCAAGAAGCTGCTGATCACGGGAGCGCTCCTCGTCGTCTTCCGCTTCGTCGCCCACATCCCGATCCCGGACGTCGACCCGCGCCAGATCCAGAGCGCCTTCAACCAGAACCAGGTGCTGGGGCTGTTCAACCTGTTCAGCGGCGGCGCCCTGCGCCGGATCAGCATCGCCGCGCTCGGTGTCTATCCGTACATCACGGCGACGATCATCATGCAGCTTGTGACGCCGCTCTTCCCGTCGTTGCACAACCTGCAGAAGGAAGGGGAGGCCGGCCGCCACAAGCTGGAGCTCTACCAGTACTGGATGTCGGTGCCGCTCGCGTTGGTGCAGGGCTACGCGCAGCTGGTGATCCTGCGGCGGATCGCCCCGCAGGCCTTCCAGTTCAGCCCCGGCTTCAGCGGCAGCGACGCGCTGCCGACGGTCACCGCGCTCTTCGCGCTGACCGCGGGCTCGATGTTTCTCGTGTGGATCGGCGACCTGATCACGGAGAACGGCATCGGCAACGGCATCTCGCTGATCATCTTCGGCGGCATCGTCGCCGGCATGCCGGGGCTGCTGAACCAGGTCTTCAACTCGACGATCGGCATCTTCGGCCTGCTCCTGCTCGTCGTCGTGGCGGTCGGGCTGGTCGCGGCGATGGTCTGGATGCAGGAGGCGATCCGCAAGATCCCTGTCCAGTATGCGAAGAGCGTGTTTAGAGCCGGAAAGATGTACCGGCAGTCCGGGCAGAGCCATATCCCCTTGCGGGTGAACTCCGCCGGCATGATCCCGCTGATCTTCGCCTTCTCGATCGTCATCCTGCCGACGCTGGGCGCGCAGTACTTCCAGACGTCGAGCACCACCTGGGTGCGGGATGTCGCGCTCTTCGTCAACCGGGTGTTCGCGCCGGGACGCGACGCGGACGGCCACGGTTCCAGCAGCGCCTACGGCTTCTACCTTGCCGTCTTCTTCCTGGTGGTGATCTTCAGCTTCTTCTACACGCTGGTCGTCTTCCAGCAGCAGAACCTGGCGGAGAATCTCCAGAAGCAGGGCGGCTTCGTGCCGGGCATCCGCCCCGGCCGGCCGACGGGCGAGTACATCATGCGCGTGCTCGTGCGCATCACCTGGGCCGGGGCGATCTTCCTCGGCGTCGTGGCCGTCATCCCCTATCTGGCGACGGGCTGGTTCGGCATCACGTCGCTGCAGATCAGCAGCACCGGCCTCCTGATCGTCGTCGGCGTGGTCATCGATACGATGAAGCAGCTCGAAGCGCAGCTGCTGATGCGGAACTACGAAGGGTTCATACGCTAGGTGCACGTCATCTTCTTCGGGCCCCCGGGCGTCGGCAAGGGCACGCAGGCGTTGATCATCGCCGGCCGCATGGGCTGGGCGCACATCTCGACCGGCGACATGCTGCGCGCACACGTCCGGGAGGGCACCGAGCTCGGCCGCCAGGCGAAGGCGTACATGGATCAGGGCCTCCTCACGCCCGATGAGCTCGTCATCGACATGTTCATGGCGCGCCTCGCCGAGATCGGCGGCCGCGGCTTCGTCCTCGACGGCTTCCCGCGCACGCTCCGGCAGGCAGAAGCGCTCGACGCCGCGCTCGCCCGCGACGGGCGCGCCATCGACGTGGCGATCAACATCACCGCGCCGGACGAGGTGCTGCTGGAGCGCATGCAGGCGCGCGCGGCAGAGAGCGCCCGCAGCGACGACACGCCGGAGGCGATGCGGAAGCGCCTCGACGTGCAGAAGCCACCCGCCGACCTGCTCGCGCACTACCGCGACGCCGGCAAGCTGCGTGACGTCGACGGCAGGCCGGCGGTCGAGGCGGTGACCGATGCCATCGCGGCCGCGCTCGCGGCGGTGGGGCCGGACTGAGATGCCGATCATCATCAAGTCCGACGACGAGATCGCGATCATGCGGCACGCAGGCAGCGTCGTCGCCAACACGCTGGCGCGCCTGGTCGAGGAGCTGCGGCCGGGACTCGTCGTCAAGGGGCTCGACAAGGTCGTCCGCAAGGAGTTCGAGAAGCACCACGTGCTGCCGACATTCCTCGGCTACCACGGCTACCCGGCAACGGTCTGCGTCTCCGTGAACGACGAGATCGTGCATGGCATCCCCGGCAAGCGGGTGATCCAGGAGGGCGATGTCGTCAGCCTGGATCTCGGCTGCACGTACAAGGGGTTCGTCGCCGATTCGGCGCTCACGGTGATCGTCGGGCCGGCGAAGCCCGGGACGGAGAAGCTGGTCGACGTCACGCGGGAGTCGCTCGACGAGGGCATCCGCCACGCGCGGGCGGGGAACCGGCTGGGCGAGATCTCGCACGCCATCCAGACGTATATCGAAGCGCGAGGCTTCGGCGTCGTCCGCGAGTACGTCGGCCACGGCGTCGGCCGGGCGATGCACGAGGAGCCGCAGGTGCCGAACTACGGCCCGGAGGACCGCGGCCCGGTGCTCAAGAAGGGCATGGTGCTGGCGCTGGAGCCGATGGTGACGATGGGCGACTGGCGCACGAAGCAGATGAACGACAACTGGACGGTGAAGACGATGGACGGCAGCCTGGCCGCCCACTTCGAGCACACGATCGCCATCACGGACGACGGGCCGCAGGTGCTGACCGTGCCCTGAGCGGGATACACGACGTGATTAGCGGTAGAGGAAACGAATTGAGTAGAATGATAGCCTTGAGACAGGAAGTCTCGCCAGAAGGAGCACATGCCGAACCGACGAGGCAACGCGCCGCAGGCGACTGGCGGCGGGCGCAAGAAGAAGGACGCGATCGAGGTCGAGGGCGTGGTGCGCGAGCCGCTGCCCAACGCCATGTTCAAGGTCGAATTACCGAACGGGCACCAGGTGCTGGCGCACATCTCCGGCAAGATCCGGCTGCACTTCATCAAGGTGCTGCCGGGCGACCGTGTGCTGGTCGAGCTCTCGCCCTACGACCTGTCGCGCGGGCGCATCACCTATCGGTTCCGCTAAAAGGAAGAACGAGCGATGAGAGTACGGGCTTCGATCAAGAAGCGCTGTGAGAAATGCAAGATCATCAAGCGGCACGGCGTGCTGCGGGTGATCTGCGAGATCCCGAAGCACAAGCAGCGTCAGGGGTAACGGACGATGGCACGAATCGCCGGCGTAGACATCCCGCGGGAGAAGCGGGTCGATGTGTCGTTGCGCTACATCTACGGCATCGGTCACACCGCCGCCTCGCGGATCGTCTCGCAGACGCAGGTCAACCCCGCCACCAAGGTGCGCGACCTGACGGACGAAGAGGTCAACCGCATCCGCGAGGTGATCGACAAGGAGCACGTCGTCGAAGGTGACCTGCGGCGCGAGGTGCGGCAGAACATCCAGCGCCTGATCGAGATCAACTGCTACCGCGGCGTCCGCCACCGCCGCGGGCTGCCGGTGCGCGGACAGCGGACGAAGACGAACGCACGCACGAAGCGCGGCGCCCGCCGAACCGTCGCCGGCAAGCGCAAGGCAGCCGCCAAGAAGTAAGCCGGACGGGGCTTCCGCCAGGGACCGCGCGCCGGGAGACGGCGCGGACAGAGGAGACGCATGGCCGAACGCAAGCCAGCCGCGAAGAGCAAGGGACGCAAGCGCGAACGGAAGTCCGTGCCGCGCGGGCGCGCCTACGTGCAGTCGACGTTCAACAACACGTTGATCACGCTGACGGATCCGACCGGCGCCGTGCTGTCGTGGGCGAGCGCCGGCCAGTCCGGGTTCAAGGGCTCGCGCAAGAGCACCCCGTACGCCGCGCAGATCGCGGCCGAAGGCGCTGCCCGGCGCGCGATGGAGCACGGCTTGCGCCAGGTCGAGGTCTTCGTGAAGGGGCCCGGCAGCGGCCGCGAGGCGGCGATCCGGGCGCTGCAATCGAGCGGCCTCATCGTGCTCAGCATCAAGGATTCGACGCCGGTGCCGCACAACGGCTGCCGGCCGCCGAAGCGCCGTCGCGTCTAAGCGGCTGGAGGAAGAGACACAAATGGCTCGTTATACAGGCCCGGTGTGCCGCATTTGCCGCCGCTACGGCGAGAAGCTCATGCTCAAGGGCGACAAGTGCGTCACCAAGTGCACGCTGGACAAGCGCCCGACGCCGCCCGGCGAGCAGAAGGCCGGCCGCCGCCGCAAGCTCTCGGACCGCGCGCTGCAGCTGCGGGAGAAGCAGAAGGCCCGCTACTCCTACGGCGTGCTCGAGAAGCAGTTCGTCGACTACTACGAGGACGCCGTCCGCCTGCCCGGCGTGACGGGCGAGAACCTGGTGCGCCTGCTCGAGTTGCGGCTCGACAACATCGTCCACAAGATGGGCTTCGCCGACTCGCTGAAGCAGGCGCGGCAGGTCGTGCGGCACGGCCACATCATGCTCAACGGGCGCAAGACCGACATCCCTTCGGCGGCGACGCGCGCCGGCGACGTCATCGGCTGGACCGCCACGAGCAAGAAGACGGAGTACTTCAAGATCGCCAGAGAGAACATGTCGAGCAAGAACATCCCCGGTTGGCTGAACGTCGACCGCGAGCAGATGACGGGCCGCGTCGTGTCGCCGCCGGTGCCGAGCGAGCGCCATGGCACCTTCGACCCGGCGGTCATCGTCGAGTACTACTCGCGGTGATGACGCTGCGGAGCATGACAGGCGCAGCCGTCGCGCTGGCCGAAGCGCCGCTGTTCGCTGAGGGAGGAGCAACATTGAACGAGCTGGAACCCGCAAACATCGAAGTCGAAGAAGACGGCGACAGCTACGCGCGGCTCGTCGCCGAGCCGCTGAGCGCGGGCTTCGGCACGACGCTGGGCAACGCCCTGCGGCGCGTGCTCCTGAGCTCGCTGCCCGGCGCCGCCGTGACCTCCGTGCGCATCGAGGAGGTCGAGCATGAGTTCTCGACCGTCCCGCACATGAAGGAAGACACCACGGAGTTCCTCCTCAACCTCAAGGAGCTGCGCCTGCGGTCGTTCTCCGACCGGCCCGCCAAGCTCTACCTCGAGGCGCAGGGCGAGGGCGCGATCAACGCCGACGCGATCCAGGTGACGGCGGACTACGAGATCGTCAACCCGGAGCTCCACCTCGCGACACTCGACGCGCCGGAGGCGCGCCTCACGGTCGAGCTGAACGTCGAGCCAGGCGAGGGCTACGCGCCCGCCGGCCAGGGCGACGGCCTGCCGATCGGCGTCATCCCCGTCGATGCCATCTTCTCGCCGGTGCGGCGCGTGAACTTCCACGTCACGCACACGCGCGTCGGGCAGATGACGAACTACGACAAGCTGACGCTCGAGGTCTGGACCGACGGCACGATGTCGGGCGTCGATGCGGTCAGCAAGAGCGCCGATATCCTCGTCGACGAGCTGCGCATGTTCGCGCAGCTCGGCAAGCCGCTGCCGCCCGTCGTCGAGCGCGGCCTCGGCGTCGGCACGTCGCTGCCCCCGGACAAGTACAACACGCCGATCGAGGACCTGAGCCTCTCGGTCCGCGCCTACAACTGCCTGAAGCGCAGCGGCCTGATGACGGTGGGCCAGGTGCTGGAGAAGAGCGAAGATGAGCTGCTGTCGCTCCGGAACTTCGGCCGCAAGTCGTACGACGAGCTGCGCGACAAGCTGATCGAGCTGAACCTGCTGAACCCCGACGCCGATGACAGCGAAGGCGCGCAGCCGGCGGCGCCGAGCAGCCGGCCGCAACCGCCCGCCGGCGAAGACCGCGACAGCGAGGACCTGAGCCCGCTCGGCGCGGCGCTGATCGAGGCGCTGCGGGAGGCCGGCGAGGACCCGTCGGAGCTCGTGCGGCGTCAGGAGAAGGAAGACTAGCGATGCGCCACAAAGTGAGCGGCCGCAAGTTCGACCGTCCCTCCGACCAGCGCCGCGCGCTCTTCCGCATGCTCGTCGGCGACGTGCTGCGGCACGAGCGGCTGAAGACGACCGAGGCGAAGGCCAAGGAGGTGCGCCCGCTCGTCGAGAAGATGGTGACGCTCGGCAAGGACGGCACGCTGCACGCGCGCCGGCGGGCGATGGCCTACATCAACGACAAGGACGTCGTGAAGAAGCTGTTCGACGAGATCGCGCCGCGCTTCGCAGCCCGGCCCGGCGGCTACACCCGCATCATCAAGCTGGGGACGCGTGTCGGCGACGGCGCGCCGATGGCGCAGCTCGAGCTCGTCGAGCGCGGCGCCTGAGGTGATGTCCGGCGATGCGCACGCCGCCTGCGCCCGGGAGCGCGGCGGCGAGCGGCGGATCGCCGTGCTGATGGAGTACGACGGGACCGCGTATCGCGGCTCGCAGTACCAGGAGAACGGCCCCACGATCCAGGCCGAGCTGGAGGGGGCGCTGAAGGGACTGACCGGCGAGGACCGGCGCATCGCATTCGCCGGCCGGACCGATGCCGGTGTGCACGCGCTGGGGCAGGTGGCGGCGTTCGACACGCGGGTGCGCCTCGACGCGGCGGCGTTCGTCCGCGGCCTGGACCACTTCCTGCCGCCGGACATCGCCGTGCTGGCCGCGCGCGAGGTCGACTCGCGCTTCGACCCGCGGCGCGACGCGCGGAGCCGGCTGTACCGCTACCGCATCGCCATGCGGCCGGTGCGTCCGGCGCTCGACCGCGAGCGGGCCTGGCACGTCGGCCGCCAGCTCGATGTGGCGGCGATGGCGCGGGCGGCGCGGCGGCTCGAGGGCCGGCACGACTTCGCGGCGTTCGCGGCGCCCTACGAAGGGCGCGCCGAGCGCACGCTGCGGCGCTGCGAGGTGACGACGGCCGGTTCTGACTTGGGCGTCGTGATGGAGGCGGAGGCGTTCCTGCCGCACCAGGTGCGGCGGACCGTCGGGCCGCTGGTGGCGGTGGGGAGCGGCCGGCTGCACGAGGACGAGCTCGTCCGCCTGCTCGACGAGGCGCGGCCATCGAGCGCGGGCCCGGCGGCGCCGGCTTGCGGGCTGTACCTGGTATCGATAACGTACGACGGCCTCGCGTTCGGGGCCGGAGAAGGGGACGGACGGGACGTATGAGCACGTACACGCTGAAGCCGCGCGACATCGAGGAGACGTGGCACGTCGTCGACGCCGCCGGCCAGTCGCTGGGCCGCATGGCCTCCGACATCGCGGCGACGCTGCGCGGCAAGAAGCGGCCGACGTTCACGCCGTCGATGCCCGCCGGCGATTTCGTCGTCGTCATCAACGCCGCGAAGGTGAAGGTGACCGGCGACACCACCGAGAAGAAGTACTGGCACCACACGATGTACCCGGGCGGGCTGCGCTCCGTGACGCAGGAGAAGCTGCTCGCGACGCGCCCGGAGCGGGTGGTCGAGTACGCCGTCAAGGGTATGCTGCCGCACAACGCCCACGGCGCGAGGCTGCTGCGGCGGCTGAAGATCTACGCCGGCCCGGAGCATCCGCACCAGTCGCAGGTCAACGCCGGCAAGGGCAAGGCCCGGGCGCCGCAGAGCGCGGGATAGAGGTTCGAGCCGGGAGAGACAGGCATTCTTCGCATCACGGAAGGCGCCCGACGTGCAGGCGCCGGTGATGGCGAGAGGGACAGCAGGAGAAGATCGATGGCAACCAGCGAGCGCTACTTCTCGGGCACGGGACGTCGCAAGACGGCCGTCGCGCGCGTCCGGCTCTATCCGGGCAGCGGCGAGATCCTCGTGAACGGCAAGGGCTACCTCGACGTCTTCACGCGCGGCACGCACCAGAACGCCGTCCTGGCGCCGCTGCGAGCGACCGGCGGAGCGGAGCGCTGGAACGTCCAGGCACGCGTCGCCGGCGGCGGCGTCACCGGCTGGGCCGGCGCGATCTCGCACGGCATCGCCCGCGCGCTCGTCGCATCCGACGAGGCCAACAAGACGCCGCTGCGCCGCCAGAGCCTGCTGACGCGCGACGCCCGCATGAAGGAGCGCAAGAAGGTCGGCCTGAAGCGCGCCCGCAAGGCGCCGCAGTACACGAAGCGCTAGCCGCCCCTGGCTGCTGGGCGATCGAAGGCCCGCACCCTGCGGGTTGGCCGCCCTTGGCTGCTGGGTGTAAGAAGGTCCGCACCCTGCGGGCCTGCTTCCTGCCTGCTGCCTCGTACGCTCGAATCGCGCCGTGCGCGGGGTGGTCGTCCGGTGTGGCTTGCGTGTGCTTCGAGGCTCGGCCGGGCGCGTGCGTCGCGTCCTCGCACGCGCGCCAACGCACTGGCTGCCCCTCAGGTCAGGTACGGCAGGAGCGCCTCGAGGCTCGCCGCGTCGCCCCCGCCCGACGGGTCGACCCTCAGCGACCTGGCGCCGGCAGCGACCGCCCATGCGCAGCACGCGTCGTCGCTGTCGATGACGAGGACGCTGCCGGCGCTGACGCCGGCATGGCGAAACACTGTCTCGTAGAACGGGGCGCCGTGCTTCACGCGGTCGACGATGTCCGGCCCGTAGAGCGTCGTGAAGGCGTCGGGGAGTTCCATCTTCGCCATTATGCCGCGCAACTCCGTGGACGGCGTCCCGGACGCCGTGTACAGCTCGTAGCCTGCGCGTCGCAGCGCCAGTACGGCTTCGCGCGCACCCTCGATCGCTGATCCGGCCCTCTCGGCAACGTACACGCACAACTCGCCGTGGAGCGAGATCGCCTGCTCGTCGGCCGGTGGTTCGATGCGGAGGCGCGCGCAGATCGCCCGCAGCCAGCGGGTCGCGTACGCGCGCCGGAACTCGTCCTGGGTCTTCGCCTGCGGCAGCCACCGCTGGAGGTCGCTCCAGATCGCCGGAAAGACGCGCCGGTTCGCCGTCGCCCAGGCTTCGGCGGTGCCGCCGAGGCGCGGCGGCATGAACTCGCCGATGAGCCGTGGCCATTCGCGGCCGCGCCGGGCGTTGTCGTTGAGGACGCCGCCGTCGTCGATGAACAGCGCGCGCGGTCGCGCAGTGCGCAGCTCTTCGAGGTCCATGCGCTGCCCGTCGACCATGCGAGACCCTGTCGTGACCTGCGAAGGAAGCGCCGCGGCGGGACGTTGACCACACGCCTGCTCGCCGATGTTTAGGGCTGAGTGGCACTGCTCCGCCGCGTGAGCAACTCACGACGAGCGAGCACGCGCGGCCGAGGAGCGCCGGCGATCACAGTGTAGGGCTCACGGCTGCGTCAGCTCTTCGCCTTCGTCGCGCGCGCCTTCGCTGGCGCCTTGGCCTTGGCCGCCGTCTTCGGCTTGGCCGCGGCCTTCGGCTTCGTCGCCGCCTTCGGTGCGGCGGTCTTGCGGGCGCGCTTCGGCGCCGCGGGCGCTTCTGCAGCCGCGTCAGCCCGATTCAGCTGGCGCATCATGCGCGACTTGTGACGGGCGACGGCGTTCTTGTGCACGACGTTGCCCTTCGATGCGCGGTCGAGGATGCTCGCCGCCTCGCGCACCGCCGCCTCGGCCTCCGTATCGCCGGCGGCGATGGCCGTGTGCGCCTTCTTCACCGCCGTGCGTGCGGCGCTGCGGACGGGGCGGTTGCGCGCGCGATGCGCCTCGTTCTGGCGCCAGCGCTTGAGCGCGGATTTTGAGTGTGCCAACGAAGACCTCCGGAGATGGCTGGATGACGGGTCATGGTAACGGGCGGCTTCGCGTTCTGTCCAATGCGCGCGGCCGGCCGGGCGTTTGTTCCGCCGGCCACGCGCGGAGTATGATGCCTCGAACCTGACGGGCCGTCGGCTGACGACGGCTCTCACGCGCCGGGACGCGCCCGCCGAGCGCACCTCGCGCGGTACAGTGTCTATGATGCGAACCCTTCGTGAGCGCTTCTTCTCCGAAGAGGAAGAAGCCACCGCACCGGCCGCCGCCGTTGCGCCGCCGAGCCTCGCGATGGCCGCCTCCATCGTCGCCCTCGGCTTCCTCGGCAGCCGCCTGCTCGGCCTCCTGCGCACCGTGGCGATCGCCCATCAGTACGGCACCAGCCCGAACCTCGACGCCTACTTCGTCGCCTTCCGCATCCCCGACCTCGTCTTCCAGCTGCTCGCAGGCGCGACGCTCGGCAGCGCCTTCATCCCGACCTTCGCCCGCGTCCTCGGCCTGCGCGGCGAGCGCGAGGCGTGGCGGCTGGCGTCGTCCGTGCTCAACCTGCTGCTGCTCGCGACGCTCGTCGTCGCGCTGTTCGGCCTGCTGCTGGCGCCGGTGCTCGTGCCGATCACCGCGCCCGGCCTGGGAGACCAGACGGCGCAGCACGCCCAGCTGACATCGCTCTCGGTCGACCTGACGCGCATCATGCTCATCTCGCCGGTGCTGTTCTGCGTCAGCGGCATGTTCATGGGCATCCTCAACGCGCGCCACCACTTCCTCGCGCCGGCGCTGGCGCCGATGTTCTACAACGCGGCGATCATCGTCGCGGCGCTCGTCTCGGACGACGTGCGGGTGCTGGCGTTCGCCGTCGTGATCGGCGCCGGCCTGCACCTCGTCGTGCAGGTGCCGGCGCTGCGCGTCGTCGGCATGCGCTGGCAGCCGGTGACGGAGTGGCGCGACAAGGCCGTGCGTGAGGTCGGCCGGCTGATGGGGCCGCGCGTCATCGGCCTCGCGGCGTTCCAGTTCAACTTCCTCATCGCGACGTTCTTCGCGTCAATCGCCGGCGCCGGCGCCATCTCCGCCGTCAACTACGCCTGGCTCATCGTCATGACGCCGCTCGGCATCTTCGGCATGGCGATCTCGACGGCGGCGTTTCCGCGCATGGCCGAGCAGGCGGCGCGCGACGGCGACGACCTGCGCGAGACGCTGGCGAAGTCGCTGCGGCTCATCCTCTACCTGACCATCCCGGCGAGCGTCGGGCTGATGATCCTCGCCAAGCCGCTGACGGCGTTCCTGCTGCGCAGCGGCGCCTTCAACAAGTCCTCAACCGACCTCGTCGTCTCTGCGCTCGTCTTCTATGCGGTCGCGCTCTTCGCCCACAGCGGCATCGAGATCCTGAGCCGCGGCTTCTACGCGCTGAGCGACACGCGCACGCCGGTGACCTTCGCCGTGCTGTCGATGGTGATCAATCTCGTCCTGTCGCTCATCCTCGTCTGGCCGTTCGGCGTCGGCGGCCTGGCGCTGTCGCTCTCCCTGGCGACGATCGCCGAATTCACGCTGCTCGCGCGCACGCTCGACCGGCGGCTCGGCGGCCTCGATACGGAGCGCACCGTGCGCTCGGTCGTGACGACCGTCGTCGCGACGGTGCTGATGGCGGAGGCGATCGCCCTCTGGCTCGCCCTGCTCGCGCTGGCGGGGCTGCTCGACCTCGGTAGGAAGCCGGAGGCAGGCTTGGCGCTGCTGGGCGGCGTCGCCGGTGGCGCCGTGGTCTTCTTCTATGCGACGCGCCTGCTCGGGAGCAGCGAGGCCGCGACGGTGGTGGAGCGCCTGCCGCTGCCGGCGAGGCTGCGGGCGCTGGCGCTGGCGGGAAGATAGGGGTCTTCCCGGCTTGTGAGGCCTCCGCCGCGACCGATATACTTGTATCGGTGGTTCCGGGCCTGGCATCCTCGACAGTGCGGCCTCAAGGGCCGCACATTCGTGTCCCCAAGGGGAGGTTGTATCGTTGAGCTTCGCAGACAAGACCTTGGTATGCCGCGACTGCAAGCAGAACTTCACGTTCACCGGCGGTGAGCAGGAGTTCTACGCCAACAAGGGCCTGCAGAACGAGCCCGTCCGCTGCCCATCCTGCCGTTCCGCGCGCAAGTCCACGCGCACCAGCGAGCCCGATGAGGGCTACGTGCGCTACGGCGTCTTCGCCAGCTTCGGCGGCCGCACGCCGCGGCAGATGCATCCCGCGACGTGCGCCGAATGCGGCATGATGACGGAGGTGCCGTTCCAGCCGCGCGGCGACCGCCCCGTCTACTGCAGCGCCTGCTACACGAAGGTGCGCGGCAGCGAAGGCGCCGGCGACGCCGAGCGCGCCAGCTGATCCGCGCGCGTCCGCATCCGTACGCTCCCGACGCGGCCGCGAACAGCGTGGCCGTCGTCGCATGCGGCGGAGCGCGGTGCCGGCCGCCGCCGAGCGGCGGCGTCATCGGCCCGAGCGGTGCGTCGCGGGTGCGTCCCCGGCCCGCGGAGGCGAGGCTTCGTCCGGCGTGCGGGTCGTCCAGCGCAACGCGGCGTAGCCGATGATCCCCATCACGACGGAGCCGCCGAGGATGCCGAGCTTCGCGTCATCGACCAGCTGCTGACCGCCGAAGGCCAGCGCGCTGATGAAGAGCGACACCGTGAACCCCACGCCGGCGATCGTCGCCACCGCCGCCATCCGCGGCCAGTCGACTTCCGCCGGCAGCGCCGCCAGCCCCGTCTTCACGGCGACCATCGAGAACACGAGGATCCCGCCCGGCTTGCCGAAGATGAGGCCGAGCGCGACGCCGACGGCCACCCGCGACTGCAGCGCATCGCCGAGCGCGTCGGCATCCACCTTCACGCCGGCGTTGGCGAGTGCGAAGACGGGGATAATCAGGTAGCTCGTCCAGGGATGCAGCGTCCGCTCCAGCCGCTCGAGCGGGGACGGCGCCGCCGCGCGGTCATCGACGAACGCGGTCGATTCGGCCGCGCGCGACACGTCGACGCCGGATGCCGGACGACCTGTCGCGGTGTCTGGCTGGAGCCGGCGCCCCGGCAGCGGTGCCAGCGGTGTCAGGACGCCCAGCGCGACGCCGGCGATCGTCGCATGGACGCCGGATTCGAACACGGCGATCCACACGACGACCGCCGCCAGCGCGTAGGCAGGCCAGGCGCGCACCCCGGAGCGGACGAGCAGCGCGACGAGCGCGAGCAGCGCCGCGGCGCCGGCCAGCCAGCCCCACGCTACGCCGCCGCTGTAGAAGATGGCGATGACGACGATCGCGCCGATGTCGTCGATGATCGCCAGCGCCAGCAGGAAGACCTTGAGCGCAGGCGGCACGCGCGCGCCGACCAGCGCCACGATGCCGACGGCGAAGGCGATGTCGGTCGCCATCGGGATGCCCCAACCGTCCGCAGCGGCGCCGCCGGCGTTCACCGCCAGGTAGATGAGCGCCGGCACCAGCATGCCGCCGCCCGCGGCAGCGATGGGCAGCGCCATCCGGCGGCGGTCGGCGAGCTCCCCCTGCAGCGCCTCGCGCTTGACCTCGAGCCCGACGACGTAGAAGAAGACCGCCATCAGCGCGTCGTTCACCCAGCGCTGCAGCGGCTCGTCGATCGCGAAGCGGCCCGCTCCGAGGCGCAACGGCGTGCCCCAGATGCTGGCGTAGGTCGAGCCGTCGGCGACGTTCGCCCAGACCAGCGCCGCCACCGCCGCCGTCAGCAGCACGATGCCACCGGCGGCCTCGGTCTCGAGAAACGCCTGCAGCGGCTGCAGGACGAGCCGCCGCAGCGCAGGCCGGCGCTCCAGCAGTTGCTTCGCCACCTTCGCCCCCCCCGTCTCTCGTCATGATGACAGACGGGCGTGGGTCCGCAAGGACGGCGGCTACGGCGTTGCGACCGGCGACGGCCCGGTGGCCACCGTCGTGATGCCCTCCGCCGTGCCGACGATGATCGCCTTGCGCTGCCTGTAGTCCTGCACGACGCCGACGACACAGATCGTCTTGCCCTTGTACAGTGTTTCCGGCGGCGCCGGGAACTTGTTGCGGTTGGCGCCGAGGATGACGATCGACAGGCTCTTCGGATCCGGGAACGGCGCCCCCATCTCGAGGTACGTCGGCGTATCCTGCCCGTTGGTGTCCTGACCTGTCGCGACGACTGGCCCGATCACCGTGACCTCCTGGTTCAGCCGCTGCGTCGCGGCCTCCGGCGTGATGCCTCCGCGACACGACCCGGCGCTCACGGGCGTATTCGCCGAGCGGGCGGCGGCGGCAACGGTGCCTCTGTTTTCCGCGGAGGAAGTGCTGTTGGTGTTGCCGCGTCCCAGACACGCCGTCGCCAGGAGCGCCGCCACCATCGCAAGCGCTGCCAGCGCCCTTGGGCGCGTCACCGATGCAACCGAACGCGTTCGCAACGCCGATTCGGGAATCATGGCTCGATCGTAATCGCGGACCGCGGCCGGCGGCATTACCCGCGCGGATGCCGGCGTGACGGCTTCGTGACGACGCCGGCGGCGACCATCACCACCCCGAGGGCGCGTCCGGGCGTGCGTGGATTGCCGGCTTGTAGCTCTACGCGGATGAGAGGACGAGCGCGCCGGGCTAGAAGTGGTACTTGTCGGACAGGTTGTAGGCAGCGCCGGCGTACAGCACACTCAGGCTGCCGTCGTCCTCGTGCCGGTAGTCGAAGCAGCGCCTGACGTCACGCGCCTGCACCAGCGACGACGCCAGCGCGAGCGAAAGGTTCGAGTCGAGGAAGACTTCGGCCGACTCTACGTGCGGGTCGAACTTCTTCCAGCTGATCCCTTCCGAGATCGTCGACCCGGACAGCCCGCCCGTCTCCGCCGGCTCGATGCTGAAGCGCACCGCCTCGGCGTGGCCTTTGCTCTTCGTCACGAACATGTAGGAGCCGATCTGCGACTGCTGGATGTGGTTCCGCGGCGCGCCGCCGCCGAAGATCGTCGTGGCCGTCCGCAGCCCGAGCTCCTCGGCCAGCAGGACGATCGCCGACATCTCGAGCACGTCCTGAACGACGTCGAAGACGATGCGCTTGCCGTGCTCCGCGCGGAAGAACCCGAGGTCCATGCCGAGCACGGAATCGCCGATCGCCGGGCAGTAGACCGGCGTCCGGCGCGCGGCGGCCGCCGTCAGGATGCCCCGCTGGGAGCCGATCTTCGAGAAGTAGCGCCCCATCCGGTAGATGTACTCGCGCGTCGTCAGCGGGCGGTCGGGCAGCGCCGCGGCGAACTCGAAGATCATTGGCTCGACGCGCCGGTAGTCCGCCTCGTCGCCGAATGTGTCCCAGAAGCGGTTCACGTCGTGCTTCACCAGCTCGGCGTCATCCGCGTTCACCTGGCCCTGGTAGTGCTTGCTGCCGATGATCTCCAGCATGTCGTGCGTGAGTTGGGCGCCGGTGATGTCGAGCACGTCGATCTGCCCGCGCTCCACGAGCGAGGCGATCGCCGGCCCGAAGCCGAGCGGCACCGGCGCGCCAGCGACGGAGCAGAAGATCACCCGGTCGCGGGCGATCATCGCATCCCACAAGGCGAGCGCGGACGCCAGGCGTCGCGGCTGGCCGCCGGTGCGGCCAAGCGCCTCGACGAACGAGCGGAGCGACGCATCGGGGTCGGGCGCGAAGCGCGTGATGGGGTGGACGAGAAACTCGCTGGTCATCGCCGTTCCTTTCGAGCCCCGGGACGCCTGATTATCGCTCCCCCGGTCGTGCGATCAACCGGCGAGGCACGGGCTGCGGACCCGAACACGAGTGCCCGGCGCCCGTGGCGTCGCCCGCATCGCTGCCGCCCGGCGACGACCGGCACCGCTGGCGTCACGGCATCATGCGCGGGTCGCGGCCGCCTGCCGCCAGCATCGGTACTGGCGGCAGGCAGCCGATGATCTGAGTGCGGAGCGTGGTCGAAGCACGATGCATCGCGGCGGGAATGCCCACTGCATGCGACTGCGCTTGATGATTCGAGCAGCCAACTCCACCGAAAGTTGACGGTGCTGTAATGCCTCTACGCTGCCTCGCGCTTATATTGGTGCGTATACAGGAGCGAATCCGCCGCGGGGCGAGCGCGAAGAGTTCGAGGGAATGAACGTGCGCCAACTCGTGTTCATGATCGATGTCGACAACACTATCCTTGACAACGACGGCGTGAAGTCCGACATGGAGCGGGTGATGCTCGGCATCCTGGGGCCGCCGCTTGCGGCGCGCTTCTGGGAACTCTACGAGGTCGTCCGCGGCGAGACGGAAGTCGTCGACTTCATCGAGACGATGCGCCGCCTCGGCGACGAGCAGCCGGAGGCCGCTGATGCCATCGACCGGGCGACGACGGCGCTCGCCACCTGGGACTTCTGCACGCGGCTCTACCCGTACGCGCTCGAGACCATCGCGCACATCAAGTCGCTGGGCCTGCCGGTGATCGTGTCCGATGGCGACCCCGTCTTCCAGCCGTCGAAGATCCTCCAGTGCGGCATCACCGCTGCCGTCGATGGGCGGGTGCTGATCTTCGTGCACAAGGAGCGGCACCTGCCGGCCGTCGAGCGCTACTTCCAGGCCGAGCACTACGTCCTCATCGACGACAAGCCGGGCATCCTCATGCGATCGAAGGGGCTACTCGGCGAGCGGCTGACGACGGTGCACGTGCTGCAGGGGAAGTATGCGCTCGACCCGAAGCACGCGGTCGACTACACGCCGGACATCGTCGTCGAGCGGTTCAACGACCTCCGCCGCTACGATGCCGATGCCTTCATGCTTCGCAGGACGGCGCTCGCGACGTAACGCCGCAGGCCGCCCTCGGCGGAGATGTCGGTGGCGGTGCGCTCCGCTGCCTGCGACCGGCCGCTAGAGCACAGCCAGGTAGCGGTCGAGCTCGAAGTCGCTGACGTGCTTGCGGTAGGCGTCCCACTCGATCGTCTTGTTCTGGATCAAGCTCTCGAACACGTGGTCGCCGAGCGCCTGCCGGCAGAAGTCGCTGTCGGCGAACGCCTGGATCGCCTCCTTGAGGCTGCCCGGCAGCGATGCGATGCCGCGCTCGCGGCGCTCGTGCTCCGTCAGCTCGAACGCATTCTCCTCGGTGGGCTCGACGAGCGGGTACTCGTTCTCGATGCCCTTGAGGCCGGCGGCGAGCATCACGGCGAACGCCAGGTAGGGGTTGCAGGCGGCGTCGGGCGCCCGGTACTCGAGGCGCGTCGCCACCTCCTTCCCCGGTTTGTACTCCGGCACCCGCACGAGGTCCGAGCGGTTCCGGCGCGCCCACGTGATGTACACCGGCGCCTCGTAGCCGGGCATCAGCCGTTTGTAGCTGTTCACCCACTGGTTCGTCACCAGCGTGAACTCCGGCGCGTGGCGCAGCAGGCCGGCCAGGTACGACTTCGCCAGCGCCGACAGGTGGTACTGATCCGACGCATCGAAGAAGGCGTTGCGGTCGCCCTTGAACAGCGATTGGTGGGTATGCATGCCGGAGCCGTTCTCGTCTTCGAGCGGCTTCGGCATGAACGTGGCATAGGCGCCGGACGCCAGCGCAACCTCCTTCACGACGAGCCGATACGTCATCGCGTTGTCGGCCATCGTCAGCGCATCGGTGTAACGCAGGTCGATCTCGTGCTGGCTCGGCGCCGCCTCGTGGTGGCTGTACTCGACGCCGATCCCCATCTCTTCGAGCGTGAGCACCGTCTGGCGGCGCAGGTCGCTGGCGACGTCGAGCGGCGTCAGATCGAAGTAGCCGCCCTTGTCCAGCCCCTCCGGCCGCTCCGACGTCTTGAAGTAGAAGAACTCCAACTCCGGCCCGACGTAGAAGGTGTAGCCGAGATCCGCCGCGCGCTTCAGCTGGCGCTTCAGCACGAACCGCGGGTCGCCTTCGAACGGCGCGCCGTCGGGTAGCTGCACGTCGCAGAACATGCGCGCGACGCCGCGCTCACGCGGGCGCCATGGCAGCACCTGGAAGCTCGCCGGGTCCGGCATCGCCACCATGTCCGACTCGTCGACGCGCGCGAAGCCCTCGATGCTCGAGCCGTCGAACCCCTGGCCCTCGTCCATCGCTTGTTCGAGCTCTTCAACCGTGATCGCGAAGCTCTTCAGCGAGCCGAGAATGTCCGTGAACCAGAGCCGGATGAACTTGATGTCGCGGTCCTTGCAAGCTTGCATCACAAAGCTCTTCTGGTCGTCGATCATCGTCCTGTCTCCCGTGTCAAGCTCGTCGTGCTTCGTCGCCCGCGGGCGCCATCACGTCGCCCCGGTTCGCCGCACACTTCCATTCTCCACCGCCGCGGCGCCGGCCACGGAAGCGGGTAGATCCGAACCAGACATCTCGTCCACCAGGCTGCCGTTCCCGGCCTGGCGATCGTGGCGTCCGCGCCGTTGACGCGCCGTGCAGCCGCGCTGCCCATCCGGCACACGCGCGTCATGTCCCGTCATTGTATCGATGTGGCGGCGCCTGAGAACGTCCTTCAGGGCGTCGATGTCGAGCGCTGGTAGGCGACGAGCTTCTTCAGCCGCCGGTTCTCGTCCTCCAGCGCCTTCAGCCGTTGGGCATCGCCGACGCCTAACCCACCATACTTCGCCTTCCAGCGGTACAGCGTCTGCTGCGAGATGCCCCGGCGGCGGCAGAGTTCCGCCGTCTGCGCGCCCGCCTCGTGCTCCTTCAGCACGCCGACGATCTGCTCCTCCGTGTACTTTGACTTCCGCATGCATCCTCCTTGCCCGATGCTACGATCGCGAGCGGATGCACACCAACCTTGGTTTAGTTTTCGGGGGTCAGGTCACACGCGCCTGGGGGTGAACCACGCAGACGCGCGCTCGAACTGTCGGCCTTGTCCGTTGTCCCCACGCGCGTGGGGGTGAACCGCATCCCACCACCGAGGGTCAATGCGCCGCTAACGTTGTCCCCGCGCGCGTGGGGGTGAACCCGAGTGCGCCGGTATAGGTCGATGCGGGGATGGACGTTGGCCCCACGCGCGTGGGCGTGAACCGTCGGACGGTCTGGGTCGCATCATCACCCAGAGCGTTGTCCCGCCGCTCGCGCGGGTAGAGCGCGAGCCCCGTCCGGCGGCAACCTTCGTGGAACCGGCGATCGTCTGCGCGACGACCGGCGGCGTCTGGTTGGCGGGGGGCGGCGCAGAATTCTTCGCCCTCGGCCATGCGGTAGGCCGAGTACGCGGCAGGAGCCGAGCCGGCGAGACGTCGATGCGCGAGCGGTCGGCCTCCTTGTAGGCGACGACCGACGCGGGGATCGCGCCGCTGGGTGGGCCGAACGTTGCCGCAGTGGGTGCCGACGAACGTCGCCGCAGCGGGCGCGGCAGCGCCGGTTCCGGTGCGCCGCGGCCGGCGGGCAGCGTGGCGGCGCTCATCGCAGGGCTTGCCGGCGGCGGCGCTTCGGCACGAGGCGAACGTGAGCGCCGGCGACGCGCAGGCAAGGATCGTCACGCTGCGTGGGTGCGGACGAAACGGCACCAGCCGCAGCCGCGCGTTCGGCACGGTCATTACATAACGACGCGTCGCTGCCGGATCTGGCGGTGCTCGATGGCGCCCAAATTTGCGGGGGGGGGGGGTGCCGTCGTAGAGTGACGCCATGGCTGACACCTCCGGCAGCATCGAATCCTACGCCGCTCGCTTTCGGGAGCTGCGCGCGCAACTCGTGCCGATCCTCGGCGCGACGACGGTGGACCTGATCATCGAGCGGGCGGCGGTTGAGATCGACGGCGTGTACCCGGAGATGAAGTTGCTGCGCATCGCCGATCACGCGATCGATCTCGAGGCGTTTGAAGTGGCGATGGAAGGCAAGACGGACGCCCAGATCCGTGCGGCGTTCGATGCCCTCTCTGGCGTCGTGATGCTGATTCTGGCGCGACTCCTCGGCAAGGAGGTCGCCACACGTCTCGTGCATAACGGCGGTACCAGAGGAGGGCAGCCACGTGGTGCAGGTTAACGACGGCAAGAACGGCCACTTGCGCCGCATCACGACGGGCGTCGACGCCCTCGATCAGGTGCTCGAAGGCGGTGTCCCGCAGTACGCGATCGTCTTCATCGCCGGCCCGCCGGGCACCGGAAAGACGGTGCTCTGCCAGCAGGCGCTCTTCGCCAACGCGCGCGCGAACGGCACGTCGCTGTATCTCGCCACGCTCTCCGAGCCGGTGTTCAAGATGGTGCGGTACGTGCAGGAGTTTTCGTTCTTCAACGCGAACTTCGTCGGCAACGATGTCGTCTACGGCGACCTCGGCACGGCCCTTATGCGCGACGGCGGACCGGGCGTGCTGGCGGTGCTGGACGCGCTCGTGAAGGAACACCGGCCGGACTTCCTGGTGATCGATAGCTACAAGGTGATCCGCGAGCACTTCCCGACTGAGCGCGAGTTCCGCGAGTTCACCTCGGAGCTGATGGTGCGGCTTTCGGCGTGGGAGGTGACGGCGTTCTTCGTCGGCGAGTACTCGCACGAGGACATCTGGGATCAGCCGGAGTTCGCCATCGCCGACGGCATCCTCTACCTGTACGGGACGGAGGAGCCGCACGCGCAGAAGCGCTTCCTGCGGGTGATGAAGATGCGCGGCACGGGGTACTTCTCGGGTGAGCATTTCTTCGATATCTCGCGCGACGGCGTCACACTCTACCCGCGGATGAACCCCAACGTCATCGGCGCGTACGAAGAGCCGGAGGGGCGCATCGGCAGCGCGATCGACGGCCTGGCGGCCATGATGGGCGGCGGGCTGCCGATGGGCACGGCGCTGCTGATCATCGGCGGTGCCGGCTCAGGCAAGACGCTGGCGGCGCTGAGCCTCGTGATCGGGGAGGCGCAGCGGGGCCGGCCGAGCCTCTTCGTGAGCTTCGAAGAAGACGCGTCCCAGCTCGCCCGCAACTCGCTGGCGTTCGGCTGGAACCTGGATCGGCTGAAGGAGCAGGGTCTGGTCGAGGCGTACCACGTCTCGCCGTCGGAGCTCGACCTCGACCGCCACGCGATCATCTTCAAGGAGCGGGCGGAGGCGATCGGGGCGCGCTGCGTCGTCATCGACACGATCACCGCGATGGAGGCTTCTGCACATCAGCCGGGGAAGTACCAGAGCTATCTCTGGGCGATCGTCGACTACTTCAAGCGGGTGGGCGTGACGGTGGCGATGACCTACGAGTCCGCGGCGCAGACCGAGCTGCCGGAGGCCGGCGTGAACCACATCTCCTTCATCGCCGACTCGATCATCAACACGAAACTGACGACGCGTGACGGCGAGCTGCGCCGGACGCTGACGGTGCTGAAGATGCGCGGGAGCGGACACGACAAGGCGGTGCGCGAGTACATCATCGAGCCACCGCGGATCGCGATCGGCGATGTGTTCCATGAACCGAAGGAAGAGAGATCCAGCGAGCTGAAATGACTGGCGAAGAACATCTCGGAGACGATCGCGCGATGCGGCCGGCCGGGGAAGGCGGGCCGCTGATCCTCGTGGTGGAGGATGACAAGGCGCTGACGCGGATGATCCGGCTCACACTCTCGACGGTCGGATTTCGGATCATCACGGCCGCCGAGGGCGCGAGCGCGCTCCGTGCGGCGACCGCGCAGCAGCCCGACGCGATCCTCGTCGATGTGCGGCTCCCGCCGGGGATCAGCGGCCCGGAGTTGGTCGGAGCGCTGAAGCTGCAGGCCGACGTGCCCGTCATCGTCGTGTCCGGCGACTCCCGCGCGGAGACGCGCATCGAGTGCACCCGACGTGGCGCGGACGACTTTATCGAGAAGCCATTCAACCCGGACGAGCTCGAGCGACGACTGCGTTTCCTGCTGCGGCACGATGAGTCGCCGTCAGACCCGGGCGATGCCATGCGCCTCGGCGACCTGAGCGTCGACATGGAGCGGCAGGCGGTGTTCCGCGACCATGCGATGCTGCGGCTGAGCGTGACGGACTGGACGCTGCTGCAGACGCTGACCGCGCACGACGGTGCGGCGGTGCTGCACCGTGAGCTGCTGGTGCAGGCGCTCGGCCGCCGGCACGCGCTCGATACAGAGCTGCTGCAGGCGTGCATCGAGCGGCTGCGGATCAGGATAGACGGCGCGATCGGTGGGTCGAAGATCATCGACTTTCACGGCGTCGGGTATGCACTGGGGTACCCGGTCGTGCGGCCGTCGCGAGGCGGGGGGAAGTGACAGGGTCGCAGGGCGCTGGTCGCACGCGCGCTCCAGTTCCGGTGGATCCAGCGACGGCTCAAAGCGTCTCGTCGCTCCACAGTTCGACGAGCCTTCGGCAGAGAGGCGGCCAGCGACTGGCGGCGGCTGCAAGATCGCACGTGGACGCGGCGCGTCATCCGCAGGTCGACAGCGGCCCCAGCTTTCCGCACCGGCCGACGACGAACGCCGCGTCGCCCGGCCGCATCATCGCCGCAACCCGCGCAGCTTCGACCGTGCCGACCGATACGCGTACCGCCATTGATTCAGCAGCATCAGGTCGCGGACGCGCCGATACGAGCGCATGGCTCCCTCCGCGTGCACCTTCCGGTAGACGCCCGTCACGCGCCCGACCGGCTCGAAGCCCACGGCCTGCAGGCGGCGCCGCAGCGACATCTCGTCGTGCTGCAGCTCCCAGGGTGCGGTCGAGGCGCCGCCGGGAGCGATGTTCGCCGCGAGCACGCCGCCGGGCTTCAGCGCGCCGTACAGCTCGCGCATCGTGGCATCGAAGTCCGGCACAAGCCAGAGGACGTCGCTCGCGGTGATGACGTCGAAGGCGCCGACTGGCAGCGCTGATTCATTGAGGTCGATGAAGCTGGCGGCCGTGCCCCGCCGTTCGAGGCGAAACCGCGCGAAGTCCAGCATCGTGGTCGAGATGTCGGCGAGCGTGGTGCGGAAGCCCATGCGGGCGAAGAGCTGGCTCGTCACGCCGACCGCAGCGGCAAAGTCGAGGTGCTCGCCGGCCGCCGGCGCGGCCGTGAGCACAGATTCCGCGATGCCGACGACACCGGGCCACACGTAGCCTTCGGCCTGGCAGTAGGCGTACCAGAGGAGCGAAAACGACGAAGACGTCGTCGTGCGGTGGAACGCCTCCGGTGAGACGGCCGCGGCCCACTCCTCGTCGAAATAACGGCCCCAGTGCACCGACCGCTCGATGCACTCCGCTTCGCTGCAGTGATAGTACGTGCTCAGGTCATCGATGACGGACGCGCGGAGCGACATGTCGTCGCGAAGGCGAAGAGCCGCGCGGAATTCGGCCATCAGGGGACTGCCGAGCGCTCTCCTCCAGCCCGCCGGTAATGTCTCTGGATCGGGCGGCGGGCTCTGACCCGGATCGGGATGCTCGTTGACGCTCATCCGGCAGCCTCGCCGCGCCGTCGGGCGGCCGTCCAGGCCGCTTCCCGCCCCGGCAGACCCTGGAGTCCACGGTGACGTCGTCGTCGCCGCCGCTCGTTCATGGCTGGACCGGCACCGGCGCGACCGGGCAGGCGAGCTGGAGCGCGCGCGCCCGCAGGATCAGCGTCCAGGCAAGCAGGAGGACGGAGGCGATGCCGATGTAGAGTTGTAGCGGCGCGAAGTACGTCATCGCTCCCGATAGGCCGAGCAGCAGGACGACGATCTTGTTGCAGATCGGACAGCCGACGGCGAGATACGACGCCAAGCCGCCGGACATCACCCGGTACTGCGACGACGTCGAGCCGCCGCCGAGATAGCTCGCCGCGATGACGCCTGCCAGGAGCGAGGTCGCCGCCCACACCGCATAGTCTTGCGGACGCGTCGGCGTCATCCGCACGAACCAGTCATTCGCGATCAGCCGCGTCGGCAGGCCTATGGCGAGCGCGGTCGCCGCTGATGCGACGAGCGCCACCAGCCAGGAGCGCGGGCTGAACCCGCGGAGCATCGACCCCAGCAGCCGGAGGTCCAGGGCCGTCGCCTCGACCCGCCGTGCAGCCATGCCGAACCTCCGTCACGCCCCGCGGGACATCACCCAGGCCACGGCGGTTCCGAAGCCGTAGCCGACGGCGCCGCCTCCCAGTGTGATCGCCCAGTGCACCGGGTGCGGGTTGCTTGCGAACTTCGACTCGGCGAACAGGTACATGCCGACGGCGACGACCACGAAGCCGACGATGGCGGGTACCGGGCTCAGCGGTTGCCGGATCTCGACCCGGCGCGGGGTGCGGCGATTAGACTCCGGCATAACTGTGCAACCCGGGAACCCAGAGGTTCACGATGAAGTACGTGTACATGACAGCGGCGTACCCCAGGACGAGGAGCCAGGCGGACCGCTCGTTCCGCCAGGACTTGAGATGATGCGCGTGGAGGTAGACGGCGTAGATCAGCCAGGTGACGAGCGCCGACGTCTCCTTCGGATCCCAGCCCCAGTAGCGGCCCCACGCCGAATTCGCCCACCAGGCGCCGAGGGCGATGCCGAGGGCGAGCAGCGGAAAGCCGATCATGACGGAGGCTTCCGCGATCTGATCCAGTGCTCGCCGCGGTGGGATCCCGGCGAAGCGGCGCGCGTCTCCCTGCACGAGGTAGAGCACTGCGGCCGCGAACGAGACCGATAGCGCCGCGTAGGACACTGTCATCGTCGCCACATGGATGCCGAGGATGCGGTTCGCCTGCAGCGCCGGCACCAGCGTGACGAGCGTGCTCGGAAAGAACTTCAGGTTGATCACCAGGATCGCGAGCGCCAACGCGGCGGCGATCATCCCGCTCGCCCGCTGCCGGTACTTGAGCTCGAAGAGCGCGGAGAACAGCAGCACCCCCCATGCGAGGGCGATGTTGTACTCGTACATGTTCCCAAGCGGCGGCCGGCCAGCCGCGACCGCGCGCGTCGCGATCGTCGCCGCAAGCGTCATCACCGTGCCGACGAGCGCGACGGTAGCGGCGCGTCCGGCGGCGCCCGAAGCCGGTTCGGCTGTCAGCATGCTGATGTTGCCCGCGCCGGTCGCCGCCTGGCGCAGCGCGATGCGCACGCCGACGAGGTTCAATGTGTAGAGCCCGAATGCCAGCGCGGCACCGAAGATCGACACAATGAAGAGGGAGTACGAGAGGTGTTCCATGCTCCTAGACTTTCTCCGCACGCACGATGAGCCGCTTGTCGTACTGCCGCGTGATCCGGTTGAACGTGCCGGCGCAGGTGATGAACGTCAGTGAGTCCTTCGGCGTCGGCCCGACGATCTGCGGGATCGGCGCCGTCGCCGCATCGAACGTGTTCACCGCGGTGACCGCGTAGTTGAGCGTCGTGCCGTCGGCGTACCGGATCTGGACGCTGTCGCCCGCCTTCACGTCCTTCAGGTTCCAGAAGACGGCCGGCCCGACCTTGACGTAATCCAGGTGGCCCGAGAAGACCGCGTTACTGCCGCTGCCCGGCCGCGCCGAGAACCCGTACCAGGCGACGTCGTACGCGTTGTCCGGCGCCTGCATGACGCCGTTCGCGTCGACGCCCTTCGTCACGATCGGCGCGTCGACCTTGGCCGCCGGGATGATCACGCGGGCGAGCGGCGCCGTCGTGAGCGGCGCCGCTACCGTCGGCGGCGCCGCCGGCGTTTGGGCGGAGAGCACCGAGCCGAAGCCGGTGACCGTCCCCGGTCCGCTCGATCCGCTGCCGCCGCCGACAAAGCCGGTCGAGATGAGGACGAACAGGGAGCCTGCGGCGAGAATGAGGGCGACTCCGACCACGAGGAGGAGCCAGGAGACGGACCGCTGCGAGAGGCGCGTTGCCGGAACCATCACTCGCACTATACGACTCAGCGTAGTAGGGACAAGGCGTCATCGTGGTAACACTTGTTACCTGTCACCCGGATGTCGCCGTTCCCGAAGGCGCGCCGCGGCCCAGCGCCCGCGTCAGCACGGCCTCCACTTCCCCCGCCGTGGCGATGCCCTCGAACTTCCCCGCCACCTTGCCCTGCCGGTCGATGACGAAGATCCACGGCTCGCTCTGCAGATTCCACTGGCGGAAGGCCGGCACCGGCACCTGCTTGCCGGTGTCGAACAGGGTCTTGAGGTCGTACGGCTCAATCTGGATGAAGATGGCCTGATCCTTGTACCTCGCGTACAGCGGATCCATCACGTTCTCCATCATCGGCCCGCACGTCCGCGACGCGCAGTATCCCGGCGTCGCGAACGCCAGCACGATCGGCTTACCCGTCTTGAGGGCATCGGCCACTGTCACGCCGTGCATCTGCGGTCGCGGCGGGTCGGACGAGTCGATCCGCGCTGCGTCGCCGCCGACGTCGGACAGCACCTGTTGCACGCTGGCCGGCGCCGGGGCGCCGATCGCCGGCTCCGGTGTGCGTTCGAGCACGTTGAACGTGTACGGGATCGGCTTCAGCTTCTTGCCGTTTCGTGTCAGGTCGATCTGCACGCCCCACTGTCCGGGCTTGTTGAACCGCACGTCCTGTGCGACGTAGACGGCGTCCGTCCCGGCCGGCTTCTTGCCTCCGCCCGGTACCTCGAGCGTGAGGTCGGTCTTCACGAGCTCCGTCGTGGCCGCCGCGCTGAAGACCGGCTTCGGACCCGTCAGGTCGTAGAACCGCAACGACATCTGCGCGTCGGAGATGATGTTCGACGCGTTGTCGGTCAGTCCGACGAGAAAGCGGTTCGGGCCGACGGCGAGCGAGGTCGACTCGATGTTGGGATAGATGTCTCGTCCACCAAGTGTGAGCACCGTCGGAAACGACACCGCCCCGCTCGTGCTGCCGCCGCAGGAAGCGGCGAGCACGCCGGCTCCCGCCAGCAGGACGAAGGCGACGGCGGCGTGCCAGCGCCGCCGCCTCATATGCTCGTCCCGATCCCGGATGCCGAGAAGTAGGAGTTGAACTGCGCCAGCGCGTTCGTGTAGACGAGCATGCCGGCGATGATCAGGATGACGCCGCTGAGCAGCGTGATCGCCGGCATCATCGGCTGCAGCCGGCGGCTCCAACGAGAGATCTGGCCGACGAAGAGGCCGGCGGCGAGGAACGGCACCGCCAGCCCGGCCGAGTACGCGAGCAGCAGGCCGCTGGCCTGCGCCGTCGAGCCGGAGGTCGCCGCCAGCGTCAGGATGCCGCCCAGCGTCGGCCCGATGCACGGCGTCCAGCCGATCGCCATCGCCGAGCCGAGGCCGACGGAGCGCGCGTAGCCCACGCGCTGCCCCGTGACACCCGCCGAGGCGCCGACCGGCTGGAACGTCCGGCTGAGCACCGGTATGCGGATGATCTCCGCGATCTGCAGCCCCATGACAATCATGAAGATGCCGCCGATCTTGCGGAGCACGTCCTGCTGGTCGCGCACCGCGTAGCCGACAAGGCCGACGCTCGCGCCGAGCACGACGAAGACCAGTGTGAACCCCACGACGAAGGCGACGGCGTGCGAGAACACCACGCGCCGCGGCCGCTCGCCGGGCGTGCCGGCGGCCACGCCCGAGAGGTTCCCGATGTATGCCGGCAGCAATGGCACGACGCAGGGCGACAGGCACGACAGCAGTCCGGCGGCGAAGGCGAGCAGCGGCGTGAACAGCGTGACCTGCATCGTCCTCAGCCGCTCCCGCCCGCCCGAAGCGCGGCGATCCTGCTGTCGATCTTGCTGCCGCTGAGCGGCCCGAAGTATTCGTCCCGCAAGATGCCCTGCGCATCAATGAAGTACGAGCTCGGCACGCCGGTCAGCCGGTACGCGCGCACCACTTCGCCCGTGTCGTCCATCAGGATCGGGTAGGTCGCCTTGTACTGCTTCACGAACGGCCGCACGTCGTTCAGGCTCTCGCGGATGTCCACGCCGAGGACGACGAAGCTGCCGTTGCCCTGATCATAGCTGCGCACGAGCTGCGGGAACTCCTTCCTGCACGGCGGGCACCACGTCGCCCAGAAGTTGATCAGCACCGGCCTGCCGCGGAAATCGCTCAGCCGGACCACCTTGCCATTGATGTCTTGCAGCGTGAACTCGGGCGCCGGCTCGCCGATCCTCGGCCCGCTCCCCTTCGCCGCGCCGATCAGCGCGCCGTCGAGTGCGTAGAACTGCGTGCTCGCAGAGGCGCTGGCTCCGCCCGGCGCCGCCGCGCCTGGACCGCCGCCGGCGATGAACGGAACGCGTCCGCCCTCGATCGCCCAGATCACTAGGACGATCAGCGCGATCGTGTTGAGCGGCAACACGATGTAACGCAGCACCTTCCACGTGCGGTCTGACACGAATGCTTCGCCCTCCACCCCTGCCGCGCGAGGGAGGTGCTGCCTCCGCTCGACGCCTCCCCGCTCATGCCTCTCGTGCGCGCACCTCGCCTCGGCGTCGCCGCTCACGCATCGCTTCCATCCGCGGTCGGCGCCGGCTTCGAACGGCCATCAGGCACGCTTCCTCCGGGCCGACGCGCTTCACGCGTCACAGCGCGGCAGCGCCGGGCCAAACTTCGTCCGCGGGCAGACGAGGGCGATGCCGCCGGCGAGGCGTCGCCGAATCAGCGAGCGGTCGCGCCCGTGCCGCCCGCCCTGTCGCGCGCAGCCTGCAGCGCCGCCAGGATGCTGTCCACGTTCGACGAGGCGGCGCCCTCCGCCTCGCTGAGCGAACTCTGCTCACCGGCCATGATCGTCCCGTCCCTGCCGATGATTACATAGCCCATGAAGGGCATCTGCATCATATCGCTCCACATGCCGATGCTCCGCGTGAAGCTGCGCGAGCCGCCTTCCTGGAGCAGGGGATACGCCGTGATGCCGCGGCTCGCGGCCGTCGCGCGGCCCGCCTGCCCCGTCTCCGGTCCCAGCGCGACGAGGCTCGCGTTCGCCGCCGCGAACTCAGCCGCGCGCGTCTGGAGTGCGACCAGCAACTCCCGGCAGCCAAGACAGAAGTCGCCCATGTAGGCGACGACGACGACGTCCCTCTTGCCGAGGTCCTGGCTGAGGTCGAACATCTGGCCGCTGCGGCTGTCCTCGAGCGACACGGGCTGCACCTGCTTGCCCATCTGGATCGGGGTATCCGCCGCCATGCCGCCTGGCGCCACGCCGCCTGGCCGATTTCCGTACCAGATGATCCCCACAGCGACGGCTGCGATCGCCACCAGCGCGCCAGCGAGCGCGAGCCGCCGGCGATGCCGCCGGCCCCGTCGCGGCGATGCCGGCTGGCCGCGCTCCGCGCCGCTCGCCACGCCGCTCATCGCGCTGCCTGCAGCGAGGACGGCCGCGCGGTCGTCGCCGGATCCTCCATCGCCGCCACGTGCCGTTGGGCACGGAGGATCGCGAGCTGCTTCCCGGCGTCCGGCGCCATGTGTCGGGGCGAGTCGTGGCACGCAGTTCGGCTCTCTTCGTCGCCATGCCCCAGGTCCAGCATGCCCGTACGCATCATAAAGAGCACGATCAGGGCCATGCCGACCGGGCAGGCAAGCGCCGCGAGGATGAGCGGAAGGTACGGCATGCAACCTCCAGTCGCGCCGGACGAGACCGATCGAGAGTCTACTATCGCGTGTAGTAGCAGGCAAATCGCCCGTCGTGCGCAACGACGGCGGCCGAATCTGCGGGCGGCTTACAGCGCGGCCAGAACGGCGACGGCGTTGCACGCCAGCGCGGCGGCCGCGGCGGTGAACGCGAGACCGTGGACCCTGCCGACCCTGCCGGCACGGAGCGGCGACGTCGGTTCCCCGAGCAAGCGGTCGATCCGCACGTCGGTCGCCACCAGCGCTCCGACGGCCAACGAAGCGAGCTGCGGCGGCTGCACCGAACGCAGCATGCGATAGAGCGCGCCGGCAAGCGGCTTGGCATCGCCCATCGCACGCACGGTGTCGCGGTCGGCGTCGATCTCCCGCTGGCAGAGGTAGGCATCGAGCATCAGTGGCGCCATAGGGATGAGCGCGCAGGCCCGCGCGAGCGACCGCGCGAGGAGGATGCGCAGCGGGTCGTGCCTTCGCAGGTGGGCCGCCTCGTGGCGCAGCACCGCCTCCAGCTCGTCGTCGCCCAGGGCGCCGGCGATGCCGGCAGACAGCATCACGCGCGGCCGGGTGAACCCGTAGCAACACGCGAACAGCGCGTCGCTCTCCGCGACATCGACGCGGCCTTCGAGGCCGAGCGGGCCGGCGATGCGACGCACCCGCGCGTCGACCGGCGCCCGCAGCCGGTACCGATGCAGCGCGGCGTCTGTCCGGCGGAGCTGTCGCCAGGCAGACATCAGTCCGATGGCGGCCATCAGCATGGCGACGACGACGGCGCCTCCCAGGACGCTCCTCGTGTGGCCGATCATCGCGGCACCGAGGTTCATGCAGGAGAGATAGAGCGGAGAAACGGCGGCGAGCACGCTCTCACGCGCCCCGACCGCCGCCAGCAGCGCGGGCGGCACGGCCGCGAGGGCGACGGCGGCGAGCCTCATCATCGGCGTCTCCGCAGCAGTTCACCGAGCCGCCGGGCGCGGACCGGGTCGACTTCCTGCAATTCGTCGGCAAACTGCGCGACCGCCAGGTCGCCGAACTCGGCGATCAAGCTTCGAACGCGCGCGACGGCGACGCTTCGGGCGTACTCCTCCCGGCTCGTCGCCGGCCGGTAGGCGTAGGCGCGGTCGGCGAGCGCGCGGCTGAGCAGCCCTTTGTCGGTCAGGCGCGTCATCACGGTCATCACGGTCGTGTAGGCCGGCGACCCGGCTTGGGCGATCTCGTCGGTGATTTCCCGCACCGACGCCTCGCCGAGGCGCCACATCGCCTCCATGATCCGCGATTCGAGCGATCCGAGGCCGGCGATCGCGTCGTCGCGCTGTGCTCCCGCGGCTTTCTTCGGCATCACGCGCATAGCGTAGCGCACAGCGCCGTACGCGCACTACGACCAGCGGTAGTAGAGACGGGCCCGGCGGGCTCCGTTAGGATCCGTGATGACGGCTTCAGCGACGACCATTTCACGGAGGAATGACCATGCCACACACCGCGACGCACATGAGCAGCGAGATGCAGACGTGTATCGACGAGTGCCAGAACTGCCACGACGTCTGCGTGCAGACCGTGCAGTATTGCCTCGGCCAGGGCGGTGAGCACGCCAGTCAGCGGCACATTCAGGTGCTCCTCGAGTGCGCCGAGATCTGCCGGACGAGCGCCGACTTCATGCTCATGGGGGCCGAGGCCCATCCCAAGGTCTGTGCGATCTGTGCCGAGGTCTGCGAGCGCTGCGCCAAGAGTTGCGAGCGCTTCGGCGACGACGACATGATGAAGGCGTGCGCACAGGCCTGCCGCTCCTGCGCCGAGTCGTGCCGGAAGATGGCGTCGATGGCGCGCGCGGCCTGACCTGACGCGCCCACGGGCGGCGAAGCCGGGATTCCCGCAATCCTGCGCGAATCTCGGCTTTCGCGCGCTCGTCGCAACGGCCCGGCCTGCGTATACTGTCGCGGCTCTACTACAGCGAGTAGGAGACTGCGATGGTTCGCTTGCCGGTGCCCAGCCCCGTCCTCGTCGCCGCAGAGCAGAGGGCGACGCGATGAGTGACCTACCCGTCGTCGATGAGCGGCCGTCCGAGCCGGCCGCCGACCGCCCGCCCGACCTCGATCCGGAGGTCGAGGAGCGTCCCCAGGGGCGGCGCGAGTGGCAGGGGCCGCTCCGTAGCCTCGCGCTGCCGCTGCTCATCGTCGCGGTGATCGTCGGCGGCGTGTACTACCTCCAGAACCGCGGCGGCGCCGCACCGGCGGCGAACCCCGGCGGCTTCGGCACCGTCGCCTTGCCCGCCGCCCTGTATCCGGCCGGCACGTCTCCATCGAGCGAGGTCGGTCGCGTCGCGCCGGACTTTCTGCTCGAGCGGGCGGACGGCGGCACGCTGCGGCTGAGCGATCTGCGCGGCAGGCCGGTGCTCGTCAACTTCTGGGCCACCTGGTGCCCGCCCTGCCGCAAGGAGGTGCCGGAGATCGTCAAGGCATACACCGCCAACCAGGCCGCCGGCTTCGTCGTCGTTGGCGTCGACCTCCAGGAGAACGCCGGCGCCACGAACTCGTTCGCCAGTGAGTTCGGCATGAAGTTCCCCATCGTCATCGACCGCACGGGCGAGGTGGGACAGACCTGGCGGATCGGCGGCCCGATCAAGGGCATCCCGTCGTCATACTTCATCGACCGCCAAGGCGTCGTGCGCGCCCGCTTCTTCGGGCCGATGTCCGCGCAGACGATCGCCGACGACATCAAAAAGATCATGGGCTGACGGCTCGGGCTACTGCCGTCTGCCCCCTGCCACGCCCCTCCGCACGCCGCGCCGCGCCTCGACGCCTTCGTTGGTGGTTCGGAGCGCGATGGCGAGCGCCGCTACCGGCGAGCGGTGAGATGGCGCGCTCACTGCGCGGGATACGGGCCCGGCGACCCTGCCGGTCAGGGCTCCTCCCGCTCGCGATCGTCGGGCGCCAGCGGCGGCGTGTGATGCTGGCCGAGGTGTTGCAGCAGCGGGATGTGGTCCCACTCCAGAATGATCAGCACGAGAGCGCACACCGCCGCGCCCATCAGGTAATCGCCGGTGCCGACGATGACGCCCACCGCCGCGACGGCCCAGATGCTGGCGGCCGTCGTCAGTCCCTTCACCTCGCCGGTGCCCTGGCGGAGGATGACGCCGGCGCCAAGGAACCCGACGCCGGTGACGATGCCGGCGATCAGCCGGTCGGCGTTTGGCCCGAAGTCATCGACGGCGACCGCGGTGAAGGCGGCCGCGCCGAGCGCGACCATCGCGTACGTGCGATCGCCGGCCGCCGAGCCGCGCCGCTCGCGCGCCCAGCCGACGACGAAGCCGAGGGCCGCGGCGACGGCGGCGCGCAGCAGGAGGATCGTGTCCGTCTGGATGCCGCCCGCTTCGATCATGTTCCGGCTCGCTTCGACGATGGACGCCTGCCGTCCCACGGCGACGTCTCGGGAAAGCAATCCTGTCCGAGCTCCGCGGAGAGCTGGTCGTTTTCTACCTGGATCGTGACATGTTCGATCTGGAACCGCGACCGCAATTCTCGTCGTAGGGATACCAAGAGGGCGTCGCGGTCTGCGGCGTCTCCGACCTGCACATGGCCGCTCAAGGCGATGAACCCGCTCGTCACGCTCCAGACGTGGAGGTCGTGCACCGCTTCCACACCCTGCTGGGCGATGATCGCCTCCCGGACGGCGTTGATGTCAATGTGCGCCGGTGTGCCCTCGAACAGGACGTCGAGTGCGCCCCTGAGCAGGAGCCACGTGCGCGGCAGGATGAAGAGCCCGACGAAGCCCGCGAACAGCGGGTCCGCATACTTCCAGCCGGTCGTAAGCAGAATCACTCCGGCTGCGATCGCGCCGACCGAGCCGAGCAGATCGCTCACCACTTCGAGGAAGGCGCCGCGCACGTTCATGCTCTCGCCCGCTCCCGACATGAGCAGCCTCGCGCTTGCCAGGTTCACGACGAGCCCCATGCTGGCGACGACGAGGAGCGGAACGCTCGCTACCTCCGGCGGCGCGACGAGACGCGTGTACGCCTCGTAGAGGATGTAGCCGGAGATCGCGAACAGGAGCATCGCATTGACGACGGCGGCGAGGATCTCCGCGCGGTAATAGCCGAACGTCTTGCGCGGCGTCGGCGGGCGTTGTGCGAACCAGATGGCCGTGAGCGCGAGCGACAGGCCGGCGACATCGCTCAGCATATGCCCGGCATCGGCGATCAGCACGAGGCTATTCGCCAGGAAGCCGGCGGTCGCCTCGACGACCATGTAGGTCGCCGTCAGGCCTAGCGCGGCGAAGAGTCGCCGCCGGTGCTTCAGCCCGGCGCTGCCTTGATCAGTGGACATGCGCGTCTTCCCTCACGTGGCGCAGTGTGTCCTCGAAGATGTGGCGGATGTGTGTGTCGGCGAGGCGGTAATACACCATGCGGCCGCGCTTCTCCGCCGTCACGAGCTTCATCAGCCGCAACTCTCGCATCTGATGCGATACGGCCGATTCGGACACGCCCAAAATCGCCGCGAGGTCGCAGTTGCACAGCTCCGCCAGAGACAGCGCGTGGATGATCAGCACGCGCCGGGGATCTGCGAGGAGGCGGAAGACGTACGCGATGTCCTCGGCCGCGGTGCGATCGAGGAGCGAGCAGAGTACCGCCGCGACCGCCTCATGGTCGATGTAGCGAGTGTCACAGGCGTCTTGTTCGATCATCTGCGGCAGTATAGTTGCAAGATTGCTCAACTGTCAATGTGTCTGGCGAGCCCTGTCTTCCCCTCGTGCGGTCGTGGCGGCATACGCCCGGCCCCCTCCACGTCCCCTCCTGGCGTCGCGGCGAACCGCCCGCCGCGCTCCGACGCTCGCAGCAGTGGCAGGGCTCGTCCTGTCTTCGTGCGCTCCTCCGTCGCGACGCCGTGCATCAGCGTCGTCATGCCGACCTTCGACCCGCACCCGTTCCAGTGGCGCCATGTCGTCGGGCGCCTCGTGCTACCGCGACTCCTGACGGCGCCGCGCGCTCGCTTCGCCGCTACGCTGCCGCGGCTCCCGCGCGCCAAGCTCGACGATGGCGGCGTCCTCGATCACTCCGTCGCCGGCGCGCATCAGCACCACCGTCTGGCGGCGATGGAAGCCGGCCCGGCCGGCGGCGCCGGGGTTGACGTAGAGCTTGTCGGCGCGCGGCTCGATCAGCGCCTTGTGGCTGTGCCCGAACACGACGACCTGCGTCGTCCGCTTCGGCTGCGCCTGCGGCAGCTGATGCACCAGGTGAAACCGAACGCCCGCGAGCACGAAGTCCGCCCGCAGGGGCAGTCCCAGCCCGCCGAGCTTCTCCTCGTTGTTGCCGCGGACGGCGTGCAGCGCCGCCATCGCCCGCAGCGCTGCCAGCACCGCCTCGCCGCCGACGTCGCCGCCGTGCACGATCGCGTCGACGCCTGCGAACGCCGCCGGCAGCCGCGGGTCGATGTAGCCGTGGGTATCGGCGATGATGCCGATCAGCACCCATGCAGTGTACGACTGCCCTGCAGGCAATCGGCCGGGCGTCGCCGCGCGTGGCGGCCGGTCCCGCGGCCTGCGCGCGAGGCGGCAGTCTGGAAGCGCCCGGTGCAGGCTCACGACGGCGCGCGACACGCCGCGAGCGCGAGTCGGCGGGGCGTCGTACACTCAACCGTGGCACGCAAGATCGTGCGAACGCCAGCCGGCAACCCCCGCGGCGAGCCGCCGCTGCGCGTCCGCGACTTCCTCGCGCTCGTGCATGAGGGTGTGCGCGGGCGCCTCGGCGCCGGGCTCGACGGCCTGGAGATGCGGCAGCGGTTCAGCTTCGTGCAGTATTTTCGCGCCGGCTCGGCCGAAATGCACTACGAGGTGTGGGCGCAGCGCAAGACCGGGCGCGTCGAGATCGGCCTGCACTTCGAGGGCGAGCGTGAGCGCAACTACGAGGCGCTCGAAGCGCTGGCGCTGCGCGCGCCCGACGTCCAGGAGCGCATCGGCACGGCGTACGAGTTCGAGGAGTGGACGAAGTCCTGGACGCGGCTGCACCGCTCGTCGGAGGCTCCGTCGCTGACGCCGGCGCTGGCCGACGATGCCGCCGACCGGCTGTGTGCGTTGATCCGCGGCATGGAGCCGATCATCGACCAGATGGATCTGCGCCGCCTCGCCGCCGCGTTGCGGCCCGCGCGCGCGCCGGCGAGAGCGCACGGAGCGGCGAGGAGGCGGTGATGCTGACGCGCGACGCGCTCGACGAGCTCTACCGCTACACCGAGTACGCCTGGGATGTCTTCGCCGAGACGATGCGCGGCCTGCCTCCCGGCATGCTGACGCAGGCCGCGCCCGGCTCCGGCTGGCCATCGTTGCGCGACTGCTACCGCCACGTCGTCGGCGCCTACGATGGCTGGTTGCACTACAGCCTGAAGCGTGGCGAGTTGATCAATCCGCCGCCCGAGCGGCTCGGCACGTGGGACGGCATCGAAGACTACCGGCGTCGCACGCGCGCGACGTTCCGTCGCACGCTCGCTGCCGTCTCGGACGACGGGCTCGCTGCGACGTTCGCCGGCGTCTACGACCCGGGAGCCGCGCCGGAGACGCAGAGCCTCGCCGACATCCTGGGCAACCTGCTGCTGCACGAGCGCGGGCACCACGGCGACCTGAGCACCCTGCTGTACCAGCTCGGGCAGGAGCCGCCGTTCGTGGACTATCGCCAGTACGCCGTCCGGCGCAACGCGCAGGCGGCGCAGTAGAAGCGAGGCGCCGGCTGCTCGTCGACTGTCACACACACCTGCAGCCGCACGGCGACCAGCCGCCGATGGACCGCGCGCGCATCATGGCGTACGTCGAGGCCGCGCGCGCGCGCGGCGTCACGCACGTCGCCTTCACCGAGCACCTGTTCCGCTTTCGCGAGGCGTTCGAGCTGCTCTACGGATGGTGGGACGACGACCCCGACCCGGCGCTGGCGAAGCTGGCCTGCGCGTACTGGCAGGACCACGTCTCGGGCAGCGTTGCGGACTACGTGCGCGAGGTCGAGGCGGCGAAGCGCGACGGGCTGCCGGTGCTGCTCGGGCTCGAGATGGACTGGATCCACGGCCGCGCCGACGACCTCGCGCGCTTCCTGGCGCCCTACGACTGGGACATCGTACTCGGCTCCGTCCACTACATCGGCTCCTTCGGGTTCGACGACGAGCGCTTCCGCGCCGAATGGGACCGCCGCCAGACATCGACCGTCTGGCACGACTACGGCGTGCTCGTCGGCGAGCTGGCGGCGAGCGGCCTCGCCGACGTCCTGTCGCATCCGGACCTGCCGAAGGTGTTCGGTCATCGGCCGCAGAGCGAGACGCCGCTGCACGATGCCATTCTGACGGGGGCTTCAGGCGCGGGGACGGCGATCGAGCTGAACAGCAACGGGCTGCGAAAGTGCGGCGAGATCTACCCGGCGCTGCCGCTGCTCCAGCGTGCGCACGACCTCGGTTTGCCGGTCACCCTGGCATCCGACGCGCATACGCCGGCGCGCGTCGGCGAGGACTTCGCTGCGCTCGCTGCGTGGGCGCGGCGCGCCGGCTACGCAAGCGCGACGTCGTTCGTGCAGCGCGAGCCGCAGACCTACGCGCTCCCCGCCGATGCTCCGTGAGCCGGCGCCAGGCAGCCGCACGCCCGCTGGCGCGCGCCGGCGACGACGGGTGTTGTCGTGCGGATGCAAGCGGCGCGATCCCCGCACGCATGCCGTCGTCATCCCTGCATGAGCGTATACTTGGGTCATGACGGGGAGGCTGAGCCGGTTCGACACCAAGCAGTTGCTTCCGGGCGAGCGCCTGCTGCGCGAGGCCCGCGCCGAGTTGCTCCTGCACTTCGAGCCGTACCGATGGGACGGCGCACTCGTGCTGACGAGCGAGCGCCTCTTCTTCCTGCCGCAGGTGACGAATCCGCTCATCGCCGGCGCCGCGTTCTGGATCGATGAGGTCGCCCGCGTCGCCCGCACCGGGCGGCATCGCCTGCACGTGACGGCGGACAGCGGCAGCGCGTCGTTCGCACTCGTCGGGTCGATGCTGGCGCCACGCGACCGTGCGCAGCCGTGGCTCCGCGAGATCGCCGCGCTGGCCTCGCTGCGGCCCGCGCCGGCGCGCTTCGACGCCGGGCGACGCCGCGCCGGATGAAGCTCGCGGCCTTCGCGCTCCTCGGCGTCGTGTGCGTCGCCGCCGTCACCATCATCGTCCTCACGTTCAGCAGCGGCACGTCGCGTACGGCGGGCGTCGAAGCGATCGCCACGCGCGCGCCGGCGCCGACGCCCGCGCCGACGCCGCTGCCGCGGACGTGGCAGGCCGGCCTGCGGCTCCCATCGGCCGGCGCGCCTGAGCTGATCTCCTGCCGCGACCGTAACGGCGACGGCCGGCTCGACGGCCGCGACGACGCGCAGCTCGCCGGCCTCGACATCGCGCTCGTCCCCGGCGAGGCGTGCCGCGACCCGCAGCAGCATGCCGACTTCTACGCCGGCACGCCGTCGGATGCCGCCGGCTTCTCGTGCTCCGCGAAGCGGCCGCCGCTGCTGATCGTCGCCGTCGCCAGCGCCGGCAGCGACCTGCTGGCGCCAAAGGAGGGCGAGAGCATCGGCGAGCTGGACATGGTCAACGCTATCCAGGCGCAGGTGCGCGCCGCCGGCACAAGCTCGCTGCCGATCCTCGCCGCGTCGGCGGTGTTCGGCGCCCGGCCGCCGCAGACAAGCATGGAGCAGTGGCTGACGCAGCAGATCGGCCTGCGCCTGATCGCCATGCCGTGCCTGCGCACCGCGATCATCGGTCACAGCCACGGCGGCGTTACTGTCACCTCGGTGACAGCAGCGCTCGACGCGCGCTTCGGCCGGCGCATGTTCGGCGTGCTGCTCGACCGCACGACCGTGCTCTACGATCGCCAGGCGAAGGAGATGCCGCGGCAAACGCCGCTGCTCAACATCTACCAGGCCAACGAGGGCTGGCACGGCGAAGCCATCGACCAGGCAAACGTGACAAACGTTGACGCATCAATGGCGATGGCGCCCGTCGCGCCGAGCGACGGCGGCGGCGGCTCGGCGCTCGTCAGCCACAAGACGCTCGACGACGCGCCGGCGGTGCAGCGTCGCGTCGTCGACGCCGTGGTGGCGTGGGCCACGCGGTGATGGAACGCCGGCGCAGCAGGCGCGCATGTTCGGTCAGTCGATGCCGGTCCGCGGTTCCCGCCTGCGACTGAGCCGCCGCCCGCGGCGCGTCACTTTGACCAATTGTTGTTGAAGTCGCCAGTCGATATCGCTATCCTCAGCCGTTCGTGCCGCAGGCGCGTCGCCGTCCGTGTGGGCGGCAGCATGGGCGGCGCTGGTGCGCCGGGCACCGCAGGCAGGCGGATGCTGCCACAGCCGCCGGACGGAACCGGCGGGAGCAACCAGGGGGACAACAGATGAAGCACCGAAGCATGATCGCGGGAATCGCCGCCCTCGTCGCGGCGCTGGCGTTGTTCGGCATGAACCTCGGCACCGCGACGCCGCAGGTGGGCGCTCAGGTGAGTACCACGAGCACCGTAGCGTCGACACCGACGGTGTGCGGAGGACAGCAACTGACCGCCCTGCAAGCGGCGGGCACCTGCACGCCGGCGAGCGTCGTGCGCACCGCCACGCCCCGGGCATCGGCAACCGCAGCAGCGACGAACACCCCGCAGCCGTCCGCCACCATGGCGCCGGCATCGACGATGACACCGGCGCCGCCGGCGCCGGCGGCGACGTCGCCGACCGGCGGACGCCTCGGTGCCGTGACCGGTCCGAACACCGGCAGCGGCGGCGGCGCGGGCGCCGCCAACAGCCGGTGGCTGACGGTCGTCGCGCTGGCTCTGGCCGTCGCCGGCATCTCATCGATCGGCTATAGCCTGCGTCGACGCTAGCCGCAGCGACGCGACGATGGGCGCCCGGGATGGGCGCCCATCCGCGTCACACGCGCTGGCGGTCACGCGGCGAGACAGCCGAGAACGGCGCCGTTCGTCGTTGCGCGGTTGACGTTCCCGAGGTCGGCGTCCGCCGCTAGAGTGCGCTGCGGTAGATCGCGCTCAGGTCCTCTGCGGTCGCCGGCTTCGGCGCGGCGATGAAGATGCCCTGAGACTTCTGCGCGTCGTCGACGAATTGTGCGACGTCCGACTCCGTCATGCCGACGTCACTGAGCTTCGACGGGATGTTGATGTCATCGCGCAGCGAGCGGACCGTCGCCACGACGTCGCTCGCGGCCTTCGCGGCCGGCACGCCGGCGGCGTTGATGCCCATCAGCGGCGCGATCTCGTGCAGGTCTTCCGCCAGGAAGTCCTTGTGGTAGTCGAGCACGTGCGACAGCAGGATCGCGTTGGCGACGCCGTGCGGCGTGCCAAGGCGGCCGCTGACGACGTGCGAGAGCCCGTGCACCTGCCCAAGGCCCACGGCCATCGACTGACCGGCGATGTCGGCGGCGTAGAGCATCTGGCGGATCGCATCGGGCCGACCGGGGCCGTTGACCGCCTGCCGCAGGTTCTTGCTGATCTGCTGGATGGCGCGCGTGGCGAACATCCGCGTGAACGGCGTGTTGCCGGGGTTCACGTACGCCTCGATGGCGTGTGTGAGCGCGTCCATCCCGGTCGCCGCGGTGATCGGCGCCGGCATGCCGGCGACGAGTTGCGGGTCGAGGATGGCGACGGCGGGTGTGCAGTTCAGCAGCAGGTGCTTGTAGTGCGAATCCGGGTCGGTGATCACGGCCGCGTTCGAGATCTCCGAGCCCGTGCCGCACGTCGTCGGGATGGCGAAGAGCGGCTTCATCGAAGCGGGGAACGGCGTACCGCCGACGCCGAAGAGGTAGTCCTTGGCGCCGCCGCCCAGCTCCGCGGCGACGGCGATGCCCTTCGCCGCATCGATCGCGCTGCCGCCGCCCACGGCGACGACGAGATCCGCGCCGGCATCGTGCATCGCCGCGGCGCCGCCATCGACCTCCGGGATCGTCGGATTCGGCGTCACGTTGTCGTAGACCGTGTGCGCGACCTCGGCTTCGTCGAGCGAGGCCAGTACGGAATCGAGGATGCCGGCGGCCTTGATGCCAGGGTCGGTGACAACGAAGGCGTGCTTGTAGCCGGCGGCCTTGGCGCGGCGCCCCAATTCGGCGATGCTGCCGTCCCCGAATACGGTCTCGACGCGCAGGGCAAACGATGGCATGACGATCCTTTCCTATCGCGCGCATCGGCGGCGCGCAGTGTTGGAACTATGGATCGGGCGAGGTCTTCGGGCAACGGCGACAGCGGGCCGAAGCGCGGACCGATGCCGCCGGCGTAGGCGGCCGCGACGGCGAAGGAGCCGCCCGCCGCCGCTCACTCGCCTCCGGACGCTTCGCCTGCGGCCGATGACTCATCGCGCATCGACTCGAGCGCGTGCATCGCCGCGTCGCACCAGGCGATGTAGGCGCGGCGATGGGCGATCGCCATCTCGAGCGTCAGGCGCCAGAACGTCGCCGCGCCGGCGATGTCGTGGTGCTCCTTGTGGGCATGGTCGATGCGCGCGCTGAGCACGATCTCCGAGAACGCGAGCAGCTTCTGTTCTTCCTCCTGCTGCCGTCGCAGGAGGATGAGCATGTCATCGATGGGCAGCTCCGATCCGAAGAAAATCTTGATGAGGAACGGGTCGCGCAGCGCCGCCGGCGGCATCGGCTCGCGCACCCAGCGGGCGAACTCCGCGCGGCCGCCGGCGGTGATCTCGTAGATCTTGCGATTCGGCCGGTTCTCCTGCACCTCGACCCGCTTGTCGACGTACCCGAGTTCCTCCATCTGCTTGAGCGTCGGGTAGATCTGGCTCAGCTCGGCGTTCCAGAAGTGCTGGACGGAGGAGTCGAAGAACTGCTTCAGCTCGTAGCCGGTCATCGGGCCGTAGTGAAGGATGCCGAGCAGCGCGTGCTTGAGGCTCATGCGATCGCCGCCGGGAGAGCGCGCGCCGCGGTCGTCCCGTTGCGGACGCGGTCGCCGTCGGCGGCGTGCAGCGCCCGCCACGCATCATGCGGCTGGTGGCCGCGCAGGGGCAGCGCCGGGCGTGCCATGATCGGACGCCGCAGCGCGCGGGATCCCGGCGCTGTGGGCGCGAGCTGCGCTGATGCCCCGGTCGGCGGCAGGCCGGCTTGATCGACGCCGTCGCCACGGTGGCGGGCGGCGAGAACTGATGGCCCGGTCGGCGACGGCACGCCGGCTAGATCCACGTCTTGTACGGGCCAGCGAGGTGCGCCGGCTTGCTGATGATCACCGTGCGGGTGCGACGGCGGCGGTCGCGGCGCTCGACCTTCTCGATCGCGCGGAGCTTGCGGAGCCAGCCCTTCCTCTCCGCTTCCTGCGTGCGGGCGGTCTGCAGGGCGTCGTGCCATTCCGGTGCCATGGCGATCGCGTAGTCCAACATGGGTTCCTCCTGTCGCGCCGACCCCGTTCGTCTGGTCGCCTGTAGGTATCGGCATCTATATATAAATCATTATATAGTCTGGCCGCAAGGTTTCATTGGTCGCTGCCAAAGGAATTTCACGCGACCGTAACATCCGCCGCCGAACGTGTAGCTCCGGCAGCGTCGCCGGCGCCCCGGCACGCCCTGCCGCCTCCGGCCCCCGACCTCCATCAGCACCCTGTGCCTATGTGTGGTTGCCCACGCCTCCGCCAGTACGAAGAAGCCCCGCGAACACTCGCGGGGCTTCTTGGCGAACCATCGTTTGGTGTGGCGGCGCCACTATGTGAGCGCCGGCTCGGCCGGCTCGGCCGCCTTGAGGTCGAGCACCAGATCGTCGCCCTGGACCTCGATGAGCACCGTGTCGCCGATGCCGAAGCGCTCCTGGAGCAGCGCCTCCGACAGGCGATCTTCGAGCTCGTTCTGGATCACGCGGCGCAGCGGCCGGGCGCCGAAGACATGGTCGTAGCCCTTCTCGCCGAGCCAGTCCTTCGCGGCGTCGGTCATCTCCAGTGACACGCCCTTGAGCAGCAGCTGCTTCTCGAGGTCGCGCAGCTGCAGGTCGACGATCTTTCGGATGTCCGGCTTGGACAGCGTGTGGAAGACCACCTGGCTGTCGATGCGGTTAAGGAACTCGGGCCGGAAGACGCGCTTCAACTCCTCGAGCACCTTGTCCTTCATCTTGCCGTGCCGCTGCTCCGCGGTCTTCGCTTCGTCCTTCGTCACCTGGAAGCCGATGGCGGAGTCGCGGCGGATCAGGTCGGAGCCGACGTTGCTCGTCATGATGATGATCGTGTTGCGGAAGTCCACCCGGCGGCCCTTCGCGTCGGTCAGGTGACCGTCATCGAAGATCTGCAGCAGCATGTTGAAGACGTCCGGGTGCGCCTTCTCGATCTCGTCGAGCAGGATCAGGCAGTACGACTTGCGCCGCACGGTGTCCGTCAGCTGCCCACCGTCGTCGTAGCCGATGTAGCCGGGAGGCGCCCCGACCAGCCGCGACACGTTGTGCTTCTCCATGAACTCGCTCATGTCGAGCTTGATCATGTTGTCTTCGCTGCCGAACATGAACTCCGACAGCACGCGCGGCAGGTACGTCTTGCCGACGCCCGTCGGCCCGAGGAACATGAAGACGCCGATCGGCCGCTTCGGGTCCTTCAGGCCGGCGCGCGAGCGGCGCACCGACTTCGCGATCGCCGTGATCGCCTCGTCCTGGCCGATGACGCGGCCGTGCAGGGCATCCTCCATCTGGAGCAGCCGCTGCGACTCCTCGCTGGCGATGCGCGCGACGGGAATGCCCGTCCACATGCTCACCACTTCGGCGATGTCGTCCTCCGTGACGATCGGCTTGTTGTCTTCGCGGGCGACCTCGAGGCCCTCTTCCATCTGCTCGATCTTCTCTTGCAGCTTGACCTCGCGGTCGCGCAACTCGGCGGCGTACTCGTACTGCTGCGAGCTGATCGCGGCGTCCTTCTCCTTGCGCAGCGACTCGAGCCCGCGTGTCGCTTCCTTGAGTGACGGCGGAGTGGTCGAGCGACGGATCCGCACGCGGCTCGACGCCTCGTCGACGAGGTCGATCGCCTTGTCCGGCAGGAAGCGGTCGGAGACGTAGCGCGACGCCAGCTCCGCCGAGGCCTTCAGCGCCTCGTCGGCGATGATCAGCTTGTGGTGCTCCTCGTAGCGCTCCTTGATCCCCTTGAGGATCTCGATCGTCTCTTCGACGCTCGGCTCTTCGACCAGCACCGGCTGGAAGCGGCGCTCGAGCGCGGCGTCGCGTTCGATGTGCTTGCGGTACTCGTCGAGTGTGGTGGCGCCGATGCACTGAAGCTCGCCGCGTGCGAGCGACGGCTTGAGGATGTTCGCGGCGTCGACGGCGCCCTCGGCCGCGCCGGCGCCGACGAGCATGTGCAACTCATCGACGAACAGCACGCAGTTGCCGCTCGACTTGATCTCTTCGATCACCTTCTTCAGGCGCTCTTCGAACTCGCCGCGGTACTTCGTGCCGGCGACCAGCGAGCCGATGTCGAGCGTCAGCAGCCGCTTCCCCTGCAGCGTCTCCGGCACGTCGCCGGCGACGATGCGGTGCGCCAACCCCTCGGCGATCGCCGTCTTGCCGACGCCCGGCTCGCCGATCAGCACCGGGTTGTTCTTCGTCCGGCGCGAGAGGATCTGGATGACGCGTTCGATCTCCTTCGAGCGGCCGATGACGGGGTCGAGCTTGTTCGCGCGCGCGGCGGCCGTGAGATCCATGCCGAGCTGGTCGACCGTCGGCGTGCGCGTCGACGAGCGAGCGCCGGCGCCGGCGCTCTGCGGCATGCTCTGCGAGAGGATGCGCGTCGTCTCCGCACGCACGCGCTCCAGGTTCACGCCCAGGCTCTCCAGGACGCCCGCAGCGATGCCTTCGCCCTCGCGGACGAGGCCCAGCAGCAGGTGCTCTGTGCCGATGTAGTGGTGGTTCAGCCTGCGCGCCTCGTCGACGGCCAGCTCGATGACCTTTTTCGCGCGCGGCGTCAGACCGATCTCGCCGAGCACCGCACGGTCGCCCCGGCCGATGATGAATTCGACCGCCGAGCGCACTTTGTTGAGCTCGACGCCCAGATTCGCCAGGACCTTCGCCGCGACGCCATCGCCCTCGCGCACGAGGCCCAAGAGCAGGTGCTCCGTGCCGATGTAGTTGTGGTTGAAGCGCTGGGCCTCTTCCTGCGCCAGCGTCAGAACCCTGCGTGCGCGCTCTGTAAACTTGTCGAACCTGTCAGCCATCTCAGCGCTCCCGCGTTAATTGCTAACTCTTCTTAACCAGATTATCACAACGGGGGCTTCGAAGTCCAGTCCCAGCGCCTTGCGGCCGCGCTCGCAGGCCTATCATTCATGTCGGACGCACGCCTTCGCGCCGCGACGGGTGAACCCCCGATCTTCAGCTTGACGTCGGTCTCCGGACCGGACCCGCCGATCGTAGAACGCTCGCCGCATCCCTGCGGTTAACGGGTGTCGCGTACTTATTCGGTGCCGGCTTCTTCGGCCGCGGGCGCCGCATCGACGTGAGCGCCGTTGCCGTTCGCGCTCGACGGCTCGTCCGCCGTCGCCGCGTCGGCCGGCGGCTCGCTCACCGCCGAGACGTGGTCCGGCGTCGCCATCGCATCCGCCGCTGCCACGACGTCGGACGCATCCGCCGCATCGCCGGCGTCGGCTACGGCCGCGGGCGAGGATGACGTATCGTCGTCGACGCGCGCCGGCTCGTCGCGGAACGCCGCCGCCGCGCCGGATGCATGCAGCGCATCGGCGAGCGCGCTGCGGGGCGGCTCCTCGGGCTCTCGTTCGGGCGCCGGCACTGGCGCGGGGCGCGCGACCGTCGCCGCGGCGGAGTCGTCGCTGCTGTCGTCGCTGGCCGGCGGCGTCGCGATGGCGTCGGTCGCCGTCGGCGCGCGCTCGGGCACCGTCACGCCCTCGCGCTCTTCGAACTCCTTGCGGAGGTCCTCCGGGACCTCCATCACCTCGCCGGCGTCGGTGAAGCGGAAGCCCATGCGCTCGCCCTCTTCCCGCGCCTCGCGCAGGCTGAGCCCGAGGCGGTGCCGGTCGCGCTCGATGCGGACGATCTTCAGCGGCAGCAGGTCGCCCTCGCGCACCACTTCCTTGGGATGCGCGATGCGGCGGTCGACGAGCTCGGAGACATGGATCAGGCCCTCGACCGGCCCTTCGATGCGGGCGAAGGCGCCGAACGTGACGAGTTTCGTCACCATGCCGGGCACCACCCGCCCGACCTGGTACTTGTCGACGATCAGATCCCACTGCTCCGGCTGCGCTCGCCGCAGGCTCAGCGCGATCTTTTTGGTCTCCGGATCCACCTTCATCACGTACACGTCGACCTCGTCGCCGACCTTGTACATGTCCTCGGGCGACTTATTGCGGTCCCACGAAACCTCGCTCAGGTGCGCCAAGCCATCGGCGCCACCGAGGTCGATAAAGACGCCGAAGCCGCGCACGCTCGAGACGCGGCCCTTGCGCACCTCGCCCTCCTTCAACTCGGAGAGCAGCCGATCCTTCTGCTGCGAGCGCCACTCTTGCAGCGCCGCGCGCTCGGAGAGGATGACGCGGTTGCGACGGCGGTTGATCTCGATCACCTTCAGCCGCAGCTTCTTGCCGACGGCCTGTCCGAGGCCGCCGTCACTCTCCTCGCGGTCCGGGCGCACGCCGACGACCTGCGACAGCGGCACGAAGGCGTGCACGCCCTCGACGTTCACGAGCAGGCCGCCCTTGTTGTAGCCGGTGACCTCGCCCTCGAACGCTTCACCCTCTTCGAAGCGCTGCTGCAGCACGCGCCAGCCGCGCTCGCCGCGCGCGCGGTCGACCGAGAGCAGGATCTGCCCCTGGTCCGCCTCCGGCTGCATGACGTACACGAGGATCGTCTCGCCGACCGTCACCTTGCTCAGCGGCTCGGCGCCCATCGAGTGCATTTCGTGCGGAGGGATGATGCCCTCCGACTTCGATCCCAGATCGACAAGGACGCCATCGCGCTGGATCGCCATGATGGTGCCTTCGACGACCTCGCCGCGACGCAATGTCTTGAAGTCGGACGTGCCGTCGAGCCAGTCTTGCATGGTGAAGGAGGCATCATCCTCGGTCTTCGTCGCCACCCCGCTCTCCGCGATGCCACCACTACTGATGTCGGTCAACGTGCTGCTTCCTCCCTATGACAAGTTAAGCCGCCCGGGACGAGTTGCTTCGGCCGTGGGCCTGGGCATCTCTACCGGTCCGGCTTCGCTCTGATTCTATCACATCCATGACAAACGCCGGAAGCAACGCGACGCCATCATCTCGCGCCCGGCGGTGCTGTCTTTTCAGGACGCCCGCATCACCGCCCATCTCCAATTCCGCTCCCGCGACTACCCCGTGCGCCCTGCCGCCGATACCCTCCCGTCATGGAGCTCATCCCCGCGATCGACATCCGCGGCGGCCGTTGCGTGCGCCTCGTGCAGGGCGATTTCGCGCGCGAGACCGTCTTCGGCGACGACCCCCTCGCACTGGCCCAACGCTGGGCCGGCGAAGGCGCGACGCGCCTGCACGTCGTCGACCTCGATGCCGCTCGCGAAGGCCGGCCGGTGAACGCGGCGATCGTCGCCCGCATCATCGCCGAGACCGGCGTGCCGGTAGAGGTCGCGGGCGGCCCGCGCGGCGCCGCCGACTTCGACCGCTGGGCCGACGCCGGCGCCGACCGCATCGTCACCGGCACGCTCGCCGTGGAGCAGCCGGACGTCGTCGAGGCGGCGGCGCGCCGTTATCCCGGCAGGATCGCCGTCGCCATTGACGCGCGCGATGGCCGCGTCGCCGTCAGGGGATGGGTCGAGACGAGCGACCGCACCGTCGCCGCCGTCATGCGCGACATGGCCGCGCGCGGCATCGAGCACTTCATCTACACCGACATCCGCCGCGACGGCACGATGCAACACCCGGACTTCGACGCCTTCGCGCGCGTGCTCGAAAGCGCCGCGTTGCCGGCGCGCCGACGACCCGCGCAGGAAACGCCGGCAGATGCGATGGACGACGCGTCATCCGGCGCCTCCACGGCCCGCGATGTCGACGCGCGGCCAAGCGAGCCGTCACCGGCCGGCGCCGCTTCGCACGGGCGCGGCAGCGTCGCCGCGCCCGTCATCTTCGGCGGCGGCATCACGTCGATCGAAGACGTCGCGAGGCTCGCCGCGGACTTCGACATCGAAGGCGTGATCATCGGACGCGCGCTCTACGACGGGCGCCTGGATCTGCGGGCCGCGCAGCACGCGATCGAAGCCCGCCGCGCCTGAGCGCCGGACACGCACCGTCCTCCGTCCGTTGGCGTCTGCCCGCCGTCGGCGCGCGGCCGTCAGCGCGCGCCCGGCGCCGCCGATGACGCGCAGGAGCGCGCCCGGCGGCTATCGTCAGCGGAGCACCAACAGCACCCCGGGCAGCAACAACGCGACGATCACGAGCAGAGAGACGAGCGCCAGCAGCCAGGGCGGCAGGGGCCAGTGCTCGCGCTTCGGCTCCCAGAGGTACCCGTGCTCCTCCGACAGATCCCAGTCCGGGCTGTCCGGCCCGAACTCGTCATCGTCGTCCGCATCGGCGTCCTCCCCGGGCGGTGGTATCTCCCAGTCGGGTGGCATCGCTCGATCATCCTTGTACAACGTTGCAGCTGCCGTCGCCTGGCTGCGTCGTCCTGCGCCGAGACCCTTCGCTCATCAGGATGACATTGCACACGCACCCTTGTCATCTTCTTCCCTCTGGCCCACCTGCCGGTCGCCCCGGTCTCGGCACGGCCTCCCGACAGGCGACCTCCATCACCCCGCATCAGTTTCCATCTGTGTGCAGCTTGTGGGTCGCCCTGCGTGCAGCATCGTGCGACGGGGATATCCTTCGCTTCGCTCGGGATGCCACCCGGCCAGCGCGGCTCTCGCTCGACCACATGCCACCGCGAGGCTCCCCGCCTCAAGAGTGTGGAGAAGGCCCCGGGGAGAGATTGGCGCGAACCCAACATCGCGGCGGAGAGATCCTTCGAGAGGTCGTTCGCCTGCGTCAGACAGGACGCCAACGCATCGCGCGTCTGCGTTGGCTGCGGTTCAACGCGGCCGAGGACCCGGCGGGGTGCCGGGTGGGATGGTCGGCGGACGCGGAGGCGCCTCGGGCGTCGGTCCCGGCGGCTGCGGCGGCACCGGCGGGATAATCGGCGGACGCGGGACATCGACCCGGAGCGTCATGACTCCCTCCGAGAGCAGCACATGGGACGTCGTGATGATGGGCGATCGCGTGCGCGCGCCTGCGCCCGGACGCCCCACCGTGACTCGCTCAGCGCATCTTGTCGCGCGCCTTGCCCATCGCCGCCTGGCCCTTGCCCTTCATCTGCTCCGCCTTGCCGCGCGCTTCCGCCTTGCGGTCGCCCGTAATCTTGGCGCCAAGCTCGCGTGCCTTGCCCTTCGCCTGCGTCATCCGGCCGCGCGTCTTCTGGTTCTCCGCCTTGTCCGGCATCCTGGGCTCCTTCCGCGTTCGCTTCGCGCGAGCACTACTGGCCGATGTGCAAGTATGTTCAGCGCTGCATAAACGCCGTGCATACAGCCGCGCAATGCGAGATGACGGAACCATAGCGACTCGATGATCTCGAGGGCGACACGTGAACTCAAGCACGACCGGCGGGCTGGGCGATGGTACACTGCCCGGCATGTGATGGGGCCGAATCCGCGTGAGCGGAGCGGGGGAACCGACACAGGGGTGCATCTCGCCGCAGGGCGAGTAGGTCAACCTTCTCAGACCGAACCCGACAGCTAACCCCGCAGGCACGTGAGAGGGGACGACGCCGCGATTCGGGCAGGGTCGTACCCTGTTTCATGTTGTTGCCTTCGTGACCCGCTGAACCGTCGTACCCCGGACGCTGGCAGCGACGGCGAAAGAAGGCCCGCGATTTGAGCACGCTCGTCCCCGATGCGCAGCCGCCCGCCCAGCCCGGCGCCTCCTCCGAACCGCCACCGATCGGCCGCCTGATCCTCGTCGCCAACCGCCTGCCGATCACGGTGCGGCTCGACGACGATGGGCACTTCGTCGCCGAACCATCAAGCGGCGGCCTGGCGACGGGGCTCTGGGGTCCACACCAGCGCTCCGGCGGCCTCTGGATCGGCTGGCCCGGCGAGCTCCAGCTGAGCGATGGGCAGAAGCGCGACCTCGACGAGCGGCTCGCGAACCTGCGCGCCCTCCCCGTCTACCTGACGCAGGATGAGATCAACGAGTACTACGAGAACATGGCGAACGGCGTCCTCTGGCCGCTGTTTCACTATCTGATCGACCAGCTGCCGGACGACCTCGGCGACTGGAATGTCTTTCGCAGCGTCAACCAGAAGTTCGCGCAGGCGGTGATCGACAACTATCGCCCCGGCGACCTGATCTGGGTGCAGGACTACCATCTCGTCCTCGTCCCGGCGATGCTCCGCCGCGCCCTGCCCGATGCCCGCATCGGCTTCTTTCTGCACGTGCCGTTCCCATCATCTGAGGTCTTCACCGTGCTGCCGTGGCGGGCCGAGATCCTGGAAGGACTGCTGGGCGCCGACCTCATCGGCTTCCACACGCCGGGCTACATGCGGCACTTCACGACGTCGTTGCGCCGGGTGCTGGGCATCGACGTCGAGGTCGACCGCCTCTGGCAGGATGACCGCCAGGTGCGCGTCGGCGTCTTCCCGATGGGCGTCGACGCCGCTCGCTGGGCGGGCTGCGGCGACAGCGACGATGTCACGAAGCAGGTGTCCGACCTGCGCCAGGAGGCCGGCGATCGCAAGATCATCGTCGGCATCGACCGCCTCGACTACACGAAGGGCATCCCCCGCCGGCTGCTCGCCATCGACCGTCTCTTCACCGATCATCCGGAGCTCTGCGAGCGCGTGCGCGTCATCCAGGTGACGGTGCCGTCGCGCGAGCACGTCGAGCAGTATGCCGAGTTCAAACGCCGCATCGACGAGATGGTCGGCCGCATCAACAGCGCCCACGCGACGGCCGGCTGGATGCCGATCCATCACCTCTACCGCTCGATCTCCCAGGCGGAGGTGTGCGCGCTCTATCGCGCCGCCGACGTGATGCTGGTGACGCCCGTGCGCGATGGCATGAACCTCGTCGCGAAGGAGTTCGTCGCATCGCGGACGGACGATGACGGCGTGCTGATCCTGAGCGAGTTCGCCGGCGCGGCGACCGAGCTCGGCGAGGCGCTGCATATCAACCCCTACGACGTCGAGCGCTTCGCGAACCGCATCTCCCAGGCGCTGGCGATGCCGGAGGCCGAACGCCACGCGCGCATGGAGGCACTACGGTCGCGCGTGCTGATGCACGACGTGCACCGCTGGGCTGAGGCGTTCATCGCCGCGCTCGGCAAGACGACGCCGGAAGACCGCGGCTCGCGACGGCTCTCGCCGCCGGCCGCGATCGACGCCGTCGTCGAGCAGGTGCGGCGCGCCCCGGAGCGGCTGCTGATCCTGGACTACGACGGCACGCTGGTGACCTTCGCGCCGACGCCCGACGAGGCCGCGCCGGACCCCGAGCTGCTCGACCTCCTGCAGGCGCTCGCGGCGCGCGACGACACGCGCGTCCACGTGATCAGCGGTCGCACGCGGGCCTCGCTCGACCGCTGGCTGGGCGGAGTGCCGATCGGCCTGCATGCTGAGCACGGGCTCTGGTCGCGCATCACGCCTGATAGCCCCTGGCGCATCCTGCGGCCGGTGACGCAGCAGTGGAAGGAGGCGGTGCGGCCGATCATGGAGCACTTCGTCGTCACCACGCGCGGCACGTTCATCGAAGAGAAGACAGGGTCGCTGGCGTGGCACTACCGTCTGGCGACGGCAGACTTCACGCACGAGAACGACTTCGGCGAGTTCCAGGCGAAGGAGCTGCGGATGCTGCTCGGCGAGATGCTGAGCAACGCGCCGGTGCAGGTGCTCGCCGGGCAGAAGGTCGTCGAGGTACGGCCGCAGGGCGTGCACAAGGGAATGGTGGTGCCGCTGCTGCTGGCGACGGTCGAAGACGATGCCGTCGTCTTCGCGATGGGGGATGACCGCACCGATGAGGATCTGTTCGCCGCCCTGCCCGACGAGGCGCCCACAGTCCATGTGGGCCGGGGCATGTCGCTCGCCCGCTACCGCATCCGCTCCGTCGACGACGCGCGCGAGCTGCTGCGCAGATTCCTCAGCTGATGCGCACGGGAGCCGCGTCGACGGTACAGCCTCGATCTTCCCCCACGCGCTGGAAGATGCGGGCGGGCGCTGGTGCCGCTCCCGCCGCCCTGTCGGCGCGCGACGACCCTGCTTGCAGCGCACTCGCACGGGAGCGCCGAGCCGCCGCGGCGGCGTCCGCTACGGGCGGATCTGTACCTCGCCCTCGATCTCCACTGGAATGTTGAACGGCAGCTCCGCCATGCCGACCGCGCTGCGTGCGTGCGCGCCGGCGTCCGCACCGTACAGCTCAAGGATCAGGTCCGAACAGCCGTTGATCACGCTCGGCTGCTGACTGAAGCCCGGCGCTGAGTTCACCATCCCGAACAGGCGGGTCCAGGCGACGATGCGGTCGAGGTCACCGAGGGCGCGCTGCAAGCTGCCGAGGATGGCGAGCGCCGTCAGCCGCGCCGCTCCGTACCCCTGTTCGACGGTGAGGTCGCGTCCCAGCTTGCCGAGCGGCCGCGCCACCGAGCCGTCGGTGTCCTGCGGGCCGTGCCCGGAGATCAGCGCGCGCTCGCCGGTGACGCGCACGAAGCGGAACGGCAACGCCGAGCCATCGGGCGCGCGCAACTCCGGCGGCAGCACCAGCCCCATCTCTGCCAGCCGCGCCTCGATCGTGCTCATCGCCTCACTCCAGGCGCACGCTCATGCGTGTGCAGTCACGTCGCCGCGCCACGCGCCACGCTCGGCTGATCGCCCCGTTCGCCTTTCACCGAATGCTCACCGCCGTCAGCGCAACCTGACGGCCTGACGACTGCGCGAGCCGGCTCCATCGGCGACGTACCGGCGCGCCGAGGGCGCCTCCGATCGGCAGGCGCGCGCTTACACCTCGATGCGGAACTCCTCGTGGCGATCCGGGTCGCTCTCGTCGGTGATGCGGTCGAGGCGCCGGTAGACCTTGCGCAGCCAGAGATGCGGCACCTGCGTGGCGCCGAGCAGCGCCAGCCCGAAGAGGATGACACCGGCGATCTCAAGCGCCGTCCAGCCGCCGCCGATCGCCACTGCGGTGACGATCGTCGCTATAACCGCTGCGAGCCCCGACAGCGTCGAGCCGGCATGCCCGCGTTCGGACACGAAGCGACGCCGCCAGGATCGAACATCCAACAGCTAACCTCGCGCGGGATGAGGAAGCCAGGTCGTGTCGTGCGCCGGCGTATGCCAGCCGCCGCTCGTCATCGGACCTCCTCCCCGGTAAGGCGGCGGTACGCCTCGGCGTAGCGGGCCGCCGTCCCCTCGACGACGTCGGCCGGCAGTTGCGGCGCCGGCGGCTCCTTGTCCCATCCGGTAGCGCTTAGCCAGTCGCGCACGTACTGCTTGTCGAAGCTCGCCTGCGGCTGTCCGGCCTTGTAGTCGGCGAGATCCCAGAAGCGGCTCGAATCCGGCGTCAGCATCTCGTCGATGACGATAAGCTCGCCCTCGTGGCGGCCGAACTCGAACTTCGTGTCGGCAATGATGATGCCGCGCTCGCGTGCGTAGGCGGCTGCGAAGTTGTACAGGGCGAGGCTGCGCAGCTTCAGCACCTGCGCCTGCTCCGGCCCCACCTCCTGGATCAGGTCCGAGAGTGTCATCGGCTCGTCATGCCCCGCTTCGGCCTTGGTTGTCGGCGTGAACATCGGCTCGATGAGCTGCTCGCTTTCGACCATCCCCTTCTCCATGCGCACGCCGTTGACCGTGCCGTATTGCCGGTACTCGGCCCACGCGCTGCCTGCAAGGTAGCCGCGGACGATGCACTCGACGTCGATGCGCTCGGCCTTCTTCGCGGTCGTCGAGCGGCCAGCGAGCTCGCGCGGCAATGCGAAGGGCAGATCGTCGGCCGGCGTGCCATCGGCGATGCGGATGAAGTGGTTCGGCACGACGTCCTCCGTGTGCTCGAACCACCACGCGGACATCTGGCTCAGCACCTTCCCCTTGTCGGGGATGCCCGTCGGCAGCACGACATCGAAGGCAGAGATGCGATCCATGGCGACGATCAGCATGCGGCCGTCGCCGAGGTCGTAGGTGTCGCGGACCTTACCCCGGTAGGTCCGGTTCGGCAGGGGTGAGTCGATCAGCACTGACGGCGTCATGCTGCCTCGCTTTCAGATCGTAGTAGAGAAGGGTGTGGGCGCTCACAGCGAATGGTAGCACGAGCGCGGAGACGATGCTCGTCACGCCGCCGGCGATGATCGGCGGCCCCGCCTTCGCCGCCTGCGACAGCAGCAGCGGCCCCGCCTGGATGAGGCCGATGACGATGATGATGCCGAGCGTCCGCCACCACCAGCCGCGCACGGCGGCGGCGCTGCTGTCCAGCGCGCTCCAGTTCGCGCGCCCTTCGATGATCACCGCTTGCTGCTGGACCGCCCAGCGAACGAGCAGGTACAACGTCAGCGCCCCGGGTATCAGCGCCAGCCACCAGTTGCGCTCGCCATCGATGCTGGCTCGGGGATGCCTGAGCCACCAGAGCGTCAGGAACGGCACGGCGAGCAGCGCGGCGACGGCGAGAGCCGCTGCCAGCAGCAGCGTCGAGAGCATCGTGCCGAAGCGCTGGAACGCGACATCGAGCGCGCGCGAAAACGCGGGCTTCGTGCCGGCGGTGAACTCGTGCAGCGCGGCGATGAGCGCCGCCGTCGCCAGCAGCGTCAGCAGCGCGCCGGGCACCGTCAGCAGCGAGATCGCCTGCTGTGCGGGTGGCGACGTGAAGCGCGCCTGGAGGACGCCGGTCAGCAGCTCGACCGGCGCCACGATCAGGGCGATCGCGAACAGCGTCAGGAAGTTCTGCGCGTAGATCTGGTACGCCAGCCCGACGATCGAGCCTACGTCCTGCTTCCCGCGCAGATCGGCTGGCTTCATGACAGCCCGAGCCGGCGGAAGCCGTCGTCGACGTGCCGCGTGTAGTAGCCGTAGTCGAAGATCGCCTCCAGCGTCGATGCGTCGAGCCGCGAAGTCACGCTGGCGTCCGCTTCGAGGAGCGAGCGGAACGGGACGCGTTCCTTCCATGCCCGCATGGCGTTCGACTGCACGATGTTGTACGCGTCCTGCCGCGACATGCCGGCATCGATCAGCGCCAGCAGCACCCGCTGCGAGAACACCAGCCCCTGGGTGAGCTCGAGGTTCTGGCGCATGTTCTCCGGGTACACCTGCAGCCCGCGCATGACCCCGGTGAACAGCGACAGCATGTAGTCGAGCAGGACGCAGCAGTCGGGCAAGATGATCCGTTCGGCGGATGAGTGCGAGATGTCGCGCTCGTGCCAGAGCGCCACGTTCTCCGTCGCGACGACGGCGTTGCCGCGCAGCACGCGCGCCAGGCCGCACACGCGCTCGCTCAACTCCGGGTTGCGCTTGTGCGGCATCGCGCTGGAACCGGTCTGCCCTTCGCTGAACGGCTCCTCCGCCTCGAGCACCTCGGTCCGCTGCAGGTGCCGCAGCTCCAGCGCGAAGCGTTCGAGCGAGGCCCCAATCACCGCCAGCGTCTGCACGAACGCCGCGTGCCGGTCGCGGCCGATGACCTGCGTGCTGATCGGCTCGACGCCGAGCCCGAGCCGCGCGCAGACGCGCTCTTCGATCTCCGGCGGCACCGTCGCGTGGGTGCCGACGGCGCCGCTGATGGCGCCGACGGCGACTTCGGCTTTGGCCTCGGCGAGCCGTCGCTGGTCGCGTCGCATCTCCGCCACCCAGCCCGCGAGCTTCAGCCCGAATGTCGTCGGTTCCGCGTGCACGCCGTGCGAGCGGCCGATGGTGAGCGTGTCTTTGAACTCGACCGCGCGCCGCCCGACGACCTCGAGCAGCTCCGCGAGGTCGCGTTCGAGGATCTCGGCGGAGTCACGCAGCTGCAGCGCCGTCGCCGTGTCCCAGACGTCCGACGAGGTCAGTCCCAAGTGCACCCAGCGGCCCTCGGGGCCGAGGCTGTCGCTGACGGAGCGCAGGAATGCCGTCACCTCGTGGTGGGTCTCCGCCTGGTAGCGGTTGAGGTCGCCGATGTCGTAGCGCGCGCGCCGCACCCTCCCGGCATCCTCCGGCGGCACGCGGCCAGCCTCCGCCCAGGCGTCGACGACGGCCACCTCGACCTGCAGCCAGCGGTCGTACTTGCCTTCGTCGGTCCAGATGGCGCCCATCTCCGGGCGCGTGTATCGCTCGATCACGCTACGCCTCCGGCGCGTTCTCGTCGAAGTCCCACACAGGCGTGCCGTCGGGCAGTACGTCCGCGATCGAACACGGGGGATGAACGCCGCCTTCGGCCCTCCGGTTGGTCTTCCAGCTTCGATCGTCGTTCGTTGCCAGCATCATGCCGGTAGCCCTCGGGTACGCCGCGCACCGTCACGCGGCGCAGCCTGCTCACCTCGCCAGCCCCGCGTCCTTCGCGTGCGTTTCATCCGACAAGCGTCGTGCGTACGCATCGAGCTTTCTCGCGAGCGCGCGGTCACCGAGCGCCAGGATCCGCGCCGCGAGGATGCCGGCGTTGCGCGCGCCGCCGATCGACATCGTGGCGACCGGGATGCCGGCGGGCATCTGCACCATCGACAGCAGCGAGTCCAGCCCCGAGAGGTGCTGCAGCGGCACGGGCACGCCGATCACCGGCAGCGTCGTCGCGGAAGCCACCATGCCGGGCAAGTGCGCCGCACCGCCGGCGCCGGCGATGATCACCCGCAGGCCACGTTTTGCGCCGGTTCGGGCATAGTCGAGCATCTCGGACGGCGTGCGGTGCGCGGAGATGACGCGGATTTCTGCCGGCACCCCGAACTCGGCCAGGATATCGGCCGCAGCCTGCATGACCGACAGGTCGGAGTCGCTTCCCATGATGATGCCGACGAGCGGCTTCGCTGCGCCGCGTGACGGGCTCATCGGCCGCCGCCGCGAGCGCCCGTGGCGACCCTCTCCGCTGCCGAGCGCGCGCGCGCCATCGCCTCGTCCCCGCTGTCCGCGCAGACCGTCACGTGGCCCAGCTTGCGCCCGGGGCGCGCGGCCTTCCCGTAGAGGTGCACGTGCGCGCTTTCGACGCCCAGCATGCCTGCGAGACTCGTGGCCGGGTCGCTCCCGTCGTCCGGGCCGATGACATTGACTGTGGCAACGGCCGGCGCGGTCAGGGCGGTGGAGCCGAGAGGCAGGTCGCAGACAGCCCGCAGATGGTTCTCGAACTGCGACGTTACGCATCCCTCGATGGTGTAGTGCGCGGTGTTGTGGGGCCGCACCGCCAGCTCGTTCGTCAGCAGCCGGCCGCCGGCGACGAAAAACTCGACGGCCATCATGCCTACGCAATCGATCTCGCTCGCGATCGCCGTCGCGATGCGAGCCGCATGAGATGTGCGGCTCGCATCGAGCGACGACGGCGCCAGGCTTTCGCGGAACACGCCGTCACGCTGGACTGTATCGACCGCCGGATAGATGACCATCTCGCCACCGGGCCGCCGTGCCACCTGCACGGCGAACTCGGCATCGATGTCGCAGTATTCCTCGACGAGCAACGGGCGCCCCGTCAGTCCCTCCACCACCGCCCGCGCCTCGTCCTCGTCGCCGACGATCCACACGCCACGTCCGTCGTAGCCGCCGCGCGTCGTCTTGAGCACGACCGGCCACCCGGACGATGCAGCGAATTCCGTGACGGCGCGCATCGTACGTGCCTCCTGGTGCAGCGGCACCGGGGCGCCCACGCGCCGCATCGCCGCCCGTTGCTCGCGCTTGTCGACGGCCACGGTGAGCGTCGCGGCGCTCGGTCGAAGCACCACGCCCGCAGCCTCGAGCGCGTGCAGCTGATCCGGTTCGACGAGCTCCGTCTCGAACGTGACCACGTCGCACGTCGCCGCGAATCCTCGCAGCGCTTCGATGGAGTCCGGCGCGCCGGTCGCCGCATCGTGCGCGACACGCGCCGCGCTGTCCGTTTCGCTTGCGGCGAGGAGCCGGATCGGGATCGCCAGCGGGATGGCTGCCTGGTACAGCATGCGCGCCAGTTGTCCCGCCCCCACGATGCCGACAATGGGTACGCTCATGCGCTCGCCGCCATCGCCGACTTCGCCCCGATGTCGCGCCGGTAGTGCATGCCTGCGAATCCGATGCGCTCGACGTTGCGGTACACCTTCGCGCGCGCCTCGGCGGCCGTCGCTGCCAGCGCCGTGACGGCGAGCACGCGGCCGCCGTTGCTGACGACGCGTCCGCGGCCGTCGAAGTTCGTGCCGGCATGGAACACGAGCACGTCGCTGTCCACGTCTCCGAGCCCGTAGATCACCTTGTCCGTCTCGTAGGCGCCGGGATAGCCGCCGGACGCAAGCATCACCGTCACCGCCGCGTCGTCGCGCCAGCGCACATCGACGCCGGCGAGCCGGCCGTCGGCGCAGGCCAGCATGAGCTCGAGCAGGTCGCTCTCGAGCCGCGGCAGCAGCACCTCGGCCTCGGGGTCCCCGAAGCGACAGTTGAACTCGATGACGCGCGGCCCGTCTTCGGTGACGAAGAGCCCGGGATAGAGCACGCCGCGAAACGGCGCACCTTCCGCCGCCAACGCCGCGACCGTGTGTTCTGTGACATCGCGCCGGATGCGATCGGCGTCGTCGTCCGTGAGCCAGGCGACGGGGCTGTAGGCGCCCATGCCGCCGGTGTTCGGCCCCTGGTCGTCGTCGAAGATGGCCTTGTGGTCGCAGGCGAACGGCATGTGCGCGACGCTGCGGCCGTCGCTGAACGCGTGCGCGCTCACTTCGCGCCCGGCGAGCCGGTCCTCGACGACGACCGAGCGGCCGGCGAGCCCGAGCGCGCCGTCGACCATCAGCTGGTGGAGCGCATCCACCGCCGCGGCGTGCGACGCCGTGACGATGGCGCCCTTGCCCGCCGCCAGCCCATCCGCCTTCACCACGACGTTGCCGCGGCGCGACTCGACGTACGCGCGCGCCGACGCGAAGTCGTCGAACCGCGCCGACGCGCTCATCGGCACGCCGTAGCGCTCCATCACGTCCTTCGCGAACCCCTTAGACGATTCGATGCGCGCGGCCGCCTGCATCGGCCCGAAGGCGCGGACGCCCGCCGCATGCAGCCGGTCGGCGAGCCCGAAGGCGAGCGGGTCCTCCGGCGCCACGACGACGAGCTCGACCGCGTGCCGGCGTGCGAACTCGACGATACCCGCGGCGTAGCCGTCGATGACGTCTGGCGCCGCATCAGCCCTCGGCACGGCCACCGGCGCGGTCTCCGCGAGGGCGGCGATGCCGGCGTTCCCCGGCGCAGCGTACAACGCCGACAGCCGCGGCGACTGGCGCAGCTTCCAGGCGATCGCGTGCTCGCGTGCGCCGGAGCCGATCACCAACACGTTCACGAGATGGCGCCTCCTCCGATCCGGTCTTCGCCGCGCGCCGGCCGGCGCTCTCCTGCGGTGCTGTACATCACTACTGGACGCCGAACGCTGGAGGCCGGATCAAGGGGAGATCCAGCCGCCAGACCCCAGCCTCCTGGCAGCCGCCCGGCTGTTGTCTCAGTGCGCATACAGTATCGAGCGGCGACGCTACTCCCATTCGATCGTCCCCGGAGGCTTCGACGTGATGTCGTAGACGACGCGGTTGACGCCCGGAACCTCATTCACGATGCGGCTGCTGATCCGCGCCAGCACGTCGTAGGGGAGCCGCGCCCAGTCGGCCGTCATCGCGTCCTCCGCGTTCACCGCGCGCAGCGCGACGACGTGACCGTACGTGCGATAGTCGCCCATGACGCCGACGGAGCGCGTGTCCGTGAGCACTGCGAACGACTGCCAGAGGTCGTAGTACAGCCCCGCCTTCTTCACCTCGTCCATCACGATCCAGTCGGCCGCCTGCAGCACGGCCACCCGCTCGTTCGTCACCTCGCCGATGATCCGGATCGCCAGCCCGGGGCCGGGGAACGGCTGCCGGTACACCATCTCGTCCGGCAGGCCGAGCGCCGCGCCGACCTGCCGGACCTCGTCCTTGAACAGGAAGCGGAGCGGCTCCACCAGCTCGAACGTCAGCTCCTTCGGCAGCCCGCCGACGTTGTGGTGCGACTTGATCTTCACCGCGGCGCCGGCGCCGGGCGCGCTTTCGATGACGTCGGGATACGTCGTCCCCTGCACGATGAAGTCGACTGCGCCGATCTTGTCGGCCTCCGCCTCGAAGACGCGAATGAACGTCTCACCGACCACGCGACGCTTCTCCTCCGGGTCGATGATGCCGGCCAGGTTCGCGAGGAAGCGGTCGGCCGCGTCGGCGTGGACGAGGTCCATCCGCATATGCCGGCCGAACGTCGCGACGACGCGCTGCGGCTCCTGCCGTCGCATCAGCCCGTTGTCGACGAAGATGCAGGTGAGCTGGTCGCCGACCGCGCGATGCACGAGCGCCGCCGCGACGGCGGAGTCGACGCCGCCGGACAGCGCGCAGATCACCCGGCCGTCGCCGACCTGGGCGCGGATACGCTCGACCGCGTCGACGACGAAGTTGCCGGCGGTCCAGTCGCCGTTGCAGCCGCAGAGGCGGTACAGGAAGTTCTCGATGATCCGTGTGCCCTGCGGCGTGTGCACGACCTCCGGATGAAACTGGATGCCGACGATGCCGGCGTCGTTCGCCATGGCGGCGACGGGCGCGTTGTCCGATGACGCGACCGCCCGGAACCCCGCCGGCAGCTCGACGACGTGGTCGCCGTGCGACATCCATACCGGCAGCGACGCCGGCAGGTCGGCGAAGAGCGCCGTCGCGGCGTCGTGCGCGATCGTCGCGCTACCGTACTCGCGCTCCGTCGCCGGCGAGACCGTGCCGCCGAGCTGGTGCGCCAGCAGATGCATGCCGTAGCAGATGCCGAGCACCGGCAGCTGCTGCTCGAACACCCAGGCCGGGATCGTCGGCGCGCCGGCGTCGTAGACGCTCGCCGGGCCGCCGGACAGCACGACGCCGCGCGGCCGCAGCGCCCGCACGTCGTCCCAGGTCGCCGTGTGCGGCACGAGCTCGCAGTAGACGCGGCACTCCCGGACGCGGCGGGCGATGAGCATCGAGTACTGCGACCCGAAGTCGATGACGACGACAGCTTCGGGAGTGGCCGGCAGGGCCGTGGCGGCGCGGCGGCCCTCGCTGCTGTCGGTCCTGTGGGAGGTGGACGGCTCAGGCATCGGCTATCCTGTGGGAATCTGGAGTGCGGTGGTTCAAGTGTAGCCAGCCTGGCCTCGCCGGGTCAACATCTTCTGCTCATCGACATAAGCGTTTAAGCGGGGGGCTTTGGTCATATGGGCAGGCCGAGCGGACTTGAGACTACGGCCGCGCGCGGCATCTACGCTGTCAAAGAGCTTGAGACTGGCGGTACACGTCGGCCCTCCTGGCGAAGCGCCGTGATCGTGGAGCCGATGCGCGGGTGGACGAATCTGAAGAAGGACTGATCGCCTCGGATTCGGTCAGTACTACCAGGACGAGGCGAGGGCGAAATCAGATACGGCGAGGACGGAGACGACGCATAGCCTGAAGGATCAGTATCGCGACGCCCTCGATGTCCTGCGCGAGGGCGGCGTCGTCGCCCTGCCGACGGACACGGTGTACGGGCTCTGCGCCCGCGCCGCCGACGACGGGGCGGTGCAGCGTCTGCTCGACATAAAGCGGCGTCCTGCCGGCCAGGCGCTGCCTCTCTTCGTCGCCGGCATCGACCAGGCAGCGCTGATCGTCGAGCTGACGACGCCGGCGCGTGTGCTCGCCGCCCGTTTCTGGCCGGGAGCGCTGACGCTCGTACTGCCGCGCCGGCCGTCGTTCCGCACGCTCGCCGCCGCCGGTGCGACGGTCGGGGTGCGTGCGCCGGCCGACCCGGTGCTGCGCGAGCTGGCGGCGGAGCTTGGTCCGCTCACCGGCACCAGCGCCAACCGCCACGGCCGGCCGGAGACGCATAGCGCAGCTGACGCGCGTGCGCAGCTCGGCGACGACGTCGACCTGATCGTCGATGCGCCGCTGCCGGCGACCGGCGTCGCCTCCACCGTCGTCGACTGCAGCGGCGAGCGAACCGTTCGCATCCTCCGCGAGGGCGCCGTCGCCCGCGACGAGCTGGCGCGCGCGCTGGTGGGTGTCGCGGAGATCGGCTAGTGGTGCGCCGAAACGGCAACCGCGTCCACATCCCGGCTGTCGAGCTTCCGGAGAGACTCTTCGCGGGCGGCCAGAGTGACGACGAATGCGCGCCGGCGTGCGCGTTTCCGACGGGATGGCGATGCAGCCGGCGAGGCCGTTGTCTTCCATCCCACCAAGACGGGGAGAGGTCTCTCGCCCGACGATCGCGCACCGCCGCTCTCCCTTTGGGAGAGGGCCGGGGAGAAGGCACCGACGGGGGCGAGGTCGCTGGCTGCGACCGCGCTACACTGACCGTATGGCCACGGTCATCCGCCTCCAGCATGTCGCCGTCACGGTTCCGACCGACGGCCTCGACCGCGCTCGCGCCTTCTACTCCGACGTGCTCGGGCTGCGCGAGGTGCCGCGTCCGGCCGAGATCCAGTCGCGGCCCGGCATCTGGTACTCCTTCGGCTCGACGGAGCTGCACATTCAGGCGCGCGATGACGTGCCGCACGAGCCCACCGACTACCATCCGGCGCTCGTCGTCGACGACATCGACGCCTGGCGCGCGCGCTTCGTCCGGCACGGCGTCGAGGTCAGGGACCAGCCGACGATCTACAAGCGGCGCCGCTTAGACATCCGCGACCCCTTCAACAACCGCATCGAGATCATGACCGAGGGCGACGGCACATGAGCGCTCCCCCATCCGGTCGGGTCGACCTCCGCTCGTCTCCCCCAGGAAGCGGGCGATTCTCCCCGACCATCGACGATCCGCCGGCGACCAGCGACCGGATGGCGCCGTGACCGCGTCCGTCGCCGATGCCGCCGCGCGGGTCGATGCCATACTCGGCCGCTATCGCGCTCCGGTGCTGGCCGGGCTGCGTCGCAGCATCGACGGCGCGGACGTCGGGTACGCCGGCTACCTGCGCTATCACTTCGGATGGGCTGACCTTGACGGCCGCCCGCTCGCCGAAGCCGCCGGAAAGATGCTGCGGCCGGCGCTCTGCCTGCTTTGCTGCGAAGCCGCCGGCGGCGACGTCGCCCGCGCCGTGCCGGCGGCCGCGGCGCTCGAGCTCGTCCACAACTTCACCCTGATCCACGACGACATCGAGGATGGCAGCGAGACGCGCCACGGCCGCCTGACGCTCTGGAAGGCGGCGGGCGTGCCCCAGGCGATCAACACCGGCGACGGCATGTTCGTGCTCGGCCAGCGCACCCTGCTGCGCCTCGCCGATGCCGGCGTGGCGGCGAACCACGTGCTCGCAGCGGCGCGCGCGCTCGACGACGCCTGCGTCGCGCTCTGCGACGGCCAGTACGCAGACATCGGCTTCGAGCGGGCGCCGGTCGTCTCGCCGAGCGAATACGAGTCGATGATCGCCGGCAAGACGGCGGCGCTCCTCGGCGCGTCCGCCGCCATCGGCGCGATCGCCGCGGGCGCCGAGACGCGGGCGGCCGAGGCGTTCGCCGCCTGCGGGCGCATGCTCGGGATGGCGTTCCAGGTGCAGGACGACGTGCTCGGCATCTGGGGCGATGCCGCCGCTACGGGCAAGCCCGTCGCCGACGACATCCGGTCGCGCAAGAAGTCGTTCCCGGTCGTCTTCGCTCTCGACCGCCTCTCGCCGGACGACCGCGAGCGGCTGGTCGCGATTTACTCGCGCCGGCCTCTCCTCGCCGCCGACGTCGCGGAAGTGCTGCGCCTGCTCGATATCGTCGACGCGCGCGGGGCGAGCGCCGCTGCCGCCGCGCGCTGGGCGGAGGCGGCGCTCGGCGCGCTCCGTGACGTCGAGCTGACGCCGCGGCACCGCGCCGACTTCGACGCGCTCGCCACCTTCTTCGTCCATCGGGTGGCGTAGCGCTGCCGCTCGCTGACGCCGGGCGAACGGGAGGGCTACACTTCATCCGTGACGATCGAATCGCAGCCGTCCATCGCCATGCGCGCGCTCCTCGCCGCCGTCGGGCAGGGGCCGACGCACGGCCGCAGCCTGACGCGCGGGGAGGCATCTATCGCGCTCGAAGCGATCTTCTCCGGCGCGGCGACTCAGGCGCAGGCGGGTGCGCTCCTGCTCCTGCAGCGCTACCGGGGCGAGACCGCCGACGAGCTTCTCGGCTACGTCGACGCCGTCCGCGCGCGCTCCGTGGCGCTGGCGACGCGCGTCGAAGGGCTGCTCGATGTCGGCAGCCCCTACGACGGCCGCACGGCGCACGTCGTGGTCAGCCCGGCGGCGAGCATCGTCGCCGCCGCGGCCGGTGTCCCGGTGCTGATGCACGGCGAGCCGAACCTCGGCCCAAAGCCGGGGGTGACCGTGGGTGATGTCATCGGCGCCCTCGGCGTCGCCACGGACCTCCGTCGCGAAGCGGTCGCGCGCGGCATCGAGGGGTGCGGCATCGGCTACGTGCGCCAGGCGGAGGCGGCGCCGGCGCTGGCCGCTGTGAAGCCGCTCCGGCAGGAGCTGGGCCTGCGCACGCCGCTGCACGTCGTCGATAAGCTCGCCGACCTCGCCGCGGCGCCGTATCACCTGCTCGGCGTCGCCCACATCCCGTACATCCGCGTGATCGCGCCGGTGGCGGCGGCGCTCGGATGGCAGCGGGCGATGGTCGTGCAGGGGATCGAAGGGCACGAAGACGTGACGACATCGCGCGGCACCCGCGTCGTCGAGATCGACGCCGCCGGCGAGCAGCACGAATGGCGCTTCGATGGCGCCGACTTCGGCCTGACGGCGGCGAGCGACGAGGATCTGGCGCCCGGCGACGCCGCCGACTCCGCCCGGATGACGCTCGCCGTGCTCGACGGCAGCGCGGGCGATGGTCAGCGCGACCTCGTGCTGGCGAACGCGGCGCTGCGCATCCTCGTCGCCGGTCGCGCCGCCAACCTCGTCGAAGCGCTCGACCACGCGCGCGACGCGCTGGCGTCCGGCGGCGCCCGTCGCACATTCGATGCCTGGCGCGCCGTCGGCTGACCTGGCGCCCATCGGCGAAGAGGCGACGACGGTGCCCGGCAGCACGCCGCTCCCCGCCGCGGCGCATCGACGCGTCATCCCTCCTCGCCGGACTGCCATCGCTCGAGGATCGCGTCTTGCTCCGCTGTCGGCCGCACACGAAGCGCCGCTTCGATGAGCCGGGGCCGCCGGCCGCCGTGCAATTCGTGTTCGAGGATCGCGAGGAGCGCGGGCCGGTTCGTCGCGGCGAGCAGCACGGCGAGGTACTGGTACAACTCGTCCGAAGGCTTGTTCGCCATCGTCGCCGCCAGCGCGGGATAGGCGCCATCGAGCTCGAGCCGTACGATCGCTTCGGCGATCACCATCGCCAGCTCTTCGCCGCGTCCCGCGCCCGTCCGCTCGAGCGCCTGCCGCGCGTAGCGCTCGACGATCGGACGCGGGCCGGCCGCGAACAGCTCGAAGACGCCGCCGATCAGCGGGTCGGCCGGATCGGCGCGCAGCAGCCACTGGTACAGCGGGAGATGGCCGCCGGTGGCGGCGAGCAGCTGAAACGCCGTGTTCGCCGGCTCGCCGCCGCGGGCGCGGTCGTCGAGATGCTCCACCGCGTAGTACGCGAAGGCAGGCGCGTCCAGGTCGGCAAGCAGCATCAATCCGTGCGCGCGCAAGCGACCACGAGACGTCTTCGCCTAACGCCATCTCGCGGACGTCCGTCGCGTGCGCGGCGATGTCCGCATCGCGGATGTCGGCGAGCGCGCGCAGGACGCGCAGGATCCCGACGCGCATGGTGCATCCCTGGTCGCGCTGGGCGCCGGCTTCGGACAGCTCGTGGTAGAGCGCGCGCAGGGCCGGCCGCGCCGCCGCCGGCGGGCGCGCGATGAGCCCGTCGAGCGCCGCCTCGCGCGCCAGCCGGCCGCCGTCTTCGAGCAGGGCGATCGCGTGGCGCTCGAAGGCATCGGCGTCGCCCGCGGCGGCAAGCACCGTCAGCCGCGCGGCATCCGCGTCGGTGCGGCGCTTCTTCGGCATGCGCCACCGTATCACGCGTCGCGTCGCTCGCGCTCGCTGTGGCGATGTCGGATCGCGGCGCGAGGCGGCGGGTGCACGCTGCTGCGGCATCCTCCCCGGTGATCAGCGGTCGAGATCGCGTCAGCATGTAGATGGCGAGGCGCCCTTCGCTTCGGACGTGCCCGGGCGCTCGTGTAGCGCCGGGGCGCGCAGATGAGCATCAGGATGCTGGGCTGACCGTCGGTTGCGACACGGCGACGTCCGGGTGGCGCTCGTGCGCGCGCAGCGAGCATCAGGATGCTGCGTGGCCGTCGGTTGCGACGGCGGGCGTCGTGCCGTCGCGTCTGCTCGCGCGCAGGCGCGTATCCGTGACGGGGATGCTGGCGCCGGCGGAAGAGAGGCCGGCATCGGCGAACGGGAAGGGGTAGCAGGCGCGACGCTCAGCGGATCGGGTCGCAGGCGCCCGTGCTCGGGGAGCGGCGCGTCAGCTGCTGCGTGACAGGCGCCAACGCGCCGCTGAGGTTGAGTGCGTCCGGCGGCCACGCGCGCGGACGTGCGGCAGCGTTACGGGCGGCGCGGCGGTTTTGGCGTGGAGGAGGCGCCTTTTCTATACTGGCTGCGCGCAGGAGTGTAGCTCAGCTGGAAGAGCAGCGGTCTCCAAAACCGCCGGTCGGGGGTTCGAGTCCCTCCACTCCTGCCAGCTCGCTGAATCCGCAACCGGCCCCCGCGGGGCCATCGCATCGAAGCTCTGCCCGTTCGACGCACTTCGAGCATCGCGGGCTTGTTCTGCCGCATGTGAGGGCCGCACCGGCGCGGATGCGCCGGACGGCGATACTGCGCCCTTGGTGACGACCGCGTCGATGCCCGCGGAAGACCTCGTCAGCGCGGCGCGTTGCGACCCGCCGATTGGCGAGCCGGGCACCGATGCCGCACCGATAACCCGCGCGGGATTCGCGCACGCGGCGGCGAACCGGCGGACGACGCCATCGCCTGGCCTCAGAGGCGGCGATCTCGAGCGTCATCGCGTGATGAGGGCACGAAGACGAACCCGCCTTCGGTCGGTGTTGGAGCGCCGAGGGGCACCCGCGCGCCGCCGTCGAAGCTCACCCTGGCTGGCGGCCGGGCCGACCGCCAGCGCATGACGGGCGCAGGCGTCACCCGCAGCTGCCGGCCGGCGCCTCGTCCGCACGAATGGGACGGGCCATCGGGCGGGCGTCGACGCGACGGAGGACGACGATGGAGGACGACGATGATCGGGGGCACGCGCATCAACCTACGGGCGCCGGAGTTCATTGACCTCGACCGCAACCAACGCTGGATCAACGACCGCGAGGCCACCCGCTACCTCGCTGGCCGCTACCCGGTATCCGGCCTGGCCGAGGAAGCATGGCTGCGCAACCTCGTGTCGAGCCCGATGTCGTTCGCGCATGTCTTCTTCGCCATTGAGACGAAGGACGGACGGCATATCGGCAACTGCGGCCTCGACGCGCTTCCGGAGGACCGCAAGGCGACGCTCGACATCATCATCGGCGAGCGTGATCTCTGGTCGCGCGGGTACGGCACCGACGCGGTCACGACGCTGCTTCGCTTCGCCTTCGACGAGATGAACCTAACAAGGTCGCGCTGACGGTGTTCGAAGGCAACGCGCGGGCGCTTGCGTGCTACCGAAGGTGCGGCTTCATCGAGGAGGGCCGCATGCGCGAGGCGCGCTACTTCGAAGGCGCTTACCATGATCGCATGATCATGTCGGTGCTCCGCGACGAATGGCGCGCCGCGGGGGCGCCGCAAAACGCCGCGGGCGCCGAACACGCCGACGCGAGGTGAGAGCATGATCGAGGGCAGGCTGATCAATCTGCGCGCCCGCGAGATGTCCGACATCGATCGGAACTACCGCCGGATCAACGACCGTGAGGTGACGCGCTACCTCAACATGCGCTATCCGATCTCGCTCGCCGCCGAAGAGAGTTGGATGCGTGCCGGGATCGAAGCGCCGGTCGACTACGCTCACGTCGCGTTCGCCATCGAGACGAAGGACGGCACGCACATCGGCAACATCAACTTCCATCTGACGTCGCCGGAGGACCGCAGCGCGCGTCTCGGCATCGCTATCGGCGACAAGGCTCAGTGGTCGAAGGGATATGGGACCGACGCCATGCTGACGCTGCTTCGGTTCGGGTTCGACGAGATGAACCTCCATCGCATCGACCTCACCGTCGACGCCGACAACGACCGGGCGCGCGCCTGCTACCGCGCCTGCGGCCTGGTGGAGGAGGCGCGGCTGCGGCAGGAACGGTACGCCCGCGGCGAATATCGCGACCAGCTCGTCATGGGGATCCTGCGCGACGAGTTCTACGCGCTGCATGGCGCGTCCAGCGCTCCGCGCGACGACGATGCTCGGCGATGACGAGTCCGGCGAGCGCCGCGATGCGGGCTTCGGACGTTCGCGCCGAATCTGCGATCGCCGGCGCCACGGCGCCGCGGATCGCCGGACTGGCTGAGGTCCAACGCGCGCTCCTCGCCTGGCATCGGCGGCACGGCATGGGGGCGCCGTGGCGTACGTCGCGCGACCCCTACCACGCGCTGGTCGCCGCCGTGATGGCGCAGCAGACGCAGATGGCGCGCGTGCTCCCGGCGTACGAGCGTTTTCTCGCGGCGTTCCCGACGGCCGAGGCGCTCGCCGGCGCCACGACGGCCGATGTGATCCGCGCCTGGTCGGGCATGGGCTACAACCAGCGGGCGCTGCGGCTGCGTGCCGCCGCCCGCATTGTGGTGGTCGACGGATGGCCCCGCGAGATGGAGGCGCTCTCGACCATCGACGGCATCGGCCCCTTCACAGCGGCCGTCGTCGCCTCGTTCGCGTTCGGCCGGCCGGCCGCCTGCATCGATACCAACGTGCGTCGCGTCCTCGGCCGCCTGGCCGGCGAGGAGCGCATCACGCCGGCCGCGCTCCGGCGCCTCGCCGGTGAAGCGTTGGTCGTGCGCAAGCCCGCGCGCTGGAACCAGGCGCTGATGGACTACGGCGCCCGCATCTGCACGCCGCGTCCGAAGTGCGATGCATGCGTCGTCGCGGAGTGGTGCGCGTCCCGGGCGTCGAAGACGCGCGGGACCAAAGATGAGCTGCCGTCGGACGGCAGGCGCGTCGCGGAGGAGCGCGCGACGTACGAAATCGACACGACGCCGAAACGCATGCAGCAGCGCCGACGCGTTCCGGCGGACGACGCGGCGCGGCGATACTACCGCGGCCGGACGATCGACCTCCTGCGCGGCCTCGCGCCGGGCGGGTGCATCGACGTCGACGCGCTGCCGCCGCTGCTGGGCGGGCGGCATCCGAAGCCTTCGCTGCGGCAGATGCGCGCCATCGTCGCGTCGCTCGTCCGCGACGGGCTCGCCGTCCTCCGCCCGGAAGCGGTGCCGCCCGCGGTATCGTTACCGGAAGACTGATCTCGAGGCGGCGCACCGAACGCCGGGCGCCAGGCCACGCCGCAACGTGAGCACCCCGTGGAGGAACGCGCATGCCAGTCAGCATCATCAAGGTCGGCCCGCTCGGCCCGTACGACAACAACGCCTACGTCATCATCGACGGCGCCACGCGGCAGTCGATCTTCGTCGACGCGCCGCTCGACAGCGGGCGCGCGATCGATGCTGCGAAGGGCACCGATGTGCGGCGCATCATCATCACACATCGTCATGGTGATCACTGGGGCAACATCGACCAGGTGAAGGCGGCGACGGGCGCGCCCGCCTACTGCCACGAGGACGACCGCGCGCCGTACGCCGCGAAGGTCGACGGCACTGTCGCCGACCGCGAGGACGTGCGCTTCGGCGAGAGCATCGTCCGCGTCGTGCACACGCCGGGTCACACGCCGGGCAGCATCTGCCTCTTCGTCGAGACGGCCGACGGCCCGGCGCTGATCGCCGGCGACACGCTCTTCCCCGGCGGCCCGGGGCGCTCGGACAGCGCCGCGTCCCTGCGCCAGATGGTCAGTTCGATCAAGGCGCGCCTGCTGCCGCTGCCCGATGAGACTGTCGTCTACCCGGGCCACGGTGATAACACGACGATCGGCGATGCCCGCCGCGAGGTCGCCGGCTTCGACGCGCGTGAGCATCCGGCCGACCTTCATGGCGACGTCACGTGGGCCGGCTGACGGCGTGATCGCCCGCGAACGGCGAGCCTGAATCCCGATCGCAGCGCGCAGCGTCCGTCGCGTCACGCGTGCGCAACGATTGCGGCGGCACACTGTACGCGGGAGGTGACGAAGATGCCTGGACGGAAGGAACTGCCGCGCACCCTCGAACGCTCGCCGAAGCACGCCCGGCAGCTATGGGCGAAGGCGCACGACAGCGCGGTGAAGACCTACGGCGAGGGCGGCCGCGCGCATCGCGTCGCGTTCGCTGCGTTGAAGCACGAGTACGAGAAGAGCGGCGACCGTTGGCAGGAGAAGGCGGAACGCGGCCCCTCGGACCCGCAGGCCGCGCGCGGCCCGACGACCCGCCACACATCGACGGAAGAGCCGCGGGCGCCGACAGCCGGCGGCAAGGTGGCGAAGACGGCTGCGCAGGCGCGCACGAAGGCGAAGGAAGCGCGCCGCGAGTACGCCCAGGAGTACCGCGCCCGTCGCAAGCACTGAGCGTGGCGCCGCCGCGATCGGGAGATCGTCGGGCTCCGACGGTCGTGACGCCGGGCATCCCCGGAACGCCAACACGGCGCCCGAGGCTTCGGGCGCCGTGTCGCGTGATGCTGGATGGAGCCGGCGATGGGATTCGAACCCGTGACCTGCTGTTTACGAAACAGCTGCTCTACCGCTGAGCTACGCCGGCATCGGTCTGAATCTGGCTAGACCAGATAACTGTGGAATCGCGCAGAGCACAGCGCTCGCGCGTGGCGGCGGCAGTATAGCGAAGCGCACATCCTTGCACGACCGAAGGGGCCGCCGGTTGCATGCACAGCCCGCGGGCCTGTACAGATCGCCGCATTCCCCAGGATTCTGCTGCCCTCGGACCACACGAGCTTGCGGGTGTAGTTGTTCGCAAAATTGTTCTGGTAGTAGGCGCAGACCCCGCTGCAGTAGCCCGTCGGGTACAGCCCCGTGTTGCGCGTCGTGCTGTTACCAGTGACCGGCGCATCATTCTCCATGGCGTTGCCTGTAGCTGAACCCCTGACGCGTTGGGGCGATGCGATCCCGGCGAGAAGCCCAGCGACGACCGCGGCGGCGACGAGTACGCGCAGTTTCCCGCTCCGCTGGCCATGGCGACGCGCTCAGCAATGGCGAGCAGGCCGGGCTGCGGTACGTTGAAGGTATCGATAGACGTGAGCCCGAATTTCTCCGGGAACAGCACCGTCGCCGGCTGTGCGAAGCCGTCCGCTGTCACCGGCCTGATCCACCCATCTTCGCATGTTGCATACTCGTTACCTCTCCCTGAGGAGCGTATCCTACTCCCCCCGGGGGATGTTACGCCCTCTGCGGCGAATTCGGACACACACGGATCTGCCGCAACGAAAAGCAGCGCCTCCGTCACATCCTCCAGGGCGCACCGGGCGGTTCAACGCATGGGGAGTAACTTCGGACAGCCGCTGAAAGCGACGGTGGCATACCAGATCGCACAGCCCCCTTGACTCTCCCCCGGCGGGAGGGCCTACAGTGCCGCCATGCTCAAGATCGGTGACTTCGCCCGCCTCTGCCAGCTGCCCGTGAAGACGTTGCGCTACTACGACGAGCTGGGGCTGATCACGCCGGCGCGCGTCGATGCATTCACCGGCTACCGCTACTACGCCGTCGAGCAGCTCCCGCGCCTCAACAGGCTGCTCGCCCTGCGGGATCTTGGCTTCTCTCTCGAGCAGATCGCGCGCGTCCTGAACGACGGCGTCACGCACGAGCAACTGCGCGGGATGCTGATGCTCGCGCGGGCGGAGGCGGAGCATCGATTGCACGAGGATCAGGGGCGGATGGCCCGTATTGAAGCCCGATTGCGGGATATCGAACAGGAGGACAACATGCCCGAATACGACGTCGCACTGAAGACCGTGCAGCCGATGCTGGTCGCCGCCTGCCGCATCCACATCCCGAAGAACGACATGGTGCCGGCGCTGCTCCGCACGGCGTACAGCGAGACGTCCGCGCACGTCAGCACGCACGGCGGCAAGGACCTGGAGCCGTGCCTGGCGCTCTGGCATACGACGGCAGACACCTACACGGACGAAGACGCCGAGGCCGTCGTGCCGATCAATCGAGCCGTGCCGGAGAGCGATCGCGTGAAGGTCTACGAGCTCGCGGGCGGCACCTTCGCGTCAGCCGTGCACCACGGCGACTTCGCCGGCTTCACGAAACTGCACCCCGCGCTGCTGCGCTGGATCGACGCGAACGGCTATCGCATCACCGGCCCGTCGCGGGAGATCTACGTCCGGCACGATGCCGCGCGCCCGGGCGACAGCGTCACCGAAGTGCAGTACCCCGTCGAGAAGGAGTGAGCGGACGCCGGCGCGCCGCGAACCGCCGGCGCGCCTCCAACCGAGAGCGAGCCTGTGGTTCTCGCGCCTTCGCGAGTTCACACGTAGCCTCGCACCGAGAACCGCCGTCGGCGCCGCGGGCGATGCGCGGCGCCGGTAACGACGGCGCGAACGCGCGCGGCAACTCATGCCCCGAGCAGCCGTGCGCGCGCAGCGCCTCGCACAGCCGGTCGAGCGCGCGCAGCACATCGATGAGCTCGGCCTGCGTAATCTGGCCGGTGACGAGACCGGCGGCCAGCTCGCACACGTCTTCGACGTCGTACCGCGCGCCGTCGTGCACGTAGACATCGACGTAGCCGTCGCGCACGCGCCATTCGCCGCCCGCGACTGCGATCAGTTCCGTCTCGATGTACCAGTCGCACGCCTCGGGCCGGCCCGCGCGGAATGCAAACCGTCGCCGTGGAGGTGGTAGCGGCATACGAAATGCACGTCCAACTGCACGAACTGGCGGATCCAGTCGAAGTTATGTACACGGTTGGTCCTTACCAGCCGTCCGGGTCGGTGACCAAAGAATTCGAGAACGCCGGCCACCCCTGCTACGACACGAAGTCCTTCCGGCCTGACGAACTGGAGGTTGCCAAGGCGCTGGACAAGCTCACTAGTGTAGCGCTTCCGATATATCTTCAGTTATGATATCATGCTGGGCATGAGACGCAGCAAGCACGTCGACGTTTCGGCAGCGAATCGGACAGAGCTCGAGCGGCTCGCGCAGGGGCGCAACACGCCGCAGAAGGTCGCCTTGCGGGCGAAGATCGTCCTGCTCAGTGGAGACGGTACACCGACGGGCGAGATCATGCAGCGACTCGACACGACGACGCCAACGATTAGCTTGTGGCGCAACCGGTACGCATCTGCGGGTGTTCCCGGTTTGCTGAAGGACGCGCCTCGGCCCGGGCGCAAACCGCAGCTGAGTGTGGCGACGATCGCTGGTGTCGTTGAGCTGACGCTGCGCGAGAAGCCGGCCGATGCGACGCACTGGAGCACGCGCAGCATGGCAGCGGTGGCCGGGATCAGCGACACGAGCGTGCTGCGCATCTGGAAGGCGCACGGGCTCCAGCCGCACCGGGTCGAGACGTTCAAGCTGTCGCGAGACCCTCAATTCATCGAGAAGTTGCACGACGTGGTCGGCCTCTACATCGATCCGCCGAAGAAGGCGCTCGTGTTCTCTGTCGATGAGAAGAGCCAGATCCAGGCGCTCGACCGCACGCAGCCCGGGTTACCGATGAAGCGCGGCCGCGCCGGGACGATGACGCACGATTACAAGCGCAACGGGACGACGACGCTCTTCGCAGGCCTCAACGTGCTCACCGGCGACGTGATCGGCACCTGCATGCCGCGCCACCGGCATGACGAGTTCCTCGCCTTCCTTCGGCTGATCGATCGCTCGACACCGGCCGACCTGGACCTCCATCTCATCGTCGACAACTATGCGACGCACAAACATCCGGCGGTGGAGCGCTGGCTCATCCGACATCCCCGTATCCACATGCACTTCACGCCCACGTCCGCGTCGTGGTTGAACCTCGTCGAGCGCTTCTTCGGCAAGCTCACGCAGAAGCGGTTGCGCCGTGGCGTCTTCCGTACCGTGAAGGAGTTGGAGGCAGCAATCGATGCGTACCTCACTCAGCGCAACGAGCACCCCAAGCCGTTCGTCTGGACCGCATCCGTCCAAACGATCCTCGACAAGATCGGCAGAGCTAAAGAAGCGTTAGAAGCACTACACTAGGTGTATGGTTCGAAGTGGCGCGCGTAGACCAGATAACTGCTCGGTTTTATCGTGCGGGATTCACGTCTGGAGCACAGCGCTGGGCATGGGGAGGCGTACGAAACAACTGCTCACCGCTGAGCTACGCAGGCGCGTAGAGCGTTGCCCGCGCGCGTTCACGGGGCCTGGCACAGTGTAGCTGCATCGCCGTGCGAACGCGGCGCGACGCACCGCGCCGGCGTGACGTACAGCCGATCGCGGAGCCGCTCCACCGCTCGTCGCGCGCGTGGCCGGCCGCCGCGCCTGCGCCGCGCCGCCCCGCATCACACCACAGCCGGCTCGCGCTTGGTGAAGGTGTACAGCTGCGCCGGCCGGTGCGCGCCGGCCATGCGCTGGCCGCCCGCGGGCTTGATCACGCCGAGCGAGAGCATGCGCCGGCGGAAGTTCCGCTTGTCCATCTCCCGGTCGAGGATCGCCTCGTACACCTGCTGCAGCTCGCTCAGCGTGAACTGCCGTGGCAGCAGGCTGTAGGCGACGTTCGTGTACTCGAGCTTCGAGCGCAGGCGGCGCAGCGCATAATCGACGACGGCGTTGTTGTCGAACGCGAGCTCCGGCAGCTTGTAGACGCTGTGCCAGCCGGGCTGCCATGACGTGCGCACGGCCAGGCGCACCTGTTCGTGCTGCACGAGCGCGAAGTAAGTCACGGCGACAGCGCGCTGCGCGCCGTCGCCGCGCGACAGTTCGCCGAAGGTGTACAGCTGCTCGAGGTAGACATCGTGCACGCCGGTCTCGTCGAGCAGCTTGCGCGCCGCCGCCCGGTCCAGTGTCTCTCCGTCGGCGAGCAGGCCGCCCGGCAGCGCCCAGTAGCCCGCGTAGTGCGCCTCGCTTCGGTGGACCAGCAGGACGTGCAGGTCGTCTTCGACCACAGTGAAGATCACGACGACGACGGCCGTCAGCGGTGGCGGGGCGGGAATGCTGTGCGTCGCCACGGAGAGGCCTTATCGCTGATCCTTGCGCCGCTCCTCGAAGTAGCCCTCGGTGAGGTTCCAGATCAGCCCGACGAGCGCGAACACACCGACGCCGGCCAGCAGCGGCAACAGAAGCACGTTGAACGAGACCATGGTTATGCGGGTACGGACGCGGGGAGCGCTCTTCCTTGCAGTGACCAGGCGGTTGCCCTCTCGATGCGCACGCGGGCGATCTGTCCGATGCCCGCCTCGCCCCCGAAGTGTACCAGCTTGCCGAGCCGGTTCCGCCCCGACCAGCGCCCCTCGCGCCGCTGTTCGACAAGTACGTCCTGCTCGCTGTCAAGCAAGCCGGCGTTGATCTCGGCCGAGATCCGCGCTTCGATGCGCTCGACCGCCTGCACGCGCTCCTGCTTGACCTCCGCCGGCACGTCGTCCGCCAGCGTGCGATGCGCGATCGTTCCCGGGCGTGGCGAGTACGCGGCGACGTGCACCTTGTCGAAGCGCAGCCGCTCGAGCAACTCGCACGTGCGCGCGAACTCGGCGTCAGTCTCGCCGCAGAAGCCGACGATGACGTCCGTCACCATCGCCGCCGCCGGGATGCGCGCCTTCACCATCTCGAACGTGTCGATGTACTCGGCGAGCGTGTAGCCGCGTCGCATCCGCGCCAGCACGCCGTCGTCGCCGGCCTGCACCGGGATGTTGAAGTTCTCGCACACCTTCGGCAGCTCGGCGACCGCATCGATGATGCGCGGCGTCATGTCCTTCGGGTACGACGTCAGGAAGCGGATGCGCTCCAGGCCGTCGATGTCGTGTACGGCGCGCATCAGGTCGCCGAGATCCGGCGGCCGCGCGGCCGAAGCGCCCCGCTCCTCGCACCAGTCAGCGCCGACGAACCGTCCTGCGCCGAGATCCCGGCCGAACGCCTCGACGGTCTGGCCGAGCAGCGTGATCTCTTTCACGCCGCGCCCGCAGTAGTGCTCGACCTCCAACTTGATCTCGGCGATCGTCCGGCTCTTCTCGCGCCCGCGCCGGTAGGGCACGATGCAGTAGGTGCAGAACTTGTCGCACCCGTGGATCACAGGGACGAACGCCGTCGGCGCGTCCGGCTCCGCGAAGGTGGACGGCCAGAACTCGCCGCCGCCGTCGTCGATGCCTGCCACGCGCAGGATCGGCGCGAAGTCTTGCGGCCGCGCGAACACATCGACGTACGGGAAGCGACGGCGCAGGTCGTCGCTGCGTGCGCCGACCATGCAGCCCATGACGGCGATGCGCAGGTCCTTCCCGCGCTCGCGCAGCCTCTTCAGGCGCCCCAGCTGGCCGATCGCCCGGTCCTCCGCGTGCGCGCGAACGGCGCACGTGTTCAGCACGACGAGGTCGGCGTCGGCGGCGGCATCGGTCGCGGTGCAGCCCGCACGGTCGAGCCCGGCGGCGAGCTTGCGCGAGTCGGCGACGTTCATCTGACAGCCGACGGTCCAAATGTAGTACTTCAACCCGGTGTCCCTCCGCGCCGAACGACGCGACGGCACGTCGCGCACCGACGCAGTGTAGCAAGGTGTCGGGCACCGGCAGCGGCGATGGCTGGCGGCAGAACACAGCGTGCGCGGCGGTGATGCGCGGGCTGGTCGCTGATGCCTGCGGCGGGCGGCGGCGTTAACCGCCCTCGGTCGCGCGGATATCGCGGCGCGCGAACGCCCGGTAGGAGATCAGCGCGAAGGCCAGGCAGTAGAGTGCCACCACCAGCGCTCCCGTCATCGCGTTCGGCAGGTCGCCGGGCGACGGCTGCGGCCGGAACGCCAGCGACGGGAAGGAGTCGGCGCCGGCGATGCGGTTCGCGGCGAGCACCGCCGAGACGTTGTGGCCGAGGAACAGCACGCGCAGATCGGACCAGGTGCCGCCAAGTTGGCCGAAGATGCCCAGCACCGCCGATTCGATGAACACGTACAGGACCACGGCCGTCGTGCCGGCCGCGGTCGACCGTGTGACGACGCTGATCGCGAAGGCCAGCAGTGCGTACGGCAGGACGCCATAGCCGGCGCGCAGGATCATCGCGCCCAGTTGTGGCACGGACGGTCCGCCGGCGACGTGCAGCGTCACCGGCGCGCCGGCGGCCGCCGTCGCCAGCACGGACGACAGGATGCCGGCGGTGAGCGCGACCGCCAGCCCGACCGTCGCGAGCAGCAGGAGTGCCAGCAGCTTCGAGACCAGGTACTCGCCGCGCGTGTGGCCGCGGATGAGCGACTGGCGCACCGTCCCCCAGTTGAAGTCCGTCGCGATGAACGATGCGGTGAGCACGCCGATGAGGATCGAGCCCCAGTACTGTCCGGACTCGAGCAGCGAGGGCAACGACCAGGGCAGCGCCATCAGCTGCAGCGCCGTCCGCTGGTCCTCGCTGTACTGCGCATTGACGTAGGTGACGTAACCCCCGAGCCACACCTGCAGCAGGACGCCGATCAGCGCGATGATGACGAGCACGTACGGCAGCCAGCGCGTGCGCACCTTCATCAGCTCGGCCTGCACCATCTCACGCATCGGCCGCCTCGCCGGTGACGTGGAGGAAGACGTCTTCGAGCCGGTTCTCCTGCGCCCGCAGCTCCCGGAGATAGATGCCGCGCTCCGCGAGCGCCCTGCTCACGTCGGCCGCGCGCTCCGGCGGCGCCTCGACGGTCAGGCGGTCGCCGTCGCGCGTCACGGCGCCGGCCCAAGGCAGCGCGTCGAGCACGTGCACGGCGGCGTCGGCGTCGGTGACGCGCAGCTCGAGCACGCCGGCGGCGGCGAGCAGCTGCTCGACCGGGCCCTGCGTGAGCAGGCGTCCCGCCTTGAGGATGCCGACGTCGTCGCACATCTGCTCGACCTCGCCGAGCAGATGGCTCGAGACGAACACGGTCTTGCCGGCGCGTGGCAGCTCCCGGATCAGGTCGCGGAACTCCCGCATGCCGGCGGGATCGAGGCCGTTCGTCGGCTCGTCGAGGATCAGGAGCTCCGGGTCATGGAGCAGCGCCCCGGCGACGGCCAGCCGCTGCTTCATGCCGAGCGAGTACGTGCGGACCTTGTCGCCGGCACGCGCCGTCAGCCCGACGAGCTCCAGCACGGCGTCGAGCCGGGCGGGCGGCATGCCGCCGGAGAGCAGCCCGAAGACGCGCAGGTTATCCCGCGCGGACAGGTGCGGCAGGTACGACGGCCCTTCGAGCACAGCACCGACGCGCCGCAGGATGCGCGCCGGCTCCAGCGCGTCCGCGCCGAACAGCGACACCTCGCCGGCGTCCGGGCGGACGAGGCCGAAGATCATGCCGATCGTCGTCGTCTTGCCCGAACCGTTGGGGCCGAGGAACCCGTAGACGCGGCCGCGGCGGACGCCGAGATCCAACCCGTCGACCGCCAGACGAGGTCCGAACCGCTTGCTCAGGCCGCGCGTGCGCAGGACGACGTCGCCGTCCCGGCCGGCCGTCGTCGCGTCTCGTTCCGGCGCAACCTGCATCTCACCTCACGTCCCCGGCGCGCTCGCCCTGGCTTGCCGGGGATCATCGCACGCATCGCGCGGGATGGCAACGCACGGGACCCGCGCCGGCAAGAACCGCGAGGATCGAGCGGAGCGCACGATCGTGCGGGCGTCGTCGCCCGCGCCTGGCAGAGGAGGCACCCACGGCCGCGAGCCAGCCGACGAGCGCATATCCAGAAGGTGTGGCAGAACGCGGGTGTCCGCGGCGAGCCACCCACGGCCGCGAGCCAGCCGACGAGCGCATCCCGGCGCATCGCTGGTGATCTCCCTGGGGTACCGCACGTCAATGCGTCCCGAAGCGCGCCGGTCCGAACGCCGCCGGGATCGCGCTCCAGTCGCCGCTCGTCATCGCTTCCGCGACGAGCCGGCCGCTGAGCGGCCCCAGCAGGATGCCATTGCGATAGTGTCCGGTCGCGGCGTAGGCGTTCTCATATCCGGGCAAGCGGCCGATCGCCGGCAGATCGTCGGGCGTCCCCGGCCGCAGCCCCGCCCAGGCGAAGTGCACCGTCGCCGCCGCCAGTTGCGGTACGAGCCTCGAGGCCGCGGCCCGCAGCCGGCGTTCGCCGGCGCGCGTGGTGCGGCGGCGAAATCCCACGTCCTCGACCGTGGATCCCGCGAACACGAGTCCGTTGGCGCGCGGCACCAGGTAGCCGTCCGGCCCCCAGACGATGTGCCGGACCGGCGCGCGCATGCCGCCGAGCGCCAGCATCTGCCCGCGTACCGGCCGGACGGGGAGGCGCACGCCGAGCCGCGCCGCGAGCTGCCCCGAGCGGGCGCCGGCGGCGATGATCACCGCCTCGCAGGCGTACGTGGCGTCTGCCGTCTTCACGGCGACGATCCGCCCCCGTGTGCGAGCGAAGCCGCGGACGCCGGCGCGCTCGTGTATCGTCGCCCCGCGCGCCACTGCCGCGCGCACGAGGGCGAGCGCGAGCCGCTGGTTGCTGATGTTCCCCTCTTCGGGCGAGAAGACGCCGCAGATCGCATGCTCGCTCAGCCGCGGCTCCAGCTCGCGGCACTCGGCATCATTGAGCCAGCGCAGGTCGAATCCGAGCTCGCGCTGCCAGGCGCAGCGACGTCGCAGCGCGTCCGCCAGCGCCTCATCGAATGCGACCTTCAGTACGCCGTTGAGGCGCAGCTCGAGGTCGAAGCCGACGGCCGCCTGCAGCTCGTCGACCAGCGCCGGGTACGCGCGGAGCGCCTCCACGCCGAAGTCGAGCATCGGCCCGCGCGCCTGCGTCTCGGTGAGCGGCGCCAGCATGCCGGCGGCGGCGTTGGTCGCCTGCATGCCGGCCTTCCCGTAATCGAGCAGCACGACGCTCGCCCCCCGCTTCGCCAGCTCGTACGCGCAGGCAGCGCCGGCGATCCCCGCGCCGGCGATGACGACGTCGGCGCCACGGCTCATCGAGCGCCGCCGCCGACCATCCGCACGATCTCGACCGTATCGCCGTCGCGCACCCGCGCCTCCGCGTAGGCATGCTTCGGCACGACGTCGCCGTTGATGGCGACCGCGACGAGCCGCGGGTCGATCTCGAAGGCGCGCAGGAACGCCGGGAGGTCGGTCTCACCGTCGATCTCGCGCGGCTTGCCGTTCACGATGATCCGGATCACTGCGCCTCGATCCGCCGCCGCCCGGCTGCCGGCGCCTCGTCGAGCGTCGCGCGAAGCGCCGCTGCCGCCGCGCCTGCGTCCGTCGCGTCGAAGATGGCGCCGATCACGGCGACGCCGGCGGCGCCCGCAGCGAGCGCGGCCGCGGCGTTCCCGCGCGTGATGCCGCCGATGGCGACCACCGGCAGTCGCACGGCGGCGCAGATCGCGCGCAGGCCTTCAAGGCCGAGTGGCGCCGCGCCGGGCTTCGAGGTCGTCGGGAACAGCGTCCCCGCCTGCACGAGGTCTGCGCCCTCCCGTTCGGCGCGCAGCGCTGCATCGACGCCGTGCACCGCCCGCGAGACCAGCATCGAGCGCCCGGCGCGCGCCCGCACGTCGGCGACCGCGGCGCCGTCCTCGGGCAGGTGGACGCCGTCGGCACGAAGCGCGACCGCGGCGTCGACGTCGCCGTTCACGAAGAAGCGCGCGCGGCCGGCGATCGCGTTGCGCAGGCGCGCGCCGGTGAGCAGCAGGTCTGCGTGCGACGCCGCCTTGTCGCGCAACTGCACCATCGTCACACCGCCCTCGACCGCGGCGCGGACGATGTCGTCGAGCGCACGCCCGCGCAGGCGTGTACGGTCGCTGACGAGCACGAGCTCCGCGCTCACGCGGCGCGTCCTCCGCGGTGGGCGTTCGTCTTCGGCGTCAGCGCGGAACCTCCGGCGCGCCGCATCAGCGCGGCGAACTCTGCGCGGCGCCTGAAGCGATCGCCTGTGGCGGCTGTGCGGCCGGCGCAGGGACGCCCTCAGCCGGACTGCTCGCCGAGGCGTACGGCCGCGCGGCGATCCGGCCGGCCAGGTACGCCGCGCGCCCCGCTTCGACGCCCTGGCGCATCGCCTGCGCCATCAGCGTTGGGTCGGACGCCTTCGCGATCGCCGTGTTCACCAGCACCGCGTCGGCGCCGATCTCCATCGCCAATGCCGCGTCGGACGGGGCGCCTATGCCGGCGTCGACGACGACCGGCACGCGCGCGTTCTCGATGATGATCTTGATCTCGTCGAGCGTCAGGATCCCCTGCCCGGAGCCGATCGCCGAGCCGAGCGGCATCACCGTCGCGCAGCCGGCCTCCTCGAGATGCCTGGCGAGGATCGGGTCGGCGTGGATGTACGGGAGCACGACGAATCCTTCGGCGAGCAGCGCCTCGGCGGCCCGCAGTGTGCCGATCGGGTCGGGCAGCAGATACTTGGGGTCCGGGATCACTTCCAGCTTCACCCAGCGCGAGCCTGTGACAGAGCGCCCGAGCCTCGCTGTCAGCAGCGCTTCATCGACGGTCCTGCAGCCGGCGGTGTTCGGCAGCACGGCGAAGCGAGACCAGTCGATGTAGTCCAACTCCGTGCGCGCCTTCGGGTCGTCGAGGTTCAGGCGGCGGATCGCGACGGTCACCAGCTCCGCGCCGGACGCGTCGAGCGCCGCAAGCGTCTGCTCCGGGCCCGTGTACTTGCCCGTGCCGACGAAGAGCCGAGACCGGAGCGTCTTGCCGGCGATCACCAGCGGCGTGTCATCCATCGTGCTCATCCTTTCCGTCCGCTTCCACCTGTCGCCGCGATGCCTCCGCGGCTGCACTGAGCCGTCGCATGACGCGCGAGCCGACGGCGGTGACGCCGACCATGACGAGTGCGATCGCCATGATCGTCCAGTCGCGCTTGAAGGCGCCCCATGCCGCCAGCGCGAGGAACCCCAGCGCGATCAGCGCGTAGAACCACGGCGGCGTGTAGCCGGAGCGCGTGTAGCGCTGCCAGAGGAACTGCATCTCACCCCTCCATCAGGCGCTCGGCCTGGCTGACGATCCCCACCCGCCTCGCCCGGCAGTTCTGCGTGGCCGCGGCGGTCGGCCGGCATCGCCTCGATGGGCAGGTTGCGGACCGGTGCATCGCCGGAAGCGACCGGTCGCCGGCCCGGGACGAGATGAAGCCCAGGCGCATACCACGGAAGGCCACCGATGCGCATGCGTTCATCGCACCTTCACCCCCGAGACGTACCGCGGCCCGACGGGCTGCCAGTACCGATAGAAGTGATGCACGGGCCCATGGCCGCGCCCCAGCGGATACGCGTATTCGAGCGCCAGCGTCACGTACGACTTCGCGAGCGAAATCGCGCCCGGCAGCTCCATCCCGCGGGCGAGACCGGCCACGATCGCCGCCGAGAACGTGCAGCCGGTGCCGTGCGTCTGCCGCGTCCGCACGCGGACCGATGTGTAGTCGCGGAACGTCTGCCCGTCGTAGTACACGTCTGTCGCCGCCGCCCCGTCGCCGAAGTCCCCGCCCGTGATCACGACGGCGCGGGCGCCGCGCTCGACGATCGCCATCGCTGCCGCCCGGGCGTCGTCCCAGCTGCGGACCTCGCGGCCGGACAGCACCTCCGCTTCGGCGACGTTCGGCGTCACCACCGCCGCCAGCGGCAGCAGCTCGCGCACGAGCGCTTCGACGCCTGCATCATCGAGCAGCGGCCGGCCGCTCGTCGCGCGCATCACCGGGTCGACGACGAGAGCGCTCGAGCCGTGCCGGCGCAGGGCCGCGGCCGTCGCTTCGACGACAGCGGCGTTCGCCAGCATGCCGGTCTTCACCGCAGTGGCGCCGATGTCGGAGAGCACGGCATCGATCTGCTGCCCGACGATCGATGCCGGCAGCGGCGCGACCGCCGCGATTTCCAGCGTGTTCTGCGCGGTCACGGCGGTGACGGCGGCGGCGCCATAGACGCCGAGCGCCGCGAAGGTCTTGAGGTCCGCCTGGATGCCGGCGCCGCCCCCCGAATCGCTGCCGGCGATGGTCAGCGCACGCGGCGCCTTGTTGTCGTCGGAGTCCCGGTCGCGCTGCTCCATGGCGGCCTCGAAGGGCGGATGCCGGCGTCCGGGAGGGAGGCGGTGAGGCTGCTCATTCCCTGCGCCGGCATTACCCGGATCAGGTTCGGCGGTCGCCCTCGTGGGCCTCTCAGCCGGGCGCGATCCCAGCTCCCGCAGAACGGTGGTGCGTACGATTCAGGCTACGCCCGTCACCTCACGCCGTCAAGCGCGCGATGTGTTCGGCAGCGTACGGGCGCCGTGTGTGCAACTGGACCGCAACCCTCGCCTGCCGGGATGCTCTGCGAGCCAGCCCGTGGCTGCTGCGTCGGCGCTCGTCGCGTTCCCGCGGCTTATGCCGAGAGCTCCTCGCCACCGTCGACGCCGATCACGTTCCCCGTCATCCAGTACAGATCCTCGCTCGAGAGCACGACGATCGCCCGCGCGACATCTTCGGGGGTCGTCGCCCGGCCCGACGGATTGCGCTCCATCGCCCGCTCGTGCAGCTCCGGTCCGCCGGGGATGCGGCGCAGCGCCGGCGTGTCGGTGACGCCCGCCCGGATGGCGTTGGCCGTGACGCCGAGCGGCGCCAGCTCGAACGCCAGCTGCCGGATGTGCGACTCGAGCGCGGCCTTCGCCGCCGAGACGGCGCCGTAGGCGGCGATGACGCGCGTCGAGCCGGAACTGGTCATCGCGAAGATGCGGCTGTTGCGGCCGAGGAGGCGCCGCTGCGCCATGTCCTGCGTCCAGTAGACGAGGCTGTGGGCCATGACGTCGAGCGTCATGTCCATCTGCATACGGCTGATGCGGGCCTTCGGATCATCGGCGACGAACGGCAGCAGCGTCCCGAAGGCGAGCGAGTGCAGCAGCACATGCACGTAGCCGCCGCCCAGCTTCTCGCGCAAGGTGTCGAGGGTCGTCGCGCGCTTCTTCTCGTCGGCGGCGTTGACATTGAAGAACAGCGCCTCCTGCCCGGCCGCCTTCACCGCGTCCTGCACGCGCACGGCGTTTGGCAGCGTGGAGCGCAGGTCGAAGTGCACGCCGAAGACGCCGTAGCCTGCCTGCGCCAACGCAATTGACGTCGCGGCGCCGAAGCCGCTCGACGCGCCGAGCACCAGTGCCCACTTCGATGACATCGCCTGCTCTCCGCTGTTGGTGTTGGCCGCAGTCTACGATGCGGGTTGCAGGTCGCAAGTCGCTGCGCGCGGCGGCCGCCGCAGCGCGAGGTTGCGCTACCCGGCGATGGCGGGATCCCGAAGCGGAGCCCGGCGCGCACGTGTACGGACGCCAGGTCACACGAGGCGCGGAACTGGCCGGCTCAGCGGCCGCGACGCTGCTGCCGCGGCGGCGTACGGCCACGATCGTCGGTTTGCGGCACCGGTGCCACCTGGTGCTGCAACTGGGGCACCGGTGCGACGGGTACGATCGGCGCCGGGCCGCGGCGGGCCTGTGGCGGCGGTGTCGGCTGCCGCGACGTGCCGAGGGTGCGCAGGTACTCCTGCGCCAGGTACAGCTTCCAGCCTGTGATGCCCGCGGGGATGCCCGAGAGGCGGGCGGTGATCGGCACCGCGCCGGGCAGTTGCTGTCCGCCCCACCATGCATCGTTGTTGGCCTGCTTCGCCAGCGCGTCGGCGGCGAACAGGCCGGTCACGCTGGGGCAGGTGCTGTTCGGCGGCTTGACGATGCCGCTCGGCACGCACACCGTCGCCGTGACGATGCCCGGCGGCTGCACGAAGGGACGGCGTTCTGGCGCCGCGTTCAGGGCAGCCACCATCACGCTGTGCCACGTCGCGCCGGCGATCGTTGTGCTGAGGATGTTGATCATCGGCTTGTAGTCGCTGTTGCCCACCCACACGCCGACGGCGACATCGGGCGTGTAGCCGTACGTCCACGTGTCGCCGATCGCCTTGCTGTTCGGGAACGGCTCGCTCGTCCCGGTCTTCGCCGCGACCTGGTAGCCGGGGATGTTCAGGCTGCTGCCGACGCCGTACGTGATCTGGCGGTTGACGTCGTTCGAGAGCACGTTCGTGATCAGCCAGGCGTACTCCGGCTTGATGATCTGCTGCGTCTGCGGCTTGGTGTTGTTCATCAGGATGTCGCCGGCGCGGTTCCGGACGACCAGGATCGGGTTGGGCTCCAGCTGCCGGTTGCCGGCGGGCAGGCTCTGCGTCTCTCGCACGCCAGCCTGCACGCCGCCGTTGGCGAACGTCGCGTAGCCGAACACCATGTCCAGCAGCTTCACGTCGCTGCCGCCGAGCGTCAGCGCCGGGCCGAGACCGCGGCCGTCGAGCGTCGTGATGCCCATCGACTTTGCCGTATTGATCACGTTCTGGACGCCCGCCCACAAGATCGTCTTGAACGCAGGGATATTGAACGAGTTGCCGAGCGCGACGCGCAGCGGGATGACGCCGCGCGTCCGCCCGTCCGGGTTCCTGGGCGAGAACGGCGGGCTCCCGGGCGACGTGTACGTGATCGGCGTGTCGACGATCGGCCACTCCGGCCCCCAGCCCTGTTCGAAGGCCGTCACGTAGGTGAACGGCTTCAGCGTCGAGCCCGGCGAGCGCAGGGCGAGCGCGGCGTTGACGGTGCCGTCGATGTCCGCCCGGTTGTAGTCGCGGCTGCCCACCATCGCCAGGATCTGTCCTGTCGGCGGATTGATGACGACGACGGCCCCGTTGTGGCCGCCGCTCGACTGTTCGTACTTCCGGAGGTTGTTCTCGAGCAGGAGGTTGGCCTGGGTGTTGAGGTTGAGGTCGAGCGTCGTCAGGACGCTGAGGCCGCCGCGCATCAGCGCGTCCTCGCCCAGCGTCCGCCTGATGTAGTCGGCGACGTAGAGGACGAAGTGCTGGGCGAGGAACGGCTGCGGCTTCGGGTTGAGCTTGATCTGGTAGAGGCGGGCGAAGTTCGCCGTCGTCTGGTCGATGTAGCCGTGCTTGACCATCAGGTCGAGGACTTCGCTCTGGCGCTGCTTCGCCCGCTCCATGTGCTGGAAGGGGTCGTAGTCCGTCGGCGACTGCGGCAGGCCGGCCAGGAACGCCGCCTGCGCGAGGTTGACGTCCTTCGCCGGGATGCCGAAGTAGCCCTCGGACGCGGCCTCGATGCCGGTGAGGACGCCGCCGTACGGCACCTCGTTGAGGTACCACGTCAGGATCTGGTTCTTGTCGTAGTCCTGCGTCAGCTTCACCGCCAGCACGGCCTCCTTCAGCTTCCGCGAGAGCGAGCGTTCCTGTCGCTGCTTCGGGCTGAAGTACAGTTGTTTCACCAGCTGCTGGGTGATCGAGCTGCCGCCGGTGCCCTGCAGGAACTTGTCGCCCGGCTGCAGGTTCTCGATCGCCGCCCGGGTCAGCCCTTTGACGTTGACGCCCGGGTTCGAATAGAAGCTGGCGTCCTCGGCAGCGATCGTCGCCTGCTGGATCAGCGGCGAGATCTGGTCGAGCGTGACGGTCGTCTGGTAGCCGTAGTTGGGGTCGAGGAACTGATAGAGCAACGTGCCATTCCGGTCGTAGATCTTCGCCCCGCCGCCGCGCGCGTCGATCGCTTGCTGCGGCGGCAGGACGCCGGTCGTCACATCGCGGTAGTAGCTGACGGCGCCGACGGTGAGGCCCGATCCGACGGCCACCATGACCAGCAGGAGCGGCACGATGAGCGCGACGAACAGCGGCTTCGAACTGACCGCGGGCGCGCCGCGGCGACCCCGGCGCAGGCGCCGGTATCGATGTGCATGTGTCACGTCGTGTCCCTCTGCTGCCGGCTCGTCACCTCAGGCATGCTGCCGCACGCCCGCCTCCTCGCGCGAGAGGCGCACGAGCCCCGAACTGATCGCAAACGCCGCCGCCTGCTGCCGGTTCCGCAGGTGGAGCTTCTCGAGGATGTTGCGGAGGTGCACCTTCACGGTGTTCTCCGTGATCAGCAGCTGCCGCGCGATGTCGCGGTTCGTCGCGCCCTGCACCAGCAGCTCCAGCACGTCGCGCTCGCGGTCGGTCACCTTCGCCGTGTCGCTTTCCATCGCCGCCGCTTCGTGGTCGCGCACACGCGCCATCGCCGCGAACTCGTCGAGCACGCGCGACGCCAGCTCCGGTGTGATCACCGCCTCGCCCTGGGCGATGCGCTTCACGGCGTCGACGAGGTTGCTGATGCTCACGTCCTTCGTGATGTAGCCGCGCGCGCCCGCCTTGATGCTATCCAGCAGGTCGTTCGCGGAATGAGACTCCGTCAGCATCGCGATGCGCGTCAGCGGCAACTCGTTGAGGATCGACCGCGCCGCCGTCACCCCATCCATCTCGGGGATGCGCGTGTCCATCAGCACGACATCCGGCCGTACGCGCCGCGCCTTCTCGCACGCTTCGAGCCCCGTACGCGCCTGTCCGACGACGCGGATGTTGCCGGAGCGTGAGAACACGGCGGTCAAGCCTTCCCGGTAGAGCTTTTGTTCGTCGACGAGGAGGAGGCGGATCGGCGCATCGATCGGGCCCGCGTACCTGCCGTTCGTGCCGTTCTCCATGCTGTCTCCCTGCCTCAACCCCTGCGGGTCGAACCTGCTCGCGGCGATCGCCTGGGCGCTCGCCCTCCTCACCGTGCAGCGCCCGCGCTCCGCAAGGCCGCGCTCACCCCTCGCCGCCGGGCGCCCACTCCCCTTCACGGGTGGCGCTGCGTGCGGCGTGGCCTTCTGACGAAGCGCGCGACGTGGTATGTCCCGACTATGCCGGAAGCGTCGTTACAGCGGCGGAACGGGGTAGGCGGTGGAGTTTCAAACTCCTTGCATCTCCCGTCCGCTGCCGTTCTCGGCCATGTTGACGCGTTGTAAGACGCTCTCCGCCATCCAGCTGTCCGCGACGCGACGGCCAAATTCAGATTCACGCTGGCGTCCAGGGACGCTCGCGTCTCGCTCGCTTGAGGCGCATCGACGGTGCTGGCGAGCTTGACGCCGACGGGCGCGGGCGCGGAGGCCGGCTGATGGCGCGCCCGGCGCGCCGTCGCCGCGCGCCGGCCAGGCGACGGCAGCTCGCGACGGGCGCGTGGGCCGGCTAATCCGCCCCGAGGATCAGCGTGCCCGTGGCGCTCAGCGTGCCGCCCGTGCCGTTGACGAGCGCCAGCTTCGCGCCCGGCACCTGCCGCGCGCCGCATTCGCCCCGCAGCTGCCGCACGGCCTCGATGAGGATGAACATGCCGTACATGCCGGGGTGCGTGTACGAGAGGCCGCCGCCGTTCGTGTTCATCGGGAAGTCGCCGCCCGGCGCCGTCCGCTGGTTGCTGACGAAGGCGCCGCCCTCGCCCTTCGCGCAGAAGCCCAGCTCCTCCAGCGTGACGAGCGCCGTGTACGTGAACGAGTCGTAGATCTCGCAGACGTCGATGTCATCGTGGCTGACGCCGGCCATCTCGAACGCCGCTTTGCCGGAGTAGCGGGCGGGCGTCGTCGTGATGTCCGCCATGCCGAGCAGCGACTGATGGTCGCTCGCCTCGCCCGTGCCCAGGACCCACACCGGCTTCTTCCTGAAGTCGCGCGCGCGGTCGGCGCCGACGACGACCACCGCGCCGCCGGCGTCCGTCACGAGGCAGCAGTCGTAGATGTGGAAGGGGTAAGCGATCCACCGCGACGCCAGAACGTCCTCGATCGTCAGGTCTTCGCGCATCATCGCCCGCGGGTTGAGCTGCGCCCACTTCCGCGTCGCGACCGCGATCTCCGCCAGCTGCTCGCTCGTCGTGCCGTACTGGTGCATGTGCCGCATCGCCGCCATGCAGTACGCGCTCGGAGCGCCGCCGACGCCGTATGGCATCTCGAACTGCGCCGCCGGCAGCGATGCATCGAAGGCGCCGCGCCCACCACCGCCGCGCCGCATGCGGCCAGAGTGCCCCGTCTCGCCGTGCGTGATCAGCGCCACGCTGCAGAGGCCGGCGTGGATCGCCGCCGCCGCGTGCTCGACGTAGATCTCGAACGACGACCCGCCGGTCGCCGTGCTGTCGGTGTACTTCGGAATGATGCCGAGGTACTCCGCCAGCTGCGTGCTCGCCATGAAGCCGACGCCGCAGGTGAACACCGCATCGACCTCCGACTTGTCGATGCCGGCGTCGCGCAGCGCGTTGCGCGCGGCCTCGGCGTGGAGCATGATCGGCGTCTTGTTCGGGACGATGCCGATCTCGTCCGTCTCGTCGGCTCCGACGATCGCCACCCGCTGCTTCAAGCTCATCGTGCGTCCTTCGTCATCGGATTACGACGCCGGCCGGAAGAGCGGCAGCGTGATCTCGTCCGTTGCGTCCTCCCACGTCACCTCGACCGGCATATCGCAGCGCAGCGTCTCTGGCGATGGGTCGATGCCGACGAGGTTCGTCAGCAGCCGCGGCCCCTCGTCGAGCTGGACGATCGCCGTCACGTACGGCGGCGTGAAGCCCGGCATCTGTGGCCGATATTGGATGGCGAACGTGTACAGCGTCCCCTTGCCGCTGCAGCGCCGCCACTCGATGTCCCACGAGAAGCACGTCGGACAGAACTGCCGCGGGTAGAAGAAGAAGGCGTCGCATGCGGCGCAGTAGGGCAGCGACAGCTCGTGCCGCTTGCAGGCGTCCCAGAACGGCTGCGTTTCGGGGCTCGGGATCGGCAGCGGCTTCGTATATTCGGGCATCGTCCTCACAACGCGCGGCGGGCATGTGCGGGCAGACTCCGCGGCGCCGGCAGCGCTCGCATCCTACCTTCACCTGCACGTTAGCGGGAGGGTCGTGCGCCGAAGGCTGTCAGTTCTGCCGAAGCGCGCCCTGGTGCGCCAGCGGCGGCCTCGGTCGCCGGCCGGCGACCTTACAACTGCAGTCCGAGGGAAAAGACGGCGGCGTAGCCGTCGCCGACGCGCGTTGGCTGGAGTGTCAGCTGTCCGTTGCTCTGCTGAAAGATCGCGTCGGCACTGTTCGGCAGCCGGCCCGGCCCCTTCTGCGCGTATGGCGCCGAGGCGAAGATGCGCTCGCTCAGCGCGTCCTCGAAGAACACCTGCGACGTAAACTCGCTCGTCTGCTGCCGCCCCGAGGCCGTGCGCACCTTGAAGTGGATGTGGACGGCGCGTCCCTGGTACCAGCCGGGATAGATCGTCTTGAACGCCGCGCGGCCCTGGGCGTCGGTGTTCTGATAGCCGCGCAGGAAGTTTTGCCCCCGCGTGTCGAAGCCCGGATCCTGGGCGTCCGAGTACACCCCGAGCGCGTTGCACTGCCAGACATCGACGCTGGCGCCCGCGAGCGGCACGCACGGGTTGCCGACGGCCGACACGACGAACGTCAGCGCCAACGGCGCGCCTTCGGCGACCGCGCCCGTCGCCGTGTCCGCCCGAATGTCGGAGCGGTTCAGCCGCTCGTCGACAAAGTACGGTCCCTGCGTCAGTGCCGGCACGACCACGCACGATGGCGTCGCGGATGCGCCCGGCGGACGGACGCAGCGGCCGCTGCCGACGTGGCAGCCGTCGATGGCACAGCCGTCACGCCATCGGGCGTCGACGCCGGCTTCGCGTCGCCGCCGCCGCTGCAGGCCACCGCTGCGACGACGCCGGTCGCCGCCCCGAGGAGACCGAGAACTTCGCGCCGGCTCAGAAGCCGTCCGACTGCGGCATCGTCGGCGTCCATTGTCGTCTTCCTTCTCTCGCCACCGGCACTTCGGGTCACCTCCGCCGGTCGCAGCAGGATACCGCGCGTGCGCAAACGGCGCCGTCGGGCGCGTGACCCTGGCATCATGCGTTCGGGCGCGTCGCCGCTTGTTGGCGCGGGAATGCGATGGCCATCACCTATGCTGATGCCGTACGCCCGGGACGTGCCGGCCGCGTGCGAAGGTGCGTCGTGAGGAAGCAGCCGGACCCGGAAGCGGGCGGCCGTGGCGCGCGCCGGCCGGCGCTCGGCCGCGGGAAGCGTCGGCTGCTGCGCGTCGTCGCCAGCCCGTGGCTGTTCGAGGGCCTGCTGCTTGTTGGCCTTCTCGCGCTCGCGTACTTCGAGATCGACCTCCACCAGGTCGCCATCGCCTTCAAGACCGCGCGATACGAGTTCCTGATCGCCGTCTTCGCCGTCTATGTCTTCTCCCGCATCTTGCACGCCATCGAGTGGCGGATCGCGCTCACGAAGGTCGGCCGGGCGCCGCTGCTCGGGCTGTTCGGCGTGCTGCTCATCGGCACGCTGGTCAACACGGTGGTGCCTGCCAGCGCCGGCGACGTCGCCAAGGTGCAGATCGCCGCCAACCGCTACAACCTGCCGCGCGCCGGTCTCGTCGCGACGCGTGGCGCCGAAGCCGTCGTCAACGCCATCATGATGCTCGTCTTCGTCGCGCTGGCGTTCGCGCTCCCGGGCGCGAGCGTCGCGCCGCGCGTCCTTCTCTGGCTGATGGTCGCGGCCACGATCACGCTCTTCCTTGTCGCCGAAGCCGCGAGTCTGCTGCTACCCGAGCAGCTGCCGCACTGGCGCATCCTCCGGCCGCTGCCGGAGCGCTCTGTGGCATGGCTGCGCTTCCACTGGCCGCGCTTCCACGCCGGCCTCGAGCTCATTCGCCGGCCGCGGCTGCTCGGCGTCACTCTGCTGCTGAACCTCGTCGGCTGGGGCGAAGACGTCCTGATGATCTGGCTCTACGCGCTCGCGTTTCACCTTGCGCTGCCGTTCGGGGCGTACGTTTCTGTCGCCGTCGCCGTGGCCTTGATCACGACGTTCCCGGTCACGGTCGGCAACATCGGCGCCTACGAGTTTCTGGTGACGGGCGTGCTCGCGCTCTATGGCGCCGGCAGCGCTTCGGCCCTCGCCTATGCCATCGGCACGCACGTGTTCGGCATCGTCTTCAACGTCATCCTCGGCCTGCTCGCCGTCCGGGCGATGCGCCTGCGCCCGCGTGACGTCTTCCAGATCGCCCAAAGCTCGAAGCCCTCCCAGGGCTGAGATGCCGACATCCGCCCACCGCACCGATCACCAGCGTCCCAATCCGCAGGGACGAGCCCCCGGGCCCCGGTCCGCTACACTCTTCCGGCACCGCGACCGACAGTTCGTTGCAGACGACGGAGAGCCCCGACACCGATGGCCGTACCCGCCCGCCCGTCGCCGCATTGGAGCCGTCTCGGGCTCCTCGACGGCGCGCCCGAATGCGTGATCGAGACGGCGTGGCGCTGGCAGATCGCCCGGCATCATCCCGACCGGGGCGGTGACGCCGAGATCGCCCGCGCCGTCAACGTCGCGCGAGACGCGCTGCGCGGCCGCGGCTCGAAGGCCAACGAGTACGTCGCCAGGCACTACGAATCGCAGCCGTGGCTCGTCCTCGGCGTGACGCGCGGGGCCGAGCCGGAGCTGGCGCGGCGGGTCGGCGCGCAGCTGGCGGCGACGCTCGAGACGCATCGCCGGCTGGCGGACCGCGTCGCCTGGGCCGTGGCGAACTTCGGCAAGCCGGTGACGCCGTCGCCCGGCGCCGCGCCGCGCGTGCGCGTGACGCCGCCGCCGCGCCCCCCGCGCGCGATGCCGGCTGCTCCCCGCATGCCCGCCACGCCCGGCATGCCCGAAGGCCTGCCGGCGCGCGTCGACTTCGGCACCCTGGGCTGGGGCGCCGCCGACGCGCGTCGCTTCCGCCTCACGTGGCGGCGGCATCAGCCGTACGAGATCAGCGTCGATGCGCCGGCGCCGCTCCGTGCGCGGGTGGCATCATCGAAGGCGATGCCCGGCCGATTCGCCATCGAGTTGCACGTGGACTGGCAGCATGACGCGTTCACGCACGAGCCGAGCCTGCGCGGGCACACTCTCGACGGTCCCCTCGTCGTCCGCTGGGCCGGCGGCGGCGAGGCGAGGATCCCCATCCACGGCGTCGCCCTCTACCCGGCAATCGTCAGCGTCAGCCCGCAGTCGCTCGACCTCGGCACAGTCGTCGCGCCCTCCCGCCGCTTCGTGGGCGAGCCGGCGCAACCGCCCGCCCGCGGCGCGCTGGCGCTGATCAGCAGCGCTCCCGCCGTCGTGTCCGTGACGCCGCCGGCGTGGCTGCGCCGCGTCGACGGCAGCGGACGCGCGCGCAGCGATGACATCGTGGTCGCGACGAACACGCCTGTGCGCGTCGAATTCGCCGTCGTCTGGCAACCGATCATCGAGCGCGCGGCCGCCTCGTTCGCGGTCGAGCGCAGCGTCCGTCCGACGGGAACGATCAGCTTCCGTTGGGGCGACAGGACGCTCGAGGTGCCGGCGCAGGTCCTCGTGCGGCCGGGCAAGGGCGCGTCGTCGACGTAGCGCGGCCGGCTACGCGAGCGGCGGTTCGTCGGGCTGCAGCGCGGGCGCGCGCGTCTGGACGCCGAACGACGCTTCGACGGCGAGCGCCGCCTCCACCGCCGCGATCGCCACCTCGACCTGCTGCTCGTCCGGGTCGCGCGTCGTCAGCTTCTGCAGCCAGAGGTTGGGCGCGTACAGCCGCCGGACGATCGGCAGTTCGCCATACTGCTGCCCGAGCCGCAGCACCTCGTACGCCAGCGCGGCGACGACCGGGATCAGCACGACCCGCTCGACGAGTCGCACCCAGAGCGGCGGCGTGCCGAGCACGAGGAACACGACGAGCGAGATCAGCATCACGGTCAGTAGGAACGCCGTGCCGCAGCGCGGGTGCTCGTTCGGGTAGTCGAGCACGCTGGCCGCGGTGAGTGCCGGCCCGTGCTCATACGCATGGATGGCGCGGTGCTCGGCGCCGTGATACTCGAATAGCCGCTGGATCTCCGGCATGCGGCCGATGAGCCAGACGTAGCCGACGAGCATCGCCAGGCGGATGATGCCCTCGGCGAGCAACGCGACATAATGCGAACCGGTGTACCGATCGATCCAGCCGGTCAGCAGCAACGGCCCGGCGAAGAAGATCGCGCCCACGAAGGCGAGCATCAGCCCCAGCGTGAAGAAGAGCTGGATCCGGCTGACGTCCTCCTCATCGCGGCCTGTCGCCACCTGCGTGGACCACGTCAGGGCACGAATGCCGAGCGCCAGGGTCTCGTACAGGACGATGACGCCGCGCACGATCGGGATGCGGCGGGCCAGTTGCGTGTGGACGCCAGAAAGCGGCTCCGACCGCGTCACGATGCGCCCGTCCGGCGCGCGCACGGCGATCGCCATCTCCCGCGGGCCGCGAATCATCACCCCTTCGACGACGGCCTGCCCGCCGTAGTAGATCGTCGGCCTCGGCACCATATACCCAGAGTAGCGGACGCGATCGACCGCCGCGCTCGGCTGGTCAAGCGGAAGCGGCAGCGGGCCGACAGCATCGGGTCGGCCGCCGCTCAGTCCGCGACGGCGACGCGACGGCCTGGAAGGTCGAGGTCAGGTGGCGGCGGTGCGGGGTTCTGCGTGCCGTACAGCAGCTGTGACGGCACGAGCTCGCGCAGCTCGTCGACGGTCCACATGCCGTTCTTGATCAGCTGCCGCATCGGCGTCTCTTCGTGCGCCAGCGAGATCCGCCCGCCGGCGACGTAGAAGACCTTGCCGTTGATGTTCCACGCTTCATCGCAGGCGAGGAACACGGTCATCGGCGCGACGTACTCCGGCTCGCGCATCGGCGGCACGCTCGAAGCGCGCGGCGCCTGCACGGGCGACGAGACGCCCGCCCGCGCCCGCAGCTGGCCGGTGTTCTGCGGCACCGTCGCCGTCATGCGCGTCGCGGCGCCCGGAGCGATCGCGTTGCAGGTGACGCCGTAGCGGCCGAGGTCGCGGGCGACGACGCGCGTGAAGCCGGCGATGCCCGCCTTCGCCGCGCCGTAGTTCGCTTGGCCCGGCAGACCGCCAAGGCCGGAGATCGACGAGAAGTTGATGATGCGACCGGACCGCTGCTGGCGCATCAGGATCGACGCCGGCTTCGTCGTGCAGAAGTGCCCCTTGAGGTGCACGGCGATGACGTCGTCCCACTCCTGCTCGCTCATGTTGAAGATCATCCGGTCGCGGAGGATGCCGGCGACGTTGATCAGGATGTCGAGCCGCCCGAAGTTGTCGAGCGCGCTCTTCACGAGCGCCTCGCCGCCTTCGACCGTCGCGACGGTGTCGAAGTTCGCCACCGCCCTGCCGCCCGCCGCCTTGATCTCGTCCACCACCTCCGCCGCCGGCCCGCTGCTCGGCGCCGAGCCGTCGACGTTGACGCCGAAGTCGTTGACGACGACGTGCGCGCCCTCCTGCGCCAGCAGCATGGCGACGCCGCGGCCGATGCCGCGACCCGCGCCCGTCACGATCGCCGTGCGTCCTTCGAGCCGCGCCATTACGCCGCACCTCCGCTCGCCGGCTGCTCGACGACGCGCCCGCGGACGTCGAGGTCCGGCGGTGGCGGCGCCGGGTTGCCGATGCCCGCCATCAACTGCTGCGGCACCGAAGCCGCCAGCTCGTCGAGCGTCCACATCGCCTCCTTCCACAGCGTCCGCATCGGCGTCGGCTGGTGGGCGATGCCGACGCTGCCGCCGGCGACGTGGAAGATCTGACCGTTGATGTTCCAGGCGTCGTCGCTGCACAGATAGGCGACCATCGGCGCGACGTATTCCGGATCCCGCAGCTGCGGCAGCCGCGCCGCCGCCGGCCGGGCAGCGCCGCCCGGTCCGCCGATGCCGGCGCGCGCCCGCAGCTGCCGCGACTCGTCGCTGACCGACTGCGTCATGCGCGTCGCCGCGCCCGGCGCGATGGCGTTGCAGGTGACGCCGTAGCGGCCGAGGTCCTTCGCCACGACGCGCGTGAAGCCGGCGATGCCGGACTTCGCGGCGCCGTAGTTCGCCTGCCCGGGGTTGCCGATGATCCCCGAGCCGGAGCTGAAGTTGACGATGCGGCCGTACCGCTGCTGCCGCATGAGGATCGCTGCCGGCTTCGTGCAGCAGAAGTGGCCCTTGAGGTGGACGGCGATGACGGCGTCCCACTCCTCCTCGCTCATGTTGAAGATCATCCGGTCGCGCAGGATGCCGGCGTTGTTGACGAGGACATCGATGCGGCCCCAGGTGTCGACGGCCTTCCTGACGATCGCCTCGCCGCCCTCGACCGTGGCGACGGACTCATAGCTCGCGACGGCCTCGCCGCCCTCGCCCCTGATCTCGGCGACGACCTGGTCCGCGGGGCCATTGTCGTTGCCGGTGCCGTCTGTGTTAACGCCCGGGTCGACCACCACGACCTTCGCGCCCTCGCGCGCGAAGAGCAGCGCGATCCCGCGTCCGATGCCACGCCCCGCACCCGTCACCACGGCGGTCTTTCCGTCCAGCGCTCCCATGTCCTACCTCGCTCTATTGCTCCCACGCCGAGCGCCAGCCGGCCGACGCGAGCCCGCCCGTGGCAGCTTGCTACACATCCACCGATCGCGCAGCCGTGGCAAGCTGCCCCTTCTGCGCATCCGCGGGTCACTCCCGCGACGGCAGCACCACCACCGCCGTCCCCGGCGTCGTCTTCTGACCGTCGGCGTTCTCCGTCCAGACGTCCAGCTCGACGATGTGCTCGCCACCCTCCTGCCGCTTCGCCGTGACGACGCCGTTGACGGTGATCTCCTTGTTCAGCGGGTCCATGCCGCGATAGCTGACGCCGAAGCGCTGCACGCGCCCCTTGTAGCCGGCGAAGGCGAATACCGCGCGCCCCACCTGCGCGTACTTGAAGCGCCCGTGGACGATGTTCTCGCTCAGGCCCATGGGCTTCAGCATCGGGAAGTTCTCGTCGAAGTGCAGCGGGTTGAAGTCGCCGCTGCCCGCCGCGAACTTCACCAGCTGCTGCTTGTCGGGCGCGATCGTCAGCGGCGGCAGCTTCTGCCCGACCGCCACGTCCTCGAAGTAATTCTGATCCGCCATCTCACACCTCACGTTCCATCGGCCGCCGGCTGCGACGCTCCTCGGCGACTGCTCTACATGTGGATCGAGGTCAATCGCTGCTTCACCACGACCTTGCCCGTCGCGACGTTCGTGTACACCGACTCGTTCGTGACGAAGAGCATCGGCCGCCCGGTCTCGCGGTATTTCAGGTCCGCCAGGTGTGACGTCTCGGCCAGCACGTCGCCGGCGCAGATGTAGTCGAAGTACTCCGTCTCCGTGCCTCCGTCGAGCAGTCCGCGGAACGGGATGTTCAGCCGCGGCCCGCCCTCGCGTCGCGGGAAGCCGAACGTCGGGTCGTTCTTGCCCGGCAGGTAGACGGGTGTGCCGATGTAGCCGAGCGGCGCAACGATACTGCGGAAGCCCTGTGCCTTCGCGAACTCGACGTCGTAGTGGATCGGATCGTCGGAGCCGATGCCGCGGGCGTACATGCGCACGCTCGTCGTCGTCACCTCGTACGTCCACGGGGCGCTGTCGACGCCGTACTGCGCGCGCATCTCGTCCGTGATCTCGAACTTCGTCTCGGTATCCGGCATGGTTCCTCCTTCGTCCTGCATCTGTCGTCCCGCCCCGCGCTCCTTCGATCGCGCGTGCGCTGTCAGTTCGCCGTCTGCCCCCGGCGCTCGCGCCGATCGCAGCGTCGCGGCGCGTCCGATGTCGTCGCCCACGTTCGATCGTCGACCGTTCGCCCGCCGGCGCAGGCGGAGGCCGGGTACGTCATGCCCGCGACGGCAGCGTCACGATCGCCGTGCCCGGCGATGTCTTCTTGCCGTCCGGGTTCTCCGTCCAGACGTCCAATTCGACGTAGTGCCGGCCATCCTCGCTGCGCTTCTTCGTCACGATGCCGCGGCAGAGGATGTCCTGGTCTGGCTCATCCATGCCGCGATACGAGCAGCCGAAGCGCCGGATCTGGCCCTGCTCGCCGACCCAGTCGTGCAGCAGCTGGCCGAGGAAGGCGTTCTTCAGCGCGCCGTGCACGATCAGCCCCTTCAGGCCGGTGCGCTGTGCGAAGTCCTTGTCGTAGTGGATCTGGTAGAAGTCGCCGGAGCCCGCGGCCCACAGCACGAGTTGCTGCGTCGAGCAGTTCTTCTTGAGCTGCGGGATCTCCTCGCCCTCGCGGACGTCCTCGAAGTACACCTGCTCGCCCATGCTCTCACCTCCGCCCGCGCCGCGGCTCTGGCGCGTCCCCGACTCCAGTGACCGGGGATCAGTACTGGATCGTCGTCCCGTACATCTTCGCGACGACCTTGCCGTCCTGGTTCGTGTACGTCGTCTCGCGGGTCGTGATCAGCATCGGTCCGAGGCTGCCCTCCGTCTCCTCGAAGGCGCTGATCTTGCTGCGCGCGGTGATCGTGTCGCCGGCGCAGATGACGCCGTTCTCCGGGAAGTACTCATACTCCGTGCCGCCGTTCAGCACCCGCTTGTACGGGATGCTGTAGCCGCGGCTCTGCGCCGGCCCCGTCGGCGCCTGGCCGGGGTGAAACACCGGCGTGCCCATGAAGCCCGGTGGCGCGACGATGCTGCGGTGGCCGCGCGCCTTCGCCGCCGCCTCGTCGTAGTAGATCGCGTCGGTGTGGCCGACCGAGCGCGCGAACATGCGGCAGTTCGTCTTCTCCACCTCGAGCGTCATGGGGGCGCCTTCGACGCCGACGAGGGCGCGCATGTCGTCGGTGACGACGGAGGATGCCTGTGCCATCGGCTACCTCAGGTTGGTGCGAAGTCTCACGTGCGCGTCAGAGTTGACGGCGAATCGAAGATAGCACCGGCTCCAGCAAAGGGCAACGCCCGCTGAACGACAGCCGACGGACGACGGCCGACAGGGGCAGACGACCGGCGCATCCTACCGCCCGCGACGCGCAGTTCCCGCTTCCCACTCCCGGCGCGCACGCCTACAATGCCGCGGAGTGGCAGGCCGCCAGGCAGCGGCGGAGGCGTGATGCTCACCCGGCTCGACGATTACCTGGTCCATCAGACGTCCGACACTGTCGACCATGTGGCGACGGGCGACCGCAACTTCTACGACCGCTACTACTTCAACGCCCACACGCTCGATGGCGGCGTCTTCCTCGTCGTCGCCATGGGGATGTACCCGAACATCGGCGTCATCGACGCCTTCGTCACCTGCGTCCTCGACGGCTCGACGCAGTACATCGTCCGCGCATCGCGGGCGCTGGGCAGTGAGCGCATGGATACGAGCGCCGGCCCGATCCGGGTCGAGGTGCTCGAAGGCCTGCGCCGCCTGCGCGTCGTCGTCGCGCCGAACGAGCACGACATCGCCTGCGACATGACCTTCGAAGGCGTCACCTTTCCCTACGAGGAGCCGCACTTCTTCCGCCGCTCCGGAAACCGCACCGTCATGGACTACACGCGCCTCACGCAGAACGGGCGCTGGTCGGGCGCCCTCACCGTCGCCGGCCGCCGCTTCGACGTCGAACCTTCGACGTGGTGGGGCGCGCGCGACCACTCGTGGGGCATCCGCGGCGTGGGCGGGCCGGAGCCGCCGTCTGCGCCACCGCCGGACGGCGGTCCCGTCGGCTTCTTCTGGGTGTGGACGCCGGTGCAGTTCGACGACGCCTGCTTCATGTACACCTGCAGCGAGACGGCCGACGGCACGCGCTGGCACGCCGCTTCGGAGTTGCTCTTCCCGTACGGGCAGGAGCGCCCGCCGGAGCAGCTGACCGTCGTGGCGCACGACATCGTCCTGCGTCCCGGCACGCGCACCTTCGAGCGGGGCACGCTCACCGTCGCCCGCCGCGACGGCACGCAGGCGCTCGTGCGGATGACGCCGCGCACGACGTTGCACATGGCGGGCGCCGGCTACTCGTACAGCGGCGGCTGGCGCCACGGCCAGTACCAGGGCCCGCTCGTCGTCGAGGGGGAGGCGTGGGACCTGCGCGACAGGGCGCTCCTGCAGCGGGTGCAGGGCCAGAGCGAGACGATCTGCGACTACACGGTCGAGGGCATCGACGGCCTGGGCACCGGGCACGGCATCATCGAATTCCTGCTGCTCGGCGCCTACGAGCCGTACGGCTTCAGGCAGTGGAGCGACGTCGCGCCGGCATGACGCACCGGCGGCCGAGAGCGCCGGAGGATGACCGGAAGCTGCGACGAAGGAGACGCCGATGACGACGTCGTACACGCGCGAGGGGCTGCGGCCTGAAGTGCGCGCGCTCTTCGACTCCATCGTGGCCGCGCGGCCGCCGCAGCGCGAGCTGGCCGCTGCCGCGATGCGCGCCGCTGACCCCCTGCTGGCGATGATGTTCAACGCCGGCGCGCCCACCGTCGCCCGCGAGGAGGAGATCCGCATCCCGACGCCCGCCGGTGAGATGCGGGCGCTGGTGTTCGCCGGCGAGCCCGCGGGCGGACGCGCGCTGCCAGTCCTCCTCTACATGCACGGCGGCGGTTTCGTCATCATGTCGCCGGAGACGACGGCGCGCATTACGAAGCAGCTGGCGCTCGAAGCGGGCGCGCTCGTCTTCAGCATCGACTATCGGCGGGCGCCGGAGCACCCGTATCCTGCGCCGCTCGATGACTGCGCGGCGGCGTACCGCTGGCTGAAGGATCGTGCGGCGTCGCTCGGCGGCGACCCGTCGAGGATCGCTGTCGCCGGCGACTCCGCGGGCGGCAACCTCGCGGCGGCGCTCAGCCTGCGCCTGCTCGCGGAAGGTGACGAGCCGCCGGCCGCCGTCGGCCTCACCTGCGCCTGGACCGACCTGGCGATGGCAACGCGCTCGTTCGCGGCCTTCGGTCCGGACGACCTGCTGATCGATGACGCGACGATGCGCCACTGGCGCTCGTGCTACGCGCCGGACAGCGAGCAGTGGGCGCAGCCGCTCGTCAGCCCACTGCGAGGCGACCTGTCGTCGTTCCCGCCGGCCTGCGTGGTCGTCGGCGGCATCGACCCGCTGTACGACGACGGCGTGCAGTTCGCCGAGCGGCTGCGGACCGCCGGGCGCGCCGTCGAGCTGCACGAGTACGACGGCATGCCGCACGACTTCATGCTCTTCCCGGCGCTCGCCGCCATCACCGATGCCAGCGAGCGCACAGGCGCCTTCCTGCGCCGCGCGCTCGCCGCCGGCTGACGAGTTGCCTGCGATCCTGCCGGGTACAGCACGCGCGCGTTTCGTCGGAGCGGTCCCTGGAGTCGCATTCCAACGTGTCACGCTGATGCCGCGTCCGCCGCGTGTGTCGTCGCACGCCGATCGGGCTGTAGCGTGCGTGCGAAGGCGGCGGCCGGGATGTGCTCCCGCCGCCGCCTTGGCGCGTTCGTGTGTGATGGTGCCGAGGGCCAGAGTCGAACTGGCGACACCACGATTTTCAGTCGTGTGCTCTACCACCTGAGCTACCTCGGCTGGAGCCTGAGTGTATCGACGGGCCGCGAGAGCGGGCAAGCGAACGGCTCGTTGTGTAGATGGTCACTGTTCTGGCACGCCGTAGGGGGGAAGTGATTCCGTCACAGACACCGCATCACATGAACAGCACCGAGAGACGACTCGCCGAACCGTCTTGCCGACGCACTCGCAGCGCGACGCCGTCGGCGTCGAGCGCCACGAGCGCATCGTGCGCGGAGCTCGTGATCGGCCGGGCCTGCGCGTGCCTGCTGCAGCGGCATCGCTCGCTGCTGTCAACGAAAGGCCGCTGCTATACTGGCATGAACCCAGCGTGAGGCTTCGATGACCACACTGCTCGTCGCATCCGCAGAGCCGCGCGTCGGCCGCAGTCTCGTCGCCGCCGGCCTCGCCTACCGTCTCGCGCGCGACGGCGCGCCGGTGACGCTCGCGCGGCTCGCCGGCGACGACGGCGCGGTCGCCGACGCGGCGGCCTTCGCGGCGCTGCCCTATCTTTCGGCCCCGGATCGACCGCTCTCGGCAGAGGAGGCGGCGTCGCTGTCCGGCGACGCCGTCATCGAGGCGCCGGCGGGCGCGGTCAGAGACGCCGCGAGCACACTCGACGCGCGCGTCGTCGTCGTGGGCGGCGCGAAATCGCCGGACGTCGACCTGCCGGCAGCGGCGCTGCTCGGGCGGATCGTCACGCGCGTGCCCGCTGCCGATCTCGCCACCGTCGCTGCGCGGGCGGGCATCCTCGCCGCGCTGCCGGAAGACCGCATCCTCGCCGTCCCCTCGCTGGACGACATCGCCGGCGCCCTCGATGCCCGCTGGCTGCATCGTACCGGGGAACCGGTCGCCTTCGACCGGATCATGATCGGCACGGTCGCGTCGGATGCCGCGTCGCCCTACTTCGCCAACCGCGAGCGGATCTGCGTCATCACGCGCTTCGACAAGACGGACATTCAGCTGGCCGCCTTGCTCACCGACCTGCGCTGCATGGTGATCACCGGCGGCGGCGAGCCCAGCCCCTACCTGCTCGACCGCGTGGTCGGCCGCCGCGAGGAGGTGGCCGTCTTCGCCACCGCCGGCTCGACGGTCGAGACGATGGCGGTGATCGAGCCGCTCTACGGGCAGAGCCGCTTCGATGGCGAAGGCAAGCTCGAGCGCATCGTCGCGCTGCTCGATGATGCCGGCGTCGTTCTGCCCGTCCCGGTCGCCTGACCCCGGCGGGCACTGGCCTCGGCGCATTCCTGTGACGCCCCGCGCCGGCAGCGGCCTGATCATCTGGCCCGAAGCCCCGTGCGGCTGGCGTTCGGGCGTATGAGCGGCGAAGCACGTGCCCGCCGCGACGGCTCGTGAAGTTCCGGGATGAGTGACCGGCTCTGGCGCAGGGAATGCTCGATGCGACGGGATCGACCCGCCAAGCCCGACGTTTCAACCGCAGATGCGCCAGCACGCGAGCGGCATGACGAACGGCGGCGACGACGATCGTTGACCTTCGACCGCACAGCCGCCGCACGCTTCGGCGCCTTTGCGCGCTCGCTCTCCAGCCGCGCCGCCGCCGCGACTGCGACGCGGCGTCTGCGTGAGCCGTCAATTCGGCCGATTTCAGCGCATCCGGCGTTCACCTTTGCCGGCATTGAGGCGTTCTAACGGACGCAGGGCTGCGCTGAAAGGTGGATGCGATGCGACGCGTGGTGGTGATCGTGCTGGCGGCGGCGGTGCTGTTCCTCGCGCTCTCCGGCGGGGCATCGGCGGACCAGGCAGGGCAGGAGCCGGGGTGGCAGACACGCCTGACGCTGCCATCGGGCGAGATCTATGACGCCGTCTTCGCGTCGCCCGATGTCGTCTGGGCGACGGGCTTCGGCGGTATCTTCCGCTCGGCCGACGGCGGACGTGGCTGGTCGCTGGCGGAGACCGCCGAGGACTTCGGCGGCTACAGCAGCCTCGCGGCCGCGCCGGACGGCATGCACGGCTGGGCTGTCGGCCCGAACGGCGTCGTCTTCGGCACCGCCGATGGTGGCATGACGTGGCGCCGCCAGACTTCCGGCACGCAGGTGAACCTCCTCGCGGTCGCGTCACTCGGCGGCGATCGCGCAATCGCCGCCGGCTTTCGCGCCGGCTTCAGCGATGTCGTCATGCTCGATCCGTCGCCGCGCGTCATCCTCCGCACGGACGACGCCGGCGCCTCGTGGCGGGAGCTGCGGATCGCGGGCGACTACGCCATCGGCGCGATCAGCGCGCTTGCGGACGGCGCACGGATCTGGATGGCCGGCCAGCGCTGCGCGTCGGTGACGAACCCGCATGGCGGCGTCGGCTGCCAGGCGCTCGAGTACGCGCTGCTGCGGAGCGACGACGGCGGCGCCTCGTGGCAGACGACGCCGGTGCCTTCGCTCATCGACCGCCTGGCGTTCACGGGAGCGAATACAGGTTGGGCGGCGGCGACCAGCTGTAGTTCGGGCAATCCGTGTGACGAGCAGGTGCTGCGCACGACGGACGGCGGCAGCACCTGGAAGACGGTGCGGACGACGCGAGACGGCGCGGTCGCGCTGCAGGCGCTGGGCGCCAGCGATCTGCTCGTCTCGGACGAAGTCTGCGGCAACAGCTGCGCCTCGCGCCTCTTCGAGACGAGCGATGGCGGCGAGACCTGGAGGCAGATCGGCGCGTCGGATGGCGTCTTGCGCACGGTTGCTTTCGCCGGCCGGCAGCGCGGCGTCTGGCTCGGCACGGCGACGCCGCAATGGACGGCGGACGGGACGACGTGGGGGCTGGCGAACTTCCCGATGACCGTCGGCTCCGGCGCATTCGACTTCGTCGACGCATCGCGCGGCTGGCTCGCGGCGTCGCGCCTGCTGCGCAGCGAGGACGCGGGGCTGACGTGGACGCCGATCAGCGATTTCGTTCCGGTCTCGCTGGACTTCATTTCGGCGAGCGAGGGCTGGGCTGTGACGCGCGCGTGTCAGCCTGACTGCTCGAATATCACCGTCTTGCATTCGACGGACGGCGGCGTGACCTGGTCGAGGCAGTTCGACACGCAGCTCGGCGACGTCCCGACGGTGCACTTCGTCGATTCCCGTAACGGCTGGCTCGCCTCGCCGGCTGCGCCCGACAATGCGCTGTTCCGCACGAGCGACGGCGGCGCGACGTGGCGTCAGCAGCGGCCGCCCGAGCCGGACGCGCAGCTCGCGTTCGTCGATGCGCGGACGCTCTGGGCCTTCGCCGCCGCCTGCCCGCCCGGCGCCAGCACCTGCCCGGCCCGCACCTACCGCTCCGCCGACGGCGGCGATACGTGGCTGCGGCTCGCCGACATCCCGCCCTCGGATTCATGCATCCGCAGCAACCCGGTCGCGGCGATCGATGCGCTGCGTGCCTGGGTCAGCCGGAATTGCAGCGGCGCGGCGACGGTGTGGCGCACATCCGACGGCGGCAGGACGTGGCGGGCGGGCCGCATCCCCGGCGCGGCCCTCTTCGGCCTGCGCTTCTTCGACGGACAGACGGGCCGCGCCGGCGGGTACCAGTGCAGCGCGTCGCAGTGCACGCCGACGATCTGGCGCAGCGCGGACGGCGGCGCGACGTGGTTGGCGCAGCCGGCCGGCGCAGCATCGGAAGGCTACCCTCCGGACGTCTCGATCCTATTCGTCGCGCCGGAGCGGGCGTTCGCGCTGGTGGGCACCGGGGGCGGGTTGTTTGCGGTAGTCCAGCAGCGCCTGCTGGCCTTCGTCGGCGTCGGTGGTGTCGCAGTGGCGCCGCCGGCGCCGCGCCGCACGCTGCCGGACACGGGGTCGGGAAGCGCTGGCGGAAGCGGCCTCGGTCGGCTGCCGCTCGCAGTCGCCGCCGGCGCGGCGACGCTCGGCCTGCTGGCGTGCGGCGTGGGCGCGCGTCGGAGGCGTGGGCGCCGCCGTGCGGTGGCGGGTCGTGAGTGACCTGTGTGACCTACAGGACCCCGGGGCACGGATCGGGGTTCGTGCCGGTGAAGTCGTTGGTGTTGGATCAGCAGGTGTCCGTCGAGAACCGCTGGCCGGCTCTGCCGGTCCCGGGTCAGAAATCCGCTGACTGGTAGACGTCTTCAGGGCCGGGACTGACGCCACAGGCTCCGGCAGTCCGGTGGGATGAGTGCGGTCGCGCGCCCGGCGGGCGATCTGCTGGGCGGGCTTGCGCTCGCGGCAGCCCGTCGCTTCGGCGGGCCGCCGTAGCGCACGGGTTCGCCGAGGCGACGATGCTCCGCGCCGGCGCTCGCCCGCCAGTTGCCGGACGGTCAGCGGCACCCTTGCAGCGCGAATGCCGGCGCCGCCTCGAACAACGTGGCGATGGCGAACAGCACCGACGAGTAGATCGCGCTCCGCACGAGGAAGCCGCGGCTGCGGATCCGCCCCTCCTCGTGCGTCCAGCTCAGGGCGCCCAGCTCCTGCGCCTCGGTGTAGGCGATCCGGCCGGCGGCGATGATCAGGCCGAGCGCGATCGCCGTCGTCAGGGCGATCAGCACGCGGACGGTCGCGGTGCCGCCGTAGGCGCAGGTGAACGAGGCGAAGAGGTAGATGATGAGGAGGTGGCCGCTCCAGGCGATCGGCGGCGTGAGGTAGGCCATCCAGATGCGCACGAGCCGCACGGGCTCACGGCGCCGGAGCAGTGGAGGCATCGTCATGCGCTCACCTCTGTCCGAACCGGTACCAGTGCGGCGAGAGGTAGACGATGAGGAAGATGAAGACCCAGACGGCGTCGACGAAGTGCCAGTACCAGCTCACGTTCTGTACGGCGAGGTGCCGCTTCTCGTTGAAGTGGCCACGCCAGGCGCGGGCCTGCACGAAGAGATTCATGATCAGGCCGACGAACACGTGCACGCTGTGGAAGCCGGTGATGACGAAGAACAGCGATGCGTAGGCGTTCTCATCGGCGAAGAACTTGGCGTTTGCGTACTCGTACATCTGCAGGCCGAGAAAGGCCACGCCGAGGGTGAACGTCGCCGCCAGACCGATGCGCAGGCCGAGCTGGTCGCCGCGCTTGATCGCTGCTTCGGCGAGGATCAGCGGGAAGCTGCTGGAGAGGAGCAGGAACGTGCCGACGCTGGGCAACGCCAGCTCCTGCGGCTCGATGGCCCCCTGCGGCCACGCCTGCGTCCCGGAGCGGATGTAGAAGTAGGTGGTGAAGAGCAGCGCGAAGAAGATCCCTTCTGTCATGATCAGCACGAGCATGCCGAGCGAGGCCGGCTGCAGCGGCCCGGACACGTACGACGGCAACGGCGCCTGTCGCGCCTCTGGCAGCGTCATGCCATTCCCTCCTGCGGCCAGAACCACCAGGCGGCGAAGAGCAGTCCGAAGGCGCCGCCGAAGCCGATCATCACCATGCTGTCGAGAAGGATGCCGACGAAGACCAGCGCCATCGACAGCGCGACAAGCAACGGCAGGTAGGTGTCCTCGGGCATCACCATGAGGATCTGCGGCTCCGGCTCGAGCACGCTCGTCGCGTACAACTCGCGCCGGTCTCCTGCCGGCTCCTCGAGGCGCGTGTCCCAGCCCGTGTTCGGCGGCGCGTCCCAGAGCGGATCTGCGCTCTCCACGATCGGGATGTGGCGGAAGTTGTAGGGCTCCGGCGGCGACGTCGTCGCCCACTCCAGCGTGCTGGCGTGCCAGGGATTGTCGCCGGCGACCTCGCCCCAGATCACGCTGTGCACGAAGTTGATCAGGAAGATGATCGTGGCGATCGCGGTCAGCCAGGCGCCGACGGTCGAGATCATGTTCAGGTCGCTCACGCCCAGGCTCGACGGGTAGGTGTAGATGCGCCGCTGCATGCCGAGCAAGCCGGCGATGTGCATCGGGAAGAAGGTGATGTTGACGGCGGCGAACAGCAGCCAGAAGTGGATCTTCCCCAGCTTCTCGTTCATCATCCGCCCCGTCATCTTCGGGATCCAGTAGTAGAAGCCGGCGAAGATGGGGAAGACGACGCCGCCAAACAGCACGTAGTGGAGGTGCGCGACGATGAAATAGCTGTCGGTGAGCTGCCAGTCGAGCGGCACAAGCGAGATCATGACGCCGGTAAAGCCGCCCATGATGATCAGGATGATGAAGCCGAAGATGAAGAGGAACGGCGTGCGCCAGACGACGTTGCCTTTCCAGATCGTCGCGATCCAGGCGAAGATCTGGATCCCGCTGGGGATCGTGATCGACATGCCGGCGGCCCCGAAGAAGTTCAGGGCGATCGGGTTGAGCCCCGTCGCGAACATGTGGTGCACCCAGACGCCGAAGCTGATGAAGGCGATGGAGACCGTCGCCAGCGCCAGGAACATGTATCCGACCAGCCGTGTGCGCGCGAACGTCGGGATGATCGTCGAGACGATGCCGACGGCCGGCAGGAAGAGGATGTACACCTCCGGGTGGCCGAAGATCCAGAACAGGTGCTGCCAGAGCAGCACGCTGCCGCCGCCGTTGGGATTGAAGAACTGCGTCCCGAACTTCCGGTCGAACTCGAGCAGGGCGGCGCCGACCGTGAGCGGCGGCAGCGCGAAGATGATGGCGCCGGACGTCGCCAGGATCCCCCAGACGAAGAGGGGCATGCGGTTGATCGACATGCCCGGCGCGCGCAGGCGGAAGATCGTCACGATGAAGTTGACGGCCGCCGCCGTGGTCGAGATGCCGAGGAAGATCAGGCTCAAGGCCCAGACGTCGAGGTTCAGCCCCGGCGTGTACTTCGGCCCGGTCAGCGGCACGTAGGCGAACCAGCCGCCGTCCGGCGCCTTCCCGACGAAGAAGCTCGAGTACATCATCATGCCGGCGAAGAGAAAGACCCAGTAGCTGAACGCGTTGAGGCGCGGGAACGCCATGTCGCGCGCGCCGATCATCATCGGCACGAGGTAGTTGCCAAAGCCGCCGACGACCATCGGTGTCGCGAAGAAGAAGATCAGCACCGTGCCATGGAGCGTGAACATCTGGTTGTAGCGGTTGGGCGACACCAGCGTGTTCTCCGGCACGGCCAGCTGCGACCGCATGACGATGGCGTTGATGCCGCCTTCGGCAAAGAAGACGGCCGCCGTCACCATGTAGCGCATGCCGATCTGCTTGTGGTCGACCGTCGCGAAGATGTGCGCGAGGATGTTCGGCGCTTCCCACGCGCGTCGCAGGCGCCCGGCGGCAGTTGCCACGCTCCCTCCTCCTCGAACCTATGGACGGCCGTTGTCGTTGCCGGGACTGCCCGGCGCCGGCTGGAACTGCGGGATCGTCGGCGTGATGCCGGCGACCGGCGGGAGCGGGTCGGGGCAGCCGGAGGGCGTGCAGACGGGCACCAGGTTCTTGTTCACGCAGACGTTCAGCATGTATTGCTCATCGGCCTGTGTGGGCTGTTGGTAGGGGATCGCCTTCACCTGGGTCACCCAGGCGCTGAAGTTCGTCGGCTCATCGACGACGAGGTCGAACTGCATGCACAGGTGGCCGACGCCGCAGAACTCGGCGCACACGCCACGGTAGGTGCCCGGGTCCGCGGCCGTGATCGTCAGCCGGTTGTTGATGCCGGGGATCGCATCGCTCTTCCCGTTGAGCTGCGCCACCCAGAAGCTGTGGATCACTTCGTCGGCGGTGAGCGTGAACTCCACCGGTCGTCCGGCGGGGATGTGGATCGAGTTGACCGTGCGCAGGCCGAGATCCGGGTACTTGAACTCCCACCACCAGTCGTGCGCGACGACGGTGACCCGCAGCGGCTCGCGCAGCGGCGCGGTGTTGGCGCGCGTCACCTGCAGCGAATACGCGAAGACGCCGATGAGGATGAGCAGCGGGATGAGGCCGCCGGCGATGAGGACGAACGCCGTCGCCTTCGCCGGTTCCCGCTCAAACGTGGAGGCGCGCGGCCCGCGCCGGTGGAACAGCGCGTACGCGAGGATCCCCATGATGATGATAAACAGCAGGCCGGCGATGCTGAAGACGACCCACCAGAGCTGCGCGATGCGCATCGCGTCGCTGCTGTGGGCATCGAGCGCGCCCTTGCCGCAGGCGCCGGTCAGCGTGGCGAAGAGCGCCGGCGAGAGCAGGGCGGCGGCGCGCCGCCACCGCCGCCCGCTGCGAGAGCAGCCTTCCCCCTGTCGCATGCGCATCCCTTCGCGAGCTCTGCCTAGCGGCGCGATGCCTCTTCCGCGCGCCGCCGTCTCTCCGCCTCGCGGGCGCGCGATGCCAGCCACGGCAGTCGGCGGCTGGCATCCGACCGCTGCTTCAGGATCATGCCGCCGATGCCGAGCGCCGTCGGCACGCCGGCGACAATGATGATGATGCCGATGGCGAGGAGCGTGTCCCATGGCTGCGTCGGAAACCACTCGCGGTACAACAGCACGATCACAATCGGCGATCCTCACCGTCACAGGCTCGGCGCTCCGCTTCGCCGAATCGCTTCTCAGACATAGCAGGATCGGCCGCGAGTCGGCATCACCCGTTCGCGTCCTTTGAGCGGCCCGATGCTCCCGAGCGCTCCTCGCAGGTCACGCGCAATCCCCCGTCCGTCCGCAAGACCTGCGTGTGGACGCCGCCGCCGACTCGCTCGAAGCGCAGGTCTACTGTCCTGCTGCCGACGCGCAGGTTGCGCAGTTCGAGATACCCGCATGAGTCCGGCAGCAGCGGCTCGACCACGCGCAGCCGGCCTTCGAAACCGTCTGCGTCGAGCCCGAGACAGGACGTCAGCAGGTACGGCACCGCGCCCGACGCCCAGGCCTGCGGATGACACGCGACGGGATAGTTCACCGGTCGCTCGTAGTCGGCGCGCGTGAAGCCGGAGAACACCTCCGGCAGGCGGTGCTCGTTGAAGTACGCACTGGCGTCGACGATGCCGGCGAAGATGCGGTGCGCAGCGTCGTCAAGGCCGTAGCGGCGGAACCCGCCCCCGATGAGCGAGTTGTCGTGCGGCCAGACGGTGCCGATGTGGTAGCCGATGGGGTTGTAGCGCCGGGCATCCTGCGACAGCGTGCGCACGCCCCAGCCCGAGAACATGTCGTCGCGCATCAGGCGCTCGCAGACGCGCGCTGCCTTCTCGTCGTCCGCGATGCCGCTCCAGAGCGCCTGGCCGGCGTTCGAGGCGACGACGCGCACCTGCTCGCCGCCCTGCTGCAGCGCGAGCGCAAACGTGCCCTCGTCGTCCATCCAGAAGTCGCGGTTGACGCGCTCCCGGAGTACCGCCGCCTCGCGCTCGAGCTGCCGGGCGCGCGTGTCGTCGCCGCAGCGCCGGAAGAGCGCGGCGGTCTCCATCTTCGCGGCGTACACGTACCCCTGCACCTCGATGAGCGCGATCGGCGGCCGGGCGAGGCTGCCATCGGCGTTGACGATGGCGTCTCCGGAGTCCTTCCAGCCGTGGTTGGTCAGGCCGTGCTGCGACTTGCTCTCGTACGCCGTGTAGCCGTCGCCCGCCGGGTCGCCGTAGTCGGCGATCCAGCGCAGCGCGCGCTCGGCGTGCTCGTGCAGCTCCTCGAACAGCGACGTGCTGCCGGTCCAGGCCGCGTGCCGGGCGAGCAGGATGAGGAAGAGGGGCGTCGCGTCGACGGTGCCGTAGTACGGCGTCTGGGGGATCTCGTTGAGGTTCGCCAGCTCGCCGACGCGGAGCTCGTGCATGATCTTGCCGGGCTGCTCGTCGCGCCAGTCATCGACCTTGGCGCCCTGATACTTCGCCAGCAGCCGCAGCGTGTGCTCCGCCGGCGCCGCATCGAAGGCGAGCGTCTGCAGGCAGGCGATGATGCTGTCGCGCCCGAAGAGCGTCACGTACCACGGCACCCCCGCCGCGAAGTACCGTTGTCCATCGAGGTCGGTGCGCAGCATACGCAGGTCGCCCAGCGACCGCTCGATCGTGTGCGCCAGCCGGCGGTCGTCGCTCGTCACCTGGGCGCGTTCATCGATGAACTGCTGCGCGTTGCGCGCCAGCCGCCGCTCGATCTGCTCGAGGTCGGGCTTCGACCGGTGCGCCGCGCGCGCCGTCTGCTCGTCGCGCGACTCGTGCACGGCGATCGAGACGCGGATCTCCCGGGTGGCGCCCGCATCGACCTGGACGAGGAGCGTGCCGCCGTCGGATGCGCGTTCCCGCAACGGGGGCGTCACTGCGATGGCGATGCTGCGCTGCACGCCGTCCTTGCCGCGGTAGAGGAAGCTCAACGTGCCGTCGGCCCAGGCTGCGGGCTCCGCCTGTCCCGGTGGCTCGGGCCTCCCGTTGCGCACCTCGAAGATGTCGGCGAAGTCCGACGCCCAGGTGAACGACAGCGGCAGCGATACAGCTTCCGTGCCGTAGTTCTCGAACCGGTACAGGTCGTGCAACGCCAGCCGCTCGTGGTCGATGATGCGCGTCAGCTTGACGCCGATCGTCTCCTTCTTGATCTGAGCGCCGCCCCTGGGCTTCATCTCAGGGTTCGTCACCTCGATCACGGCGCGATATCCCGCGCGTGAGTTCGCGGCGAGCGAGTTGAAGCGCGTCTCGGCGAGCGAGATCTCGTACGCGCTGAGGTATCGCGTGTCGTGGTAGTAGAGGCCGAGCCCGTGGACGCCGCGCGCCGGCACGGAGCCGTCGTCCTTGCACAGGAAGGACAGCTCCTCGTCCTTCATCACGACGGCGCTGGCGATGCTCTGGGCGAGCGCCGTCTGCCCACGTGCTCGCGTCTTCGGTTGATGCCGCTGCGGGGTCGATGCGTCGCCGGCGTCGTCCGGCTTCGATCGTGCCGGCGTCCGCGCCATCTCAGACTCCCCCATGTGCTGCGGGCGGTGGGTGACACCCCGGGATGTCCGTGCGGCTCACATCGCGCTCGCATCGACGGCGTAGCGCGCGGCGTCGCTGCTGCGGAACTCGAGCCCCATGCCCGGGCGCGAGAGATCCGGATGCAGCGATCCGTTGACGGGCGAGAGCGCGCCTTCGAACAGCAGGTGCTCGATGCGCGCGTGGTCGTGGAAGTACTCGATGTTGCGGACGTTCGGCAGCGCGCAGGCGACGTGGGCATGCAGGGACGGGCAGCAGTGCGCCGACAGTGGCATGCTGCGCGCTTCGCACAGCGCCTCCGCCCGCATGAAGCCCGTGATCCCCGCGCAGCGCGAGGCATCGGCCTGGAGCACGTCGACGGCGCCCGCATCGAGCATGCGCCGGAAGTACCACGAGTCGTAGCCGTACTCGCCGGCCGCGATCTCCATCCCGGCGGGCGCCCGGTCGCGCATCAGGCGCAGGCCGTCGAGGTCGTCGGACGACACCGGCTCCTCGAACCAGCGCACGCCGTCTGCCGCGAAGCGTTCCGCCTGCGCCAGCGCTTGCGTGCGCGTGTAGGCGCCGTTCGCATCGACCATCAGCGTGACGTTCGTGCCGATCGCCTCGCGCGCGGCATGCACCCGCGCCACGTCCGCGGCGGCGTCGCGTCCGATCTTCATCTTCACGGCACCGATCCCGTCGGCCGCCCAGCCTCCGAGCTGCGCCTGCAGCCGCTCGATGGAGTAGGAGGTGAAGCCGCCGCTGCCGTAGACCGCGATCGACGGGCGGGCGGCTCCGAGCAACGTCACCAGCGGCAGCCCGAGCAGACGCGCCTTCAGGTCCCAGAGCGCGGCGTCGACGGCGGCGATCGCCATCGAGCAGATGCCGGGCCGCCCGAGATTGCGGATGGCGTGCAGCATCAGCGACCAGGCGCCTGGCACGTCCATGGGGTCGTGATCCGCGAGGCGCGGCGCCAGGAGTCCGTGGATCAGGGTCGCAGTCGCCGTGTCGGCGTACGTGTAGCCGGCGCCGAGGACGCCGCCGGCGCGCGCTTCGACGAGCACGAGCGTCGTCGCCTCCCACTCGAATGTGCCGTCGGACTCCGGCGCGTCCGTCGGGATGCGGTAGACGGAGGGCCGCAGCGACTCGAGCCGCACCCTCGTCGGAGCGAACGTGCGTGCCGCCACGTCTACGACCCCCGGCCCGGCAGCACGCCCGCGACCAGTTCCTTCACGCTCTCCTTCACGAAGCCCACGCGGTCTTCGTCGCCGTGGAGCACCGCCGACCCGAAGGACTTCGCCTGCTTGAGCGTGATGTGCGGCGGCAGCGGCGGCACGTTCGGGTCGGTGTACGCCTCCAGCACCACGGGGCGATCGGAGGCGAAGGCCTCGTCCCACGCCGAGGCGATCATCTCCGGGCGGTCGACGCGGATGCCGCGCAGCCCGAGCATCTCGCCGTAGTGGGCGTAGGGGAAGTCGGGCAGCTCCTGCGAGGCCTCGTACTTGGGGTCGCCCTCCATCGCGCGCATCTCCCACGTCACCTGGTTGAGGTCGCGGTTGTTCAGCACGAGCACGACGAGGCGCGGGTCGCTCCACTCACGCCAGTACTTGGCGACCGTGATCAGTCCGTTGTTGCCGTTCATCTGCATGGCGCCGTCGCCGACCATGGCGACGACGGCGCGGTCAGGAAACGCGAACTTGGCCGCGATCGCGTACGGCACGCCGGGACCCATCGTCGCCAGGTTGCCGGAGAGCGAGGACATCATGCCCTCGCGGATCCGGATGTCGCGCGCGAACCAGTTCGCGGCGGATCCGGAATCCGAGGTGAGGATGCAGTTGTCCGGCAGCCGCGGCGACGCCTCCCAGAACACCCGCTGCGGGTTGATCGGGTCGGCGCTCATCATCGCCCGCGCCTCCAGTTCCGACCACCAGTCGCGCAGCTTCCCGGCGATGCCTTCGCGCCACGAGCGATCCTGCTTCGGCCGAAGCAGCGGGAGCAGCGCGCGCAGCGTCTCGCGCGTGTCACCGACGAGGTTCACCTCCATCGGGAAGCGAATGCCGATCATCCTCGCATCGATGTCGATCTGCACGCCGCGCGCCTGGCCCTCCTTCGGCAGGAACTCGGCGTAGGGGAAGCTCGAGCCGACCATCAGCAGCGTGTCGCAGTCCGTCATCATGTCCCAGCTCGGCCGCGTGCCCAGCAGGCCGATCGAGCCGGTGACGAACGGCAGGTCGTCAGGAAGCGCCGCCTTCCCGAGCAGCGCCTTCGCGATCCCCGCCTGGAGGACGTCCGCCGTCTCGATGACTTCGTTCTGCGCGCCCAAGGCGCCGGCGCCGATCAGCATCGCCACCTTGCTGCCGGCGTTGAGCACGTCGGCAGCCCGCTGCAGGTCGTATTCGGCCGGGATCACGCGCGGCGGCGTGTAGCCGACGCCCGAATGCACGGTGCCGTGCTCGTGCGGCGGCTTCGGCACCGCCGGCTTCTCCTGGATGTCCTTCGGCACGATGATGCACGTCACCGTCCGCTGCGAGAGCGCGATGCGGAAGGCGCGGTCGATGGTGTGACGGACGGCTTCCGGCGTCATCACCACCTCGACATATTCGTGGGCGACGTCCTTGAACAGCGTCGTCAGGTCGACTTCCTGCTGGAACTCGCCGCCCATCGAGAATGTGGCGGCCTGGCCGACGATCGCCACGACGGGCTGGTGGTCCATCTTCGCATCGTAGAGCCCGTTCAGCAGGTGGATGGCGCCCGGTCCGGACGTCGCGAGACAGACGCCGACATCGCCGGTGAACTTCGCGTGCGCGCAGGCCATGAACGCGGCCAACTCTTCGTGGCGCGTCTGCACGAAATCGATCGCGCCGTCCGCGCGGTCGAGGCCGCCGAGGATGCCGTTGATGCCGTCGCCGGGATAGCCGTAGATCCGCCGCACTCCCCATTCGGACAGGCGCTGCACCATGTAGTCGCTGACGTTCACGCCGTGCTCCTTCCTGTGTCGCGCCGGCGCCGGGTCGCCGGGGGCGACCGCCGCCACGGCGATCCCGCGCCGTCCGCGCGCGGGCTGCCTCGCAGCGATGATGTGCTCATCATGCGACAGGCGGTGCCAACCCATGCTTGCGGAAGCCGCGACGCGGCTGGCATTCGCGTTGCAGTCGCCCGGTGACGCCGAACGTTGGGATTCAGAGATTCGGACGCTCTCATCCACGCCGCGGCGGGCGCGGCGGCGACCGCACGGGCGATGGTCACGGGGTCGCGGCGCGCGGTACCACGATGGTGGGCGACAGGACGCTCGCGCGAGACGACACGGAGGCTTACCATGCGCAGCCGATACTCAGTTCTCGGTCATCCGATGCACCCGACGCTCGTCGAGGCGCCGATCGGCCTCTTCGTCTGGGCGTTCGCATCGCAGCTGATCTTCCTCACGACGACGACCCACTTCTGGTACAGCATGTCGTTCTGGACGGGCATCGCAGCGCTCTCGGCAGCGCTGATCGCCGCCCTCCCGGGCTTCGGCGACCTGCGGACGATCGGCGCGCGAAGTGCCGCATACCGCATCGGCGTCACGCACATGGTGCTCAATCTGAGCCTGCTGGCGCTCTTCTTCACGGCCGTGCTGCTAATGCTCAATGACAGCGCGACCGGTGGCGCGAAGCTGATCGCCGTCGGCACGCTGCAGGGTGTGGGCGTCATCATGCTCGGCATCTCCGGCTGGCTCGGTGGCGAGATGGTGTACAAGCACCACCTGGCGGTCGTGCCGCTCGATGAGCAGGAGGGCCAGGAAGCGGAATACGAAACCTACGAGGCGGGCTACGAGCCGCGAACCGGCTTTGCCCCGCGTCGCCGCGGCCGCGGCTACGAGCAGCGCGCCGAGCGCGGCTACCAGCCCTTCCGCCCCGGCATCCACCGGCGTGATTAGCGCGCCCGCGCCCGGAAGGCGACGCCGGACGCCTCGTCACGCGTTCCGGCGCCCGTCGAGAGCGAGCAGGGGCGCCGCGTCCGCGTTGGATGCTGCCCGTCTCCCGTGTTGCGGGCGCGCGGTACGCCCGAACGACGCCACGCCGACGCTGCCGCGCTACAGGCTCCCGTCCACTGAAGTGGAGGCGCCGGCGATGAGTTGCTCGCTCGGACGCCGCCATCAGCGTCTGGAACGCACGGCGGTCAGCGCCGCCCGCGCGCGCGTCCGCAGATCCGCGAGCGCCGCTGCGTCGATCGGCGTCACCGGTGGCGCGTCGAGGAATGCCGGATTGCTCCAGATCGGCCATTGCGGCTTCGGATCGTCGGCGTAGCGGGGCACGAGGTGCCAGTGCAGGTGCGGCACGCCGTTGCCGAGCAACTCGTAGTTCAGCTTTCGCGGCGTGAAGGCGCGATGAACCGCCTCCCCGACCGTCGCCATCTCATCGAGGAACAGCGAGCGCTCCGGGGCCGGCAGCTCGTGCAGTTCCGGCACGCAGCGCTTCGCCAGGAAGATCGTGTAGCCGCGATAGAGCTGTTGTCGCACAGCACGGCATAACCGCTCGCGAGCTCGGCGATCAGGTACGGAGTGTCGGGCGTGAAGCGGGCGATGCGTTCGCAGATCTCGCAGCCCGCCGCCATCCTAGCGGGCCGGCACTTCCATCAGCGGGATCACGTTATCGTCGTTGTGACTGACGGAGGTGTATGTCCCCGCCTCCATCTCCGCGATGATCTTCTCGCCCTCTTCGATCAGCGCGCTCATGAACTGCGGCTCGTCGACGGTTTTCACGATCTCGCCCTTCCGGAAGATGACGCCGCGCCCCTTGCCTCCGGCGATGCCGAGGTCAGCCGCCTTCGCCTCGCCCGGCCCGTTGACGACGCAGCCCATGACCGCGACGGTGAGGATCTTGCCGCGCTTCGTGAAGTGCTCCTCGACCTTGTTCGCCAGCGGGATGAGGTCGATCTCGATGCGGCCGCAGGTCGGGCAGGCGACGAGCGTGGCGCCACGCTTGCGGAGATTGAGCGTGTTGAGGATGTCCCAGCAGACCGGCACCTCTTCCACCGGATCGGCGGCGAGCGACACGCGGATCGTGTCGCCGATGCCCTCGGCGAGCAGGATGCCGATGCCGATGGCGCTCCTCACGGAGCCGGCGCGCGGCGTCCCCGCCTCGGTGACGCCGAGGTGCAGCGGGTACGGTACCAGCGGCGCGATGCGGCGGTAGGCCTCGACCATCGTCGGCACGTCGAACGCCTTCATGGAGATCTTGATGTCGTTGAAGCCGGCGTCGTTGAGGTGCTTGACCTCCCACTGCGCGGCGTCCACCATGCGCTCCGGCAGCGACGGCGGCAGCTCTCCCTCCCCGAGCGCGCGAATCGGCGGCAGCGAGCCGGCGTTGACGCCGATGCGGATCGGCATGCCGTGCTCCTTCGCCTCCTTCGCCACCAGCTTCACCTTGTCGGCGTCGCGGATGTTCCCGGGGTTCAGGCGCAGCGCGTCGAAGCCCGCGCGGATCGCCGCCAGCGCCCAGCGATAGTCGAAGTGGATGTCGGCGATGATCGGCAGCGGCTTCTGACGGACGATCTCGGGCAGCGCCTCCGCCGCTTCCTTGTCGGGCACGGCGATCCGCACCACGTCGCAGCCGGCGTCCTTGAGCCGGTGCAGCTGCTCGACCGTCGCCTTCACGTCTCCCGTGTTCGTCGAGCACATCGACTGCACGGCAACCGGCGCGCCGCCGCCGATCTGCACGTCGCCGACGAACACCGGCCGGGATTCCCTTCGATGCGTCATCGCAGCAGGCTCCCTCCACTCACGATGCGGACGATGTCGAAGTACGTGACGACCACGAACAGCGTCAGCATGGCTACCAGTCCCACCAAGTGTACAAAGGCTTCCTTCTCCGGCGCGATACGCCGGCCGCCGCGCAGGAACTCGATAAAGATGAAGAACAGGCGGCCGCCGTCGAGCATGGGGATGGGCAGGAAGTTCAGGATGCCGAGGCTGATGCTGATGCTCGCCGCCAGCAGGATCAGCGACTGCCAGCCGGCCTGATTCACGACCTCGCCCGTCGCCTGCGCGATGCCCACCGGCCCCGTGAGCGGTTGCGCTCCGGTGAAGCCGCGCACGAGGCCCCACACCTGGTTCCGCCCGAGGATCACGGTCTCGAGCGTCATCCGCGCGCCGGTCTTGAACGCCGGGAGCGGCGCTTGCCGGACGGATGTCGTCCGGGCTTCGAACGCCTGCGGCGGATTGAACACCCAGCAGGGGTTCGGTGTGCCGGCGAACAGTTCCGCCTTCAGCGCCCGCGCCTCCGCCTGCTGCTGCGGTCCCAGGCCGCTGCAGCGCGCCGCCGTCAGCGCGTCGAAGCCGAACTTCGAGGCGCCGCAGCCGGGCGGGGCGCTCGCCGCCGCGTCCCGCGTGTACGCCTGGTAATCCTGCTTCGACTGGTTGAACAGCTGCGCGGTCTCGGTGGCGGTGCGACCCACGGGCACGACCGCGCCGTAGCCGATGGTGATGCCGGTCGGGCCTTCCTTCTGCTTGACGCCGCAGGCATCGGTGTACGGCTGCGGGTTCCACCGCGCGTAGACGTTGTCGATCTCCGTCCTCTGTGCGGCGCCGGTCTGCGGGTTCGGCCGCATCACCGCGAAGTCGATGCGGGAGCCCTGATAGAGCCGAATCAGGTACGAAGCGTCCTCGAAGCTCTTCACGGCCCGGCCGTTGACCTGCGTGATCTGGTCGCCCGCCTGCAGCCCGGCGCGCGCCGCGGGGCTGTCCGGCGCCACGGAGGCGATCTTCGCACCGCCGACCGACACGGTGTGCGGGATCATCAGCGCCACGGAGAACAGGATCACCGCCACCAGGACGTTCAGGAAGGCGCCCGAGCCGATGATGATCGTCCGCTTCCACTTCGGCTGCGCCGCCAGGCTCTCCGGGTCCGACGGGTCTTCCTCGCCGAGCATGCGCACGAAGGCGCCCAGCGGCAGCGCGTTGATCGAGTACTCGGTGCCCCGCCAACGCACGCCCCAGATCTTCGGCGGAATGCCGATGCCGGCTTCGAGCACCTTCACGCCGAAGAGTTTCGCCGTGACATAGTGGCCCGCCTCGTGGATCACGACGAGCCCGAGCAGGATCACCGCGAAGGGCAGGATGGAGCGAGTCAGTACGTCCATGTCGCCTCAGCGCCGCTGTCCGTCCCGCGCGCCGCCGCCCCGGTCACGAGCGGTCCACGGCGGCCGCCCACACCCGGCCGGCTGAGGCCGGACGGATGGTGAATTCCCGAGCCCAGGCGTCCGCATCGAGGATCTCGTCGAGTGAAGGGTCAGCCGTCCCCGTGTGCGCCGACAGCGCCGCGTCGACCGCCCGCGCGATGTCGGTGAAGCGGATCTCGCCGCGCATGAACTGCTCGACGGCCACCTCGTCGGCCGCCGCGAGCACCGCCGGCCAGGTGCCGCCCTTCGTCCCCGCTTCGAGCGCCAGCCGCAGGCACGGATAGCGGCCGAGGTCGGGCTCGCCGAAGTTCAGCGCCTGCATCCGGGCGAGGTTCAGGCGGGGCGGCGATTCGGATGCAACACGCTCAGGGTAACAGAGGGCACAGCGGATCGGCAGGCGCATGTCCGGCTCGCCGAGCTGCGCCTTCACGCTGCCGTCGCAGAACTCGACGAGCGAGTGCACGATGCTCTCCCGGTGCATGACGATCTCGATGCGCTCCATCGGCACGTCGAAGAGCCAGCGCGCCTCGATCGCTTCGAAGCCCTTGTTCATCAGCGTCGCCGAATCGACGGTGATCTTGCGACCCATGTCCCATGTGGGATGACGCAGCGCCTGCTGCGGCGTCACGCGCTCGAGGTCGCGCGCCGGCAGATCGCGGAAGGCGCCGCCGGAGGCCGTCAGCACGAGCTTCGAGATGGCCGAGGCGTCCTCGCCCCAGAGGCACTGCCAGATCGCGCTGTGCTCGCTGTCGACGGGCCGCAGCTCGGCGCCGTGCTCCTCGGCCGCGCGCGTCACGACGGCGCCGGCCATCACCAGCACCTCCTTGTTCGCCAGCGCGACGGACTTGCCGCGCCGCAGGGCGGCGAGCGTCGGCGCGAGGCCGGCGCGGCCGCTGGTGCCGGTCAGCACGAGCTCGACGTCGTCGTGCGCCGCCATCTCCTCCATCGGCGCCCAGCGCGTCCTGCGGCCGGCTGCGTTCTTCAGGTCCATGTGGCGCTCGGACGCCTGGCACCAGATCAGCTCCGGGCGGAACTCGCGCGCCTGATCTTCGAGCAGGGTGTGGTTCGAGCCGCCGGCCAGCGCCACGACGCGGAAGCGCCCCGGCAGGCCGCGGATGACATCGAGCGTCTGGCGTCCGATCGATCCGGTCGAACCGAGCACCGCGACGCCGATCGGCCGATCACTCATCTCAGGCAGTGTACAGCGGCGATGGAGCGCTGTATGCAGCGCGGGCATGGCCTCGGCGGACGGCGGTTGGAGGCCGCACGCGGAAGCTCCAGCCTTCATCGCTCTGAGATAGGCGGTGATGCCGCTGCCGTCGTCGAAGCTCACCCGGTGCGTGGCTCGTTGGAGAAGGCCGGGTTCCGCTGCTGGACGCGCGCCGTGGTCGTCTGGATCTGCGTGCCACCGGCCTGCGACAGCACGGCCGAACTTCCCAACATATCTGCGGGCGCACGTGCCGCCGCGCATACCAGGCGTCCATGGCGGCGGGGCGCGCCGGCCCGGTGCGTCGGCGGGAGGCATGCCAGCGGGCCTGTAAGCCGAATTCTGTACCCGTTGCCGGGCGGTGGCCATCTATCTGGGCTGCCGGTTGCCCGGCAGCTCGTGCGGCGTACCCGGGACGCTCGGACGGGCCGTCCTGATTCCGCCGCGGCGGACATGGTCCCCTACGTGGCCTTGCTCCGGATGGGGTTTGCCCGGCCGCCGTGTCTCCACGACGCCGGTGCGCTCTTACCGCACCATTTCACCCTTACCCGCCGAAGCGGGCGGTATGTCTCTGTGGCACTTTCCGTCGCCTCGCAGCGCCCGGCCGTTAGCCGGCATCCTGCCCTGTGGAGTTCGGACTTTCCTCTCCCGTCGCCGGGAGCGGCCACCCGGCCCGCTGGCAGGGGCAGTATACCGCGCTTCCACGTCAGGAGTGCGCTGGTGACCGGCACGGCGTCGCGGGTTGACGGCGCGGGTTCCGACCGTCCGATCTCCTCGGATGACGAGATCCACCGGCGTGTTTCAACCGCATCGTCGCGTCCTGGACGGCTCGAGGTCCGGGTCGCGCTGCGCCGTTCTGCACACCTTCGCGACGCGAATCCCCACCGTCCGTCGTGAGGGTTCGTCGATTCTTCTCGCCGTCGGCCGCATGAGACGCAACTGCGAACAGTGGTACAGGAACCCGCCGCATCTGTTCTGTTGACGTTGCACCGCGGACGTTCCGGCGCGGCCGAACGCATCCCGACGAATCAGTGACGCGATCAGGCGCCCTACCGCAGCGTCGTCCTCAGCACCGTCGCCAGCCTGCCGGGGTCGATCGGCGCCGCCGCGACCTCGCGCCCGTCGACGCAGATCACCGGGACGCGGGCGTTGTACTCGAGCCGCAGCGTGGGGTCGGCATCGACATCGCAGGTCGTCAGGGTGAAGCCGAACTCCGGTTCCAGGCGGCGAAGCTCATCCTCGGCCTCTTCGCAGAGCCCGCAGTGCGTGCGCGTGTACAGCGTGACGTCGCGACTCACGCGCTTCGCGTCGCCGTGCGCGCCTTCGCCGGCGGCGAGATGCCGGCCGTCTGCGCCGGTTCCGAGCGCTCAGGCCGGCGCAAGAGCGTCCAGCCCAACCCGACCATCCCGATCAGCCACGTGCCCATCGACACCGCCTGCGGGAACGTGATCCAGTCCTTCACCACGAACGTCGAGTCGACCCGCAGGTAGCTGACGCCGAAGCGCATCGCCGAATACAGCACGACGCCGGAGAAGAATGCGACGCCCGGCCGAGAGCGCCAGAACTTCGCGAACAACGCCGCCATGAGACCGATGATCAGGAGGTCGCCGATCAGTTCGTACGTCGTCGCCGGGTGCATCGGCCCCAGCTGCCAGGCAGTGCTGTTGGGGTTCGAGTACAGCACCGCCCAGGGCAGGTGCGAGACCTTGGAGATGTGCTCGCCGTTGATCAGGTCGCCGATGCGGCCAACCGCCATCCCAAGCAGCAGCCCGAAGCCGGCGGCGTCGAGCCCGCGCCGAACCGGCAGCTTGCGCATGAGGCCGTAGATCACCGCCGCCAGGACGCCGCCGACGATGGCGCCGTACAGCGTAATCCCGCCCTCATTGATCCGCAGCACGTCGACCCAGCGGCCCGCGAACTGGGCGCGGTTCTCGAGCACGAACATTGCCCGCGCGCCGATGATGCCGGCCGGCACGCCGACGAGGGCGATGCTGTATCCGTCGTCCTCCGTGAACCCCTGGCGGCGCCCCAGCCAGACGCCGAGATAGACGCCGAGCGCGATGCCGACGGCGGTAAAGATGCCATGCCACGTCAGCTGCAGACTGCCGAACTTGGCGATGTTTGGATCCCAGCCGATCGTGATGGTCAACACGTGCAGCAACGCAGGCACTAGCGTTCCTCCTCGAACTCCCTCGGCACCGGGACGCCAAGCCGGGTCGCGAGGTTCCTCATATCCTTCTCAAATCCGCCGCTCTTCTCGGTGAGAGCCGCAATCTGCGTCCGCTCGTCTGTGAGTTTCAACCAGAGCCGTCGCCGTGGCACGTAGAAGGTTAGCGCAAGCCCGGAGAGGAGCATAGCCGTCGCCACCCAGATGAACGTCGCGCCGTAGTCCTTCTTCACGGCGATCCCGGAGAAGTGCCGGATGCCCGCGAACGTGTACTCGTACCCCCCGACCGTCGTCGGCTGGCCCGCCGCCAGCGCGATCGCCGGCTGATTGCGGGCGATGAGCGTCAGCGCCGGCTGCCCGTCGGGCCCGGTCGTCAGCTCCGCCAGCTCCTGGTCGCCGCCGACACCGAAGCCGAGCGACGAAGGCAGCAGTGTCACCTTGTCGAAGCGCACCCGCAAGCCGCTCAGGGAGCCGCTCGCACCTTCGTCCACCCGCAGCTCGCCCCCCTGCGCGCCCGCCTGCGGATCGAACGCGACGAGCTGCCACGCTTTGGCGCCCTTCGGTGTGATGCCCACCCAGATCGTCCTGCCGCTGCCTGGTACCGTCACCAACGCACCGCTCGCCGTCGGCAAGAAGTCCGTCGGCGGGATCACGTCCGCAAGCAGCGTCTGACCGGAGGCGCCGCTGACGGTGACCGACGGCGCGGCCGTGGTGTCCTGGAGCGCGAAGGTCTCTCGGAAGACGGTGTTGCCCGTCGTCAGGTCGCGGATCTTCAGTTCGGCGCCCCACGGCTGATAGGCCACCTGGTGGAAGCGATAGCCGCCGTACTTCAGGGGCTTGTTCACGGTCGTCACGCCGCTCGCCACCTGCTTCCCATTCTTGAAGATCGTCAGACGCGTCCGGTAGTCGATGGGACCGCCCTGGCTGCTGAACCGGCCGATCGCTTCGTCGATGCGCACCTGCAGCTGGTTCGGGTTGCTGACAGCGAAGACCGGCGAGGTAGTGCCCTCCCCGGCGAACAGTGGCGCCTCAAACGCCGTCAGACGGGTGATCAGCCCGCCCGAGATGAACAGGACGAGGGCGAGATGACTGACGAACGTACCCAATTGCGCCCACGGGTAGCGGTCGGCGAAGAGGTACATGGCGCCGTTCTCTTCGCGCCGCCGCACCTTGAATCGGGCACGGCGGAGCGTTGACTCGGCTGTGGCCACGGGAACCGGCGCGAACGTCGTCCGGTTGTGTGCGCGTTCGAAGAACGTGTCCGGCACGCGCTCCGGCGGCTTGAACACGTTACGGAACGTCGGCGACCAGCGGTTGAACGTGCAGGTGGTGACGTTCACCACGAGCCATCCGAGGGCGAAGAGGAACCACTTGGCGCGGAAGACGTCGAACAGGCCCAGTCGTTGCATGGGGTCGGTCAGCGGGCCGAACATGCTGCGCTCGCCGTCCAGCCACTGCTGCGTCGCCACCGGGTTCCCGCGCACCGCTGCCGGCACCTGCGGGATGGCGACGCCCAGGAGCCCGAGCAGGGCGAGCACGGCGATGAACAGCACAGCGACGCGGACGGATGTGAGCAGCCGGTAGATCGGCTGGAAGATGTCGAGCGACGGCCGGCGCGCCCGGGCCGCGAGAGGCCTAGCGGTCGCCATCGGTCTTCACGCTCGTGCCCGTTCCTCGCCCGGTGCTGGCAAGCCTCTGCTGATCATGCGCCACCGCCGCCCTCCCCGGGCACCCTTCCGGGTCATCGATGCCGGCGGCGACGGCCCGTCGCCGGCAGATCCGCCGCGTTCCTGCGGGCCGCCGCCACGACCGCGTACCACCCGGATCCCGGCCGGGTCTATTCTGACAGCTTCGCCTGCCTATGCTCCAACGCACGGCCGCGCATATCTGTGTACTGGCGACGCACTCACGGCGCCAGCGGCGTGAAGAGCGCCGCGTAGAGCGCGCGCACCTCGGCCGGCGGCAGCCCCTGCCCCAGGTACCGATCGCCCATGCGCAATTCGAACTGCAGGTGCATCTCGACCGTCTTCTTGTCCGCGATTGACTCCGGCGTCCCGGAGTTGCCGACCATCGCGATCGTCTGCCCCTGAATCACCTTCGAGCCCGCGCGGATGCCGGACGCGACCGCCGACAGGTGGTCGTATCGCGTCACGATGCCCCCTCCGTGGTCTACCCAGACCTGCCGGCCACGCAGCGTGTCGATGATATCCGGAGCGTTGGCTTCCCCGTTCGCGATCCGCGTGTTGAGCGCATCGAGTTGCGGCTGCGTCAGGTCCTGGTAGCCCGTATCGGCCCGGATCACCGTGCCGTCCTTCGCCGCCAGTACCGGCGTCCCGAGCCGAATCGTCGTGCAGCTGTCGACTTCGTAAAAGTCGATCCCCTCGTGGATGCCATTGCGATACGCGCGCGGGGCATTGGGCATCAGGTTGTCGCTGGATGGCAGACAGGCCCCCTTCACGGGGTAGATGAAGCCGCGAAATTTGGTGAGGTCAGGCGGCGCCGGCGTCGCCGTGCGCTGCGTCGCTGCCGGCTCGCGCGTGCGCGTGCCGGTCGGCGACGACCCGCCGCCGCTGCAGGCGGCGAGCAACACGACGAAAGCCAGAACCAGACAGGCGGGGAGTGCGCGTCGCAGGAAGATGCAACCTTTCGTCCGGGCTGACGACGGTTCAGGGTACGGACGCGGTGCCGTCCGGACAAGCGTGAGCCGCCGATTGTTACATTCGTTGTGACGGTCACGCAGGCGTGGCCACGTTGCCCCAGAGGCGCCGACGCGCGACCATGCTTGCGCATGGGCTCCGCGCTGGTCCTCTGGCTGCACATCCTCGCGGCGACGCTCTTCGTCGGCCCACAGGCGTTCCTGTTCATGGCCGCCGTTCCCGCCATGCGCACCATCGACGACGTCGAGGCGCGCCTGAAGGCGACAAGGGTGGTGACATCGCGCTTCGGCTGGATCGGCGGCGGCGCGCTGCTCGTGCTGATCCTGACCGGCATCGGCAACTACATGCACGCTTCTGATACGGGGCTGCTTGACTTCAACCGCTACGCATTCGTCCTGCAACTGAAGCTCGCGCTGGTCGCCGTTGTCGTCGTACTGACGCTGCTGCACGGCGGCGTGCTGGGGCGCCGCCTCCTCCGCCTCCAACGCGAGGGCGCGGGCGAGGCCGAGCTCGCCGCGACGCGCCGCTGGTCGATCGTCCTCTCGTCTGTCGTCTTCGTCCTCTCCGTCGCCATCCTGCTGCTCGCGGCGCTGCTCGCGTCCGACTGGTCGAGGCGGTAGGGCCACATCGGCGCCAGCACCGCGGCACGCCGGGCGAACCAGGCGTGGCCCCAGCCGAGCCGCTGCGGCAACATGCGACACTCGCCGCGGCACTGGGCAGTGGCAGATCGAGAGACGCGGCCTCGGGGCGCAGGCGGGCGGCGACCGGACGCGTGCCCCCGGATCTCTCAGCGGAACGGATTATATGAGCGCAGGGGCATGCTCGCGTAGCCTGCGGGCGTGAACACACTGCGTACCCGGCCGCTCGCCCCGTTGCTCGCGCTTTCGCTCGTGTTCGGCGTCGGCTGCCGCGCCCAGAGCGTGGACCAGACGGTGGGCCAGGCACGCTCGGACATCGTGGCGTCGGCATTCGCGCTCGAACGCTACGCCGACGGAGCGAGCACCCGCACGTTTACCCAGGCGAGCATCCAGCAGTACGCGGCCGCTCTCCGGGCGAGCGCTGCCACACTCCGCGGGTCGGCAGCCGGCACGAAGGAGGCGGCGGCGGTAGCCGATGCGCGATCGGTGCTCGCCGCGCTGTCCGCCGGCATCACGAAGGACGCCGCGCGCTCCGCCGCCAGCCGGCTGCGCGCCGACGCCGCGAAGCTGTCCGGCACGTGATCCGGCTCTCCGGCATCGCCTTGGGCCTGCTCACGGCGATTGGCGGCTTCGTCGATGTGGGGAACATCGCCACGGCCAGCGAAGCCGGTTCGAAGTACGGCTTCAGCCTCGTCTGGGCCATCGTGCTCGGCGCCGTCGCCGTCGTCTTCCTCATCGAGATGGTCGGCCGCCTCACGGCGGTCAGCGACCGCGCCTACGCCGACATCGTCCGCGAGAAGTTCGGGATCAAGTTCGCGCTCGTGCCGCTTCTGGCCGATATGGTGACGAACTTCCTCCTGCTCGCCGCGGAGATCGGCGGCGCCGGCTTCGCGCTGTATCTGCTCACGGGCGTCTCGTTCCGCATCTGGGCTGTCGTCGTGGGGCTGGCGCTCCTCGTCCTGCTGACGAACGCCCGCTTCAGGCTGATCGAGAACGGACCGAGCGTGCTCGGCCTCGTCACGCTGTGCTTCGTCGCCGCGCTCTTCACGCTCAACACGGACTGGACTGCGGCCGGCCGTGGCATCATCACGCCCGATACGGGCGGCGGCGGCGCCGTGCCGTACTTCTACATCGCGACCGGCCTCGTGAGCGCTGTGCTCTCGCCGTATCTCCTCACGTTCTACTCCTCCGGCGCCCACGAAGAGGGCTGGACCCGCTCGATGATCCGCCAGAACCGCATCGTCGCCGCCGGCGGCATGGGCTTCGGCGCCGTCCTCACAATCGCCATCCTGATGACTGCCGCCGTGGCCTTGCAGCCGCGCGGCATCGAAGTCAACCAACTCCAGACGGTCGGGCTGTCGCTGGTCGCGGCGTTTGGGAGTGCTGGCGTCTACCTCTTCGCGATCACGCTCTTCGTCTGCTCGTTCGGCGCGGCGATCGAGCTGGCGCTCACGCTCCCATTCGAAATCACGCAGATGATGGGATGGAGCTACGGCGTCGACGCGCGGCCGGTGGACGTCCCGATCTTCGCCGTGCTCTACACCGTCTTGCCGATCGCGAGCATGGTGTTCATCGCCGCGTCGGGGATCGACCCGCTGCAGCTCACCCTCGTCACAATGGTGCTGATCGCCCTCGTGCTGCCGGCCGATGTCATCCCGTTCCTCGTCATCATGAACGACCCCACCTACCTCCAGGATCAGACGAACCACTGGGTCGCGAATATCGCCGTGCTGCTGATCACGCTGATGGCCTTCGCCTTGAGCGTGATCGTCCTGCCGCTGACGTTCCTTGCCGGAGGTGGCTGATGAACGACCACATCCTGTTGATGCGCGACATCGTCGATAACCAGATCCTCGACGTGCGCGGCGCACGCGTGACGAAGGTGGCCGGCGTCGAGGTGGAGCTGCCGGCTGCCGGCGGCGAACCCGTCGTCCGCTGCCTCCTCGTCGGCCCGGAACCGCTCGCGCGTCGCGTCAACGGGCAGCTCGGCGACGTCGCGCGCCGCATCACCGGCGGCAGACGCACCGTCCGCATCCCCTGGTCCGACGTCTCGGACGTCGGCCCTGACGTCCGCCTCCGCATCGAGGCGCGCGCCACCGGCGCCACCCACGCCGAGGACTGGGTGCGAGCGCATCTTGCGCGCTTCATCGTCGGGCTCAAGTAGATGCGGCCGCAGAGCGAGAGGCCGGCGCTGCTCCAACTCGACCTGCTCGTCGGCCGTGGCGTCTACGACCGGGACGGCCGAAAGATCGCGGCCGTCAGTGAAGTGCCGCTGAGGCGCCGCGGCGACCAGTACGTCGTCGACGGCCTGCATGTGGGCGTGCTGGCCTGGTTCGAGCGCGTCGGCTTCGTCCCCGCCTTGCGGGCGCTCGGGGCGCTGTTCCGCTTCGCGGCGTGGCGACCGGAGGTCCGCCGCGTGCGCTGGGCCCAGATCGCGTCGATCGAACCGCACAAGGTCTGCCTCCACGCGCTCAAGGACGAGCTCGAAGTCGTCGAGCCCGGCGATTGAACGCGCACTCGCGCGAGCCGACCGGCGAGGGAAGACGCCGACAGGCGCTGCCGCGGCCGGATGCACGATTGCGTCCGGGGCGCGGCGAAGGGGCCGCCGCAGCAGCCCCTTCGCTCGCGGCGCGAACGCCCATCGGGCGCCGGGCGGGCGGACGCCGCTACGCCGTCACCTGCGCCGCCTCGCGCTCCATCCGCTTGCCGATGGCGTGGGCGATCGTCGCGGTGTGCTCCATCAGGCTGCCGAGCGACTCGAACGTCAGCGACTGCGCGCCATCGCTGAGCGCGTGCTCCGGGCTCGGGTGCACCTCGAGGATGAGGCCGTCGGCGCCGGCGGCCACCATGCCCAGGCTCACCGGCTCGACCAGGTGCCACTTGCCCGTGCCGTGGCTCGGGTCGGCGACGATCGGCAGGTGGCTCAGCTCCTTCACGAGCGGGATGGCGTTGATGTCCATCGTGTTCCGCGTCGCCGTCTCGAACGTCCGGATGCCGCGTTCGCAGAGGATGACGTTCCGGTTGCCCTTCGCCAGGATGTACTCGGCCGCCAGCAGCCAGTCCATCACCGACGACGACATGCCCCGCTTCAGCAGCACCGGCTTGCCGGTGATCGCCACTTCCTCCAGCAGGAAGAAGTTCTGCGCGTTGCGCGTGCCGATCTGCAGCACGTCGGCGTACTTCGCCACGACCTCGACGGTCGCCTCCGACATCACTTCCGTGCAGACCGGCAGGCCGGTCTCCTCGCGCGCCTGCGCCAAGAGCTTCAGCCCCTGCTCCTCGAGCCCGCGGAAGCTGTACGGCGACGTGCGCGGCTTGAAGGCGCCGCCGCGCAGCATCGAGCCGCCGCGCGCCTTCACCGCGCGTGCCGTCGTCATCAGCTGCTCTTCGCTCTCGATCGCGCACGGCCCCGCGATCACCGTCACCGTGCCCGCGCCGATGAGCGTCCCGTTGATGTCGACGACCGTATCGGCCGGCTTGAACTCCCGGCTGCAGAGTTTGTATGGGCTGCTGATCCGCACCGTGTTCTCGACGCCCGGCATCGTCTCCAGGTCATCGCCAAGCTCCGGGTAGACGATGCCGACGACGCCGATCACGGTCCGCTCGGCCCCCTCGATCGGATGACCGGAGAGACCGACCTCTTCCAGACGGCGCATCACGCCATCGAACTCTTCTTTCGTGTGTCCCGCTTTCATCACGACCATCATGCCGATTCTACTCCTCCGCCCGGTGTGTGCCGGGGTGAATGTCAATCTCCGGTGGCCAGATCGGGCCGGAGGGCGCGCGCCCCGTGCAGGTACACGAATTCGATCTCCGCGGCAGCCTTCGATGTGTTGACGTGCATCAGGATGCGCAGGCACATCGGCAGGCTGCCGGGGACGCGCATTTCGTGCGCGCACATCAGGGCGACCTTCGTCCAGCCAAGGTTACGCGCCGCTACCGCGGGGAACTCCGCATCGAGGTCCGGCGTGGTGCTGAAGAACACGCTTGCGACGTCGTCGCGCTCGACGCCGTTGGCTTCGATGATGGCCCCGAGGAGTTCATCGGTGGCTGCCAGGATCGCCGCTTTGGTGTTGGCGTCCACCGTCGTGGCGCCGCGGATCCCGCGCAGGCGCATCGCCTCGTCCATACTCCCGGCCGGCCGGCCTTCGGACGTCTGGAGTGCTCCCTGGAGCGGCCGGCCATCCGCCTCGGGCGGGCGGCCGCTACTGACGGCGTCCAAAGACGCCGACCGGGGAGGCATACGTGCGGCCATCGGAGGTCGGCAACCAACCTGCGCTGGCTCTAGACGCTGGCCTCCGTACGGCCGGTGAGCACCTCAACATAGTCCTGAACCCGTTTCACTCGCTCGGAACGAGGCGATGACTCCACGACATCGATGATCGCGCTGCCGACGGCGACCCCATCGGCGATCCCCCGCAGCGCCCGGACATGCTCCGGTCGCGAGATGCCGAAGCCGACGACCAGCGGCAGAGCCGTCTTCGCCCGCAGCCGCTGCAGGAAACCCGGCAGCTCGGCGGCGAGCGCATCGCGCGCCGACGTGACGCCGACGACGCCGACGCAGTACACGAAGCCGCTCGCCCGCTGCGTGATCTCGGCGATGCGCCCATCGTCAGAGGTCGGTGCCACCAGATAGACGAGGTCGAGACCCCGCGTCCGGCAGCGATCCAGCATCGCGTCGGACTCCTCCGGCGGCAGGTCCACGATGATGAACCCGTCGGCGCCGGCGTCTGCCGCGTCAGCGACCATCCGTCCCTCGCCATAAGCGAGGAACGTGTTGCAGTATCCCATAAGAATCAGCGGCACTTCAACCCCGGCGGCGCGCAAATCGCGCACGGCGTCAATCGCCATCGCCGGCGTCGCGCCCGCTGCCAGCGCCGCCTGCGAAGCCCGCTGGACCGTCGGCCCGTCCGCGAGCGGGTCGCTGAAGGGGATGCCGAGCTCGATGCCGTCGGCGCCGGCGGCGACCATCGCTCGCACGAGAGCAAGGTGCGTGTCGTAGTCCGGGTAGCCGACCGTCAAGAACGGGAAGACGGCGACGCGCCCGTCATCGCGGCTCCGCGTGAAGGCCGCAGAGATGCGGCTCACAGCGCGTGCACCGCGGGCAGCGCCGTCAGCAGCTGCGTCAGCAGCAGCGCCCCTGGACGGCCGGCGACGCTCTCGCAACTGCCGGCGGCGATGAGGGCGATCGACGTGCTGTTGAACGCCAGATGGCCGATCACAGCCGAGAAGATGGCGCCCGACCTCCAGTACGTGAACGCGAACACCATGCCGACGCCGGCGATCGGGATGAAGGACTTGTAGTCGAGGTGAGCGCCGGCGAAGAGCAGGCCGCTGACCACGATCGCCGGCGCGACGCCCCAGAGACGGGCGAGGCCGGGAAAGAGGAACCCCCGGAAGAATGGCTCCTCGAACAGCGGCGCGAAGATGATGACGACGAGGCTCGCCAGCGCCAGCAGCCAGCGGCTATGCCGCACGCCGTCCGGGATCTGCTCCGCGCACTGCGTCTGCAGCTGCTCGATGTGCAGGCCCTGGATGACCACGCCGTAGACCAGCGAGACCAGCAGGGCCGCGACGAAGGCGAACCCTCCCCACGCCAGGGTGCGGCCCGTCATCGGACCGACGCCGATCAGCCGCGGGCCGCCGCGATACTTGCCGACGGTCAGCTGCCAGGCGATGACGCCGAAGGAGACCTCGACCACGGCGCCGATGACGAACGCCGCGGCATACGTCGAACGGCTCGTCGTCGAGCCGATGATGATCGCGGCGAATGCGACCAGGATCTGCCCGCCGACGAACGCGCCAATGAACCAGGCGATGCCGGCGCCGACGTCGCGCCCGGTCCACGGGACGCGCTGGGAGTCGAACCGGTCCGAGGGCGAGGCGGGAGCGTCTGCGGGGATGGCCATGCGCGGACAGTATCGCCAATCGGCGACGCGAGCGCGACCGGCGCGGCCGGCGCCGGCCTGCGGATTACCCCCGCTCGCCCGCCGCCACGGGTGCGGGCGCCGGCGCCGCCGCCGGTACCGGCTCCAGGTGATGCCCTTCGATGCTGATCCTCGGCATGATGCGATCCAGCCAGCGCGGGAACCACCAGTTCCAGTCGCCGGCGATCTCCATGAACGAGGGCACCAGCACGAGGCGCACGAGCGTCGCGTCGAAGAAGATCGCCGAAGCCAGGCCGATGCCGAACTCCTTGATCACGCGTTCGTTGCCAAACGCGAAGCTGACGAAGACAGCGACCATGATCGCCGCCGCCGCGCTGATCACGCGCGTCGTGAGCGAGAGGCCGCGCGCGACGGCGGCCGTCGAATCGTGGCTCAGGAGGTACTCTTCGCGAATCCGGCTCACGAGGAATACCTCGTAGTCCATCGATAGCCCGAAGAGCACCGCGAAGAGCATCATCGGCAGGAACGACTCGACCGGCCCCGGCTTGATGCCGAGCAGCCCGCCTCCCCAGCCCCACTGGAATACGGCGACCAGCACGCCGTACGACGCGCCGATCGACAGCAGGTTCATCAACGCCGCCTTCACGGGCACAAGCAGCGAGCGGAAGACCGCCATCAGCAGCAGGAAGCTCAGCCCGATGACGGCCGCGAAGAAGTACGGCAGGCGGCTCGTGATCCGGTTGTCGACGTCGATGAACGCCGCCGTCGCTCCGCCGACGAGCGCGGTCGCGCCGCTGCCCCGGAGGTCGGGCCCGAGGTCATCGCGGAGACGATGCACGAGTCGCGGTGTCTCCGCCGACTGCGGCGAGGTCGTCGGCGTGACGATGATCGTCGCCGCCGTCCGGTCAGGGTTGAAGAGCACCGGCGAGACCTCGGCGACGCCCTGGATCTGCCGCAGCTCCGCCGGCAATGCGTTCACCGCCGCCACGGCCGCGGGCCGGTCGATCTGCACCGCGACGACGACGGGACCGTTGAAGCCGGCGCCAAACCCCTCCGACAGCAGGTCGTACGCCCTTCGCGTCGTCGTGCTCGTCGGGCTGTTGCCCGCGTCGGAGAAGCCGAGCTGGATGCTGAGGAGCGGCACCGACAGCGTCAGCAGCAGCGCCAGCGTCACGACGAGCGCGGGCACCGGCGCGCGCTGGATGATCCGGCTCCACCTGTAGCCGATGCCCGAATCGGCCGACGCCGCGCCGCGCGCCGCCAGCGGCACGTGCCAGCGATCGATGTGCCGTCCCACCAGCCGCAGCACCGCCGGCTGCACGAAGAGCGTCACGGCCACCGCCAGCGCCACGACGAGCGCCGCCGCCGACCCCACGTAGGCGATGAACGGGATGCCGACGGCCCACAGTCCGAGCATCGCGATGACGACCGTCATGCCGGCGAGAGCACCGACCGCCCCGCCGTCGCCGATGCCTGGACGACGGCGGTCTCCACGTCATGACCCGCCGCGAGCCCCTCGCGGAAGCGGGTCACCGTGAGCAGCGCGTAGTCGATGCCGACGCCGAGGCCGATCATCGCGCCGAACTGTGGTGTGAATGCCGGCATCGAGAGCGAGCGCGCGAGGATCGTGACGATCAGCAGCCCGGAGCCGAGCGCCAGCAGCGCCGTGACGATCGGCAGCCCCATCGCGACGACGGAACCGAAGGCGATGAGGAGGATGATCACCGCCGCCGCGACTCCCACCAGCTCGGAGTTTCCCGGGCGGCCGTGTGCATCGAAGATGGCGCCGCCCGTCTCCACCTGGAACGTGCTCGTCGACGTTTGCTTGCGCAGATCCTCGAGCGCGCTCTTGCTCGACTGCGGCACATCCAGCGCCCGCTTGTCGTACTGCACGTTGATGCGCGCGATCGTGCCGTCCTTCGAGATCGTCGCCGGCTGTGCGTAGGGCGACGCCACGTCGACGACGTCCGGCAACGCCCTCAGCTTCGCGTCCAGCGCCTCGACGCGCGCGCGCACCTGCGGGTCGTTGATCCCGGCCGGCGCCTTCACCACCACGGTCGCCGCATCGCCGGACTGCTCAGGAAAGCGCGCCTGCAGCAGGTCGCGGGCGCGCTGCGATTCGGCGTTCGGGATGCTGAAGGCGTCGCTGTAGCTGCCGCCGAAGAGCACCGCAGCGGCCAGGATCGCGGCGAACAGCAGCACGGTGACGGCGAGCACGTGCCACGGACGCCGGACGGCGAAGCGAGGATAGCGGTCGAAGACGAAGGACGTGGAGGATTGCATGCGGGGCCTCGTGGAGCTGCTGGGTGAACTGAATCAGACCATTATGAACCGGAATTCCGCTTCCATCAAGGCCCGGGCGGTGATACTCTTCCGACGATGACTATCCCCTCGACGGGCGAACGCGCCGACGCCGCCGCCAACCGGGAGCGCATCATCGCCGCCGCCCGCGACGTCTGCCGCCAGCGGGGGCCGCATGCCGAGATGAAAGAGATCGCCGCAACCGCCGGCGTCGGCGTCGGCACCCTGTATCGGCACTTCGCCAATCGCCACGAGTTGCTCCATGCCATCATCGCCCGGACGGGCGACGAGTTGACGACGCGCATGCGCGCCGCGACGGCGGCGGAAGACCCGTGCGCCGGCTTGCGAGAGGTGATCGATGTGGCAGTCGGCACGCACGCGCGGCTGGGCGCGCTGATGGAGCTCGCCATCGCCGCCCACATGCGCGCCACACTCCCGGCGCAGCACGACGACGTCGCTGAATTACTCCCCGGCCTCTTCGAGCGCGGCGTCGCCGGCGGCGCGTTCGATCCGCAACTGGATCCGGACGTCGCCATCGGCGTCCTGCGCTCGGTCGTCGTCTCCGGCCAGATCGCGCAACTCGCCGCGTCACGCGGCTACCCCGCAACTGCCGATGCCCTCTTCCGCTTCGTCCTGCGTGCGTGCGGCGCGCCTGCATCGTACCCCCGGGATCGCGGCCCGATCACGACGACGAACTGATCGCGCCGACACGCTGCGACCACGGCACGACGACAACACCGCAACGCGCGGTGATGAGGCGGCGCGCACTGCCGCCGACGGGCAGCCGCCCGCCGCTTCGCTACCGGTGACCGTCGGCGCCGCGTGTTTCGGAGCGGGACTGGAGCAGGTCGTGCATCTCCGATGCGTGGTTCTCCGTCATCTCGAGGATCTCCTCCAGCATCCGGCGTGTGACGATGTCCTTGTCGCCGATCTCCCGGATCAGCTTCGAGTAGATCGCCACCTGCGTCCGCTCGAGTTCGAGGTCTTCCTGCACCATATCGTGCAGCGTCGGCCCCTGCTCCGGCGTGATCTTCATGCCGCGCAAGCACTTGGCGATCTCGTCCGGGTCGAAGATCGGCACGCCACCGAGCGCCTGCACGCGCTTTGCCAGCATGTCGGCGTGCTGCAGCTCCTCGTTCGCGTGCTCGATGAATTCGCCCGCGACCGCCAGCCCGACCATGCTCACGGCCATATAGGCGTGCTGCTTGTACTGCAAGTAGGAGGCGATCTCCGTGCTCCGGAGCGCGTTCAACTTCTCGCGCACTTGCGCCGGATCGGCCAGATATTGATCCGTGATCGGCCCTTCCTGCTCGATCTTCTTCGTCGCTGTGTTCACCATCTCGCGCCTTCTCCTGTCTCATCGCCCGCGCGCTGATCGACCGCGCGCCGTCATCTGCCTCCTGAAGCTAACGCAGAAGAAGTTGCAGCGGTCGAAGGCGCGCCGGATCAGCCGTTGCACCGGCGTGTCAACCACCACCTTCCGCGCTCCGCCGCCCCGCGCGGCGAGCGACGCCGGCCCGAGGTACGGCCGCGCGTTCGTCGCGCGACGCCGTGGCCGTCGGCCCGCGTTCGTCGCCTACAGCGCCAGCCGCGCGTACAGGCCCAGGTGGTCGGAGGGATAGACGTTCGGGTCGAGCGGCGATGGCCGGTCGAACGCGAGGCCGGCTGCGAGCACCTGCCACTGGCCCGAGACGAAGATGTAGTCCAGTGTGCCGTGCGGCGAGTCGTCGTACGTGTTCACGGGCGTCGTCCACGTCTTCTCCGGCTCCCGCCCCTGCGCCGTCTCCACCGCCGAGCGGAACCGCGACTTCATCAGCCGCACCGCCGGCTCCGGCGGCTCAGCGTAGGCGTTGAAGTCGCCGGCGATCACCGTCGGCAGGCCGCGCGTGTCGCGTCCGAGCCACGCCATCAGCCGCTCGAGTTGCTCCACACGTTCCTGCTGCGCCTCCGGCGGGTGGTGCAGGTGCGTGTTGACGAAGACGAACGGCCTGTCGCCGCAGCGGAACACCATCCGCTGCGCGACGCGCTCGAACGACATCAGGTCGAGCACCTCGTGCTCCTCGAATGGGATACAGGAGAGCGTCGCGATCGCGTGGTAGCTGGCGCGCGTGTCGGGATTGGTGGCGTGCTTGATGCGATAGTGCGGCCGCTCCGCCCGCCGCTTGTTGATCTGGCGGCTCACCCACATCCCCTGGTCGAGCGTCAGGTCGACCTCCTGCAGCCCGAGCACGTCCGGCGCCAGCTCCTCGAGCTGGTCGATCAGCAGCGGCGCCCGCAGGCCCCATTGGCCCATGCGGTTGAACAGGTTCAGCGTCGCGATCGTGACAGCGGGCATCCAGCTGCTCCTTTCGGACGGTCTTGTCCAGCGTCGCCGATGGGAGCACTATCCGGGAACGGCAGCCGAGAGACAACAGCGACGGGCGACGGAGGACGGCGAGTCCAGCCGGGTGACCGAGACCGTCGGCATCGCGGAACTATACGCCTGCCGCGGCCGGACGCTCCTCGTCCTGCAGCGCATGCCGCTCACTCACCGGGATGCCGGCACAAGTGCGGATCGGCGGGTTCGAGCGGTGAGCTTCCACGATCGTCTCACGACACTGCCGCATCATTCGCCCCACGGGCGCTTCGTCGGTACGCTCACGGCGTGAACTTCACCATCGCGCTCCTGCGCGGCGACGGCATCGGCCCGGAGATCACGGAGGAGGCCCTTCGCGCGCTCGACGCCGTCGGGCGCCGTTTCGGGCACGAGTTCCAGACCGTCGAGGCGTACGCCGGCGGCGAGGCGTGGGAGCGCTTCGGCGAGCACCTCCCCGCCGCCACGCTCGAGATCTGCCGCAGCGCCGACGCCATCCTGAAGGGGCCGTTTGGCGGTCCGCTCAGCGAGTTGCACTCGCCGAAGTGGAGCGGCGTTGAAACGACGGCGATCCTCGGCCTCCGCCGCGCCTTCGACCTCTTCATGAACCTGCGGCCGGTCGTCGTCTACCCCGAAGTCGTCGCGCTCTCGCCGTTGCGGCCGGAGATTGTCGAGGGCGCCGACATGCTCATCGTGCGCGAACTGACGAGCGGCATCTACTTCGGCGAGCGCGGCGAGCGCGTCGTCGAGGGCGAGCGCACGGTCTGGGACACGGAGGCCTACAGTGAGGGCGAGATCGCACGCATCGCCCACGGGGCCTTCCAGGTTGCCCGCACGCGACGGAAGCACGTGACGCTCGTCGCGAAGTCGAACATCCTCGACAGCTCCGTCCTCTGGCGCGACGTGCTGTCCCGCATCGCCCCGGAGTACCCGGACGTCACGCACGACTACCTGCACGTCGACAACGCAGCGATGCAGATCATCGCCAACCCCCGCCAGTTCGACGTCATCCTCACGAACAACATGTTCGGCGACATCCTGAGCGACGAGGCCAGCGTGCTCGCCGGCTCACTCGGCATGCTCGCCTCAGCGAGCCTCAACGCCGCCGGCTTCGGCATGTACGAGCCGATCCACGGCTCAGCTCCGGACGTCGCCGGTCAGGGGACAGCGAACCCGATCGCCATGATCCTCAGCGCCGCGATGATGCTGCGCCTCTCGTTCAAGCTTGAAGCGGAGGCCGCCGCCATCGAGTCGGCCGTCCGCAGCGCCCTCGCCGCCGGCCTCCGCACGCCGGACATCGCCGCGCCCGGCGACGTCGCCGTCAGCACCGAGCGCCTGGGCGAAGCGATCGCCGATGCGCTGGGACCGTAGGTCGCCGGTCGCCGGTCGCCGGTCCTGGCTGTGAGGTCGTCCAGCTCGGTCCGGCGGTCGCGGTCGCACCCCGGCGCTCGCACGCGCCTGCTTCTCCTCCATCGTGTGGTGAGGCAGTGTGGTGAGGCGCCGGAACCGACGCATTCAGGCACGCCTCGCCTCCTCCTCGCGCACGTCCCTGACGTAGTAGCCGGTCATCGCACCGCCACCATCCACCATCGCCACCATCGCGCACACTTGCCGGGCTGGCGCGACCCCGCCTTCGCCGTCCGACTCCGACGCACCCCCTACGCTCCCTACGGAAATTAGGGGTTCTCCCCTACGGCTTCTCAGGGGAATCCCTTATGGGAGATGACCCGCAATATGCGGATAATCCCGTCGTTCAGGTAGGGGGAGGTACTCACATGGAAGACGCACCGACGACGGCCGCCTGCATCCATCACTGGCTGCTCGGCGCTCCGGGAGACGACATGATCGAGGGCCGCTGCAAGCGCTGCGGCGCCATGCGCCAGTATCCCGCTTCCGTCGAGCAGGCGACCCGCGTCGCATCGGACCGGGAAGCCGCTTCGATCGTGCAGACGGTGAAGCTGCTGCCCGACTTCGAGCCGGAGCCGTTGGCGGCGCTGGCCGTCGCGTAATATTGGGCAGACTCCCTTGGGAAACCCAGGGGCCGCGGCCGCGAGCCCCAGGGCCCGAGAGGGACGGACAATGGCAAGGATGCTCCGACGGACGGGCGGCGCTGGCCCCCGCCTGTCGGGCAGAGGATGGAGGGATCCGGATGATCGGTGGAACTGTCCCACGGGCGCACGCAGGCCGCATCAAGGTGCTCATCGTCGATGACCACGCGGTGCTCCGCCAGGCGCTGAAGCTGCTCCTCGAAGCGCAGAGCGAGGTCGATGTCGTCGGCGATGCCGGCAACGGGCGCGAGGCGCTCGACGCCGTCGAGCGGCTGCACCCGGACGTCGTGCTGATGGACATGGTGATGCCGGGCCTCAACGGCCTCGAGGCGACGCGCCAGATCCGGCGCCGCGCCCCCAAGGCGAAGGTACTGATCCTCACCGGCTACATGGAGGACGAGCAGATCCTCGCCGCCCTGCGCGCCGGCGCCAGCGGCTATGTCGTCAAGAAGTCCGATGTCCAGGAGCTGCTGCTCGGCATCCAGTCCGTGCACCGCGGCAACACGTACTTCAGCTCATCGATCAGCGATGGCGACGCCGTACAGGATTACCTCTGGCAGGCGAAGAAGCCCGAGGCCAAGACCGGCTTCGACCTGCTCACCAGCCGCGAGCGCGAGGTGCTCCAGCTCATCGCCGAGGGCTACTCGAACCAGAAGATCGCTGGCGAGCTGTTCATCAGCGTCAAGACGGTCGAGGCGCACAAGGCGCACATCATGTCCAAGCTCCACGCCCAGAACCGCACCGACCTCATCCGCTACGCGATCCGCAAGGGCATCGTCGGGCTGGACAGCGGTCCGGAGCTGGGCACGGAAGAGACGGCGGTAGGGTGATGGCGAAGACGCAGACCCCCCGCCGCCGCGCGGCCGATGTCCGTGCGATGATGCCCGATGTGGCGCGCGCCCGCCCCGAGCAGCTGAAGGATGGCTATTTGAACCGCCTGCGCCGTCTGCTCCGCCTGCGCCGCGACCACTTCGAGGAGCTGAACGACGCCGGCCTGCGCCTGCTCGACCGCTCGATCTTCGCCGCCTACTGCGACTGCCTGGACATCGGCCAGGGCGACGC